>ERZ826146.1037-NODE-1037-length-28358-cov-5.887750_pt1 | contig 28358 bp, 24 predicted proteins | sample MGYA00519857_ERZ826146 | MGnify/ENA primary metagenome ERZ826146 (study PRJEB31778, sample SAMEA3449222) | human gut metagenome | biome: human gut; feature: human-associated habitat; material: faeces | place: United Kingdom | collected 2010/2012 ...
CCGTCCTACGTGGCACGCTACTACGTTATGGGTAACCATGAATGGTTTGTAGGCGAAAATGCAATGGAGAATTACAGCGTCCTCGGCCAAGACCACAACAAGTACTTCGACATCAAAGGATACCCGTTCATCTACGTTGGCCTGTCGGGCGGTGGAGAACAGGACTACAGCGAGGAATCATACGAATTCCTGCGTGAGAGCCTTGCCGACGCGGCAGTAAGATATGCAGGCCGGCCTATTTTCGTGTTCACCCACATTCCTGTTTACGGCACGACCCACGGCTCGGGCGACACCGACGGAGGTTGGGGCAACAAGAGGTTCTACGACATATTCAAGGACTACCCGCAGATAATCCATTTCTGCGGCCACACGCACTTCTCGCTGCGCGACCCGAAAGCACTGTGGCAAGGTGCATTCACCAGCATAGACGACGGTACCAGCAACTACTGCTACCTCAATCCCGGAATAGATGTTGACGGCTCCACCCCGGCGGGCACGTCGGACGTACAGGAAGGCCTCATCGTATCGGTAGAGGACCTTACGAACGTAAACGTGCGCCGTATCGACACGCACCGCGGCGAGGAAATCGAACCGGCATGGGACTTCGGTGCTCCCTACGACGGCACGAACATGCCCTACGCTTCTTACACCGGTGGCGAAGCTCCTTATTTCCCCGACACGCAGGTAACCACCGAGGAGGGGCAGTCGGACGAGCGCACCATAACGTTCCCGCAGGCTGTTGACGACGACATCGTGCTCTATTACAAAGTTTCCGTCAAGAACTCCGCAGGCGAGGAAGTTGCCACCGGCAACCGCTGCTCCTCGTTCTACCTCGGCAGCGAAATGCCCGAGACACGCAGCATTACCCTCGGCGGCCTGCCGCAGGGCGAGCAGCTCTATGCCGAGGTTATAGCCTACGACCCCTACGGCAACGCTTCCGAACCTATTACGAGTGAAACGTTCACCGTGGGCAGCTACACTCCCGCTCCGGGCACTGTTGTTCCCGAGCCCGACCTTCTCGACATGACCATAAGCGAAATGGGCGTTGTTTCCGACGCCACCGGAACATTCATCTTCGACCACGGTTCGGTTGAACCGCTCGTTTACGTTGACAACACCTACCAGCGCGTAGCTGCGCAGTTCCAAGGCAATACATCGCAGTACTACAAGCTCGACTACAGCAACAACCAGGAAGTAAAAGACGCCATGTGCAACGAGATAACCTACGAAACGCTCTTCCGTTGCAACGAAGTGCTCAGCGGCTGGCACAACCCGCTCAGCTCCATGGACGACGGCGGCCAGGGCATAGAGCTCGACGACGGAAGGATAGCATTCTACGTTGGCTTCAACAACGCCAATGGCGATAACGAATACAAGTCAATCTCGTCAAACGTAGTTGCCCAAGCCGGCGTGTACTACCACGTCGTTGCCACTTACAGCAAGGCCGAGGGAATGATGCGCCTGTACATCGACGGTTTCCCCGCGGGCGAAATTGCCGTTGACGGCGAGCCGAGACTTTCGGCCGAGGGCGCGCAGTGGGTGGCTATCGGCGGCGACGCAAGCACGCGCATGGATTGCGACGGCGTATTCGACGGCCAGATTGTAGTGGCACGCATGTACACCCGCGCCGTAACGCGCGACGAGGTGTACCTCATGTACCGCACATACCAGGACATAGCCGAGAGCGTTCCGGGCGAGGATGACACGCCTGCCGAGGTGGCACCCGTGGCCGACCTCATGGACATCGTGTTCGGCGAAAACGGCGCAGTAAAGGATGTTTCGCCTGTGGCTACCGAGGTGCTCACCGGCAACACCGTGCCGCAGACGTATTTCAACGAGACATACCAGCGCTGGGTGGCACAGTTCAGCGGCACCGACAACCAGGAATACTACGCCGTGCCCTACGGCAACAGCGGAACGGTGCACGACGCAATGAGCGGCAGCTTCTCGCTCGAAGTGCTTGCCGTTATCAACAATCCGGGCGACAACCAGACCGCGATAGTAAGCTCGCAGCAAACAGGCGGTTTCGGCATAGAGCCGGGCAATGACATACAGGTGTGGGGGTGCTTCTCAGACAGATACGCCACGGCATATACAGGCATAGAGCCCGAGCATGGACGCTTCTACCACATCATAGGCGTTTACGACTACGACAAGAGCGAAATGCGCGTGTATGTAGACGGGCAGGCGGCTGGCAGCGTATCGGTTGCAGGCCTCATGGACTACCCCGACGGACTGGCACAATACTTCTGCATTGGCGGCGACGCTTCGTTCAACGCCGATATAGCCGAATACCAGCTCGAGGGCGAAGTGGCGCTTGTCAGGATGTACAGCCATGCCATTAACCTGAGCGAGGCCAAGAAGCTGTACAACGACCTTCAGGAAATATCGGCCGAATAAACAAACGGCATACAAAGTAAAAACCGTGCGGCAAATTGCCGCACGTTTTTTTTGCGCCCATATACGAACGTCCTGCCTCCGCAGCGGCATGCGCCAAAGCAGACAAATAACGCAGCAAAACCGGAGTCACAAAAAAGCTGTTTTTTGACCCTAAAAACGACCCCTCATTTTCAAGGGCTTACACACAGGTGTATAATCCGCAAATCCAAATTTTCGCAGAATCTGAAACGAAGCGTCCGAAATTTGGGCTTTGGAACAAAACGAAGCGTTCAAAAAAAAGAACGAGCGCACAACATAAAAATGCAGCCTTCCGGGCTGCATTTTCGTTAGTATTCGCAAAGTATTCAAACGTGCTTATAATCGTATTCAAAGGCCTTGGAAGCCTTTCCCAAAATCACGCCGCGTGCCAGCTCTGCCCTTTATACAACATTATGTCCGTGTACCCCGCGTTATAATTCATGTGCGCGTTGAACTCCGACTTCCCGCAGCCCTCGAACGGGTTGCCCAACGCCCGGTTCTTGCCCAGCCACTCGCAGAGTTCTACAATCTGCGATTTATTCGAAGTAAAATACACAAACGGCCTGTCTCGCAACACCTTCAGCACGTCAAGATAATCCGCCAGCCGCCAGCTCATTCTGTACGTCCCGACCTCAGTCGAGAGATACGGCGGGTCTACCAGAAACACCACGCCCGGTGTGTCTTTATACCTCTCGTACAACACTCTGTAGTCGCACGAAGCGATAGTTAGCCCGGCTAAATAATCCTCGCAAAGCGGATAGTCTGTCATGCGTATAGTGTTGTAAAGCGTATCCTTCCGCATACCCTCTAAACTCGTCTTATACTTCATCGAAAACATAAGCGACGACGACAGGGTGATGTAATCCACGTACCCGTTTTCCTTTTCCGCAATCGATATACGTTCCAATATCCGCTCCCGCGCCTCGCCCTTTATCGCCTTGCCGCGCGGCACGTCCTTCGCAATCTCGCGCAAATCCGCAAGCAGGGCGTTCGTTCGTGGGATATTATCTAACCTCCTGCGATAATTGTCGAAGTCGTTATACACCACCTCCGCGTCCGGCCTTTTGCACTTCGTTATGTGCGACAACAAACCGCTCCCGCCGAACAGGTCTACAAACACCCGCGCGTCCTTAAACCCCTCAAGCACTTTGATATACTCCCGCGCAAACATCCGCTTCTGCCCCATGAACGGCAGCGGTGCAGACAAATACATTTTTCTTTTCATTGCCCTCTTTTTATCTCTCTACAAAGTTATCACCGCCCGCTGCGGCAAAAGAACCGGCTCGCACAATCACACTGCAACCTCCGTACAGTCGTTCCCGAAACGCTTCAAAATAATATATACCTTCCGCTCGCTCACGTCGTACCGCCCGGCAAGCGTGGCTACGATATACGACACTTTGTCTCCGTCCCTGCGCATTTTTGCATAGTCTGCATACAAGTCTACATAACGCACGTCGTCAAGACGCACCCCGGCTGCGCGCAGTTTCATCAGCAGTTCTCTGCTAAAGTTTATCAATTCAAAAACCTTCATTTTCACAAAAATTTGTACGTTTGCAACGTCTCACTTATTTAACAACAAAAAAAACGCACTCAATCAGGGCGGCAGAGGGAACACCCCCGGCCGCGCTCTGGTTGAGTGCGTATGTTTAATAGTAAGTGAGACGACTGTTTTACAGGCCGGGGGATTTTTTACCCCCCCTTATCATTTCGTTCAAGTCCTTGTTATTCATACCTTTAGTTCCACTCCTCGTTTTCCCACGTCGTGCCTACCGACGCTCTGCTGAACGTGCCGCTCACAGCGTTGTAAATACTTATGAACCACTGGCACAGCGGCACCTTGAACAACGTCAGCCCCGACGCCGTCTGCATTAAACTGCTGTCCGACTTCGAATAATGAAACTTCATCGTAGCACCCGTTATCACGCCGTAGCCAACGCCCAAGGCCTCTATCGCCCCCGCTCCACCCTTGTCGTATATCGCCTTCAGCTTCAAATGCAACGCGTCCCACGTCACAGGGTAATCCACAAGCACATAAGGCGGAGCCTCGCGGTTGTACAACATGTCATCACCCAACCTCACAACATACGGGCACAACACCGCACTCGCAGAAAAAGCCGGCGCACCTATCAACTCCACCGTCGCGCCAACCAGGTTGTTCATCGCGTTCGGCACAAAATAACCGCCGCTGCCGCTCACCCTCTTGCCCGAAAAATAATCAGCACCCGCAAGCACACTCTGCGCCACACTCCTTATGCCGCCCGAGTTCACACGGCTCAGGTAATACGTGCTGCCGCTCTTCTCCAAATAAGCATGCTTGCAGAACGTCCGACCGCCCAACACATACATACCGTGCGTCGACGTGTGCTCGCCCGTGTTGTCCAACGCCGAGCAAGCATGCAGTATCACCCTGCTGCCTATGAAATCCGGGTCGGGAGGCATGAAAACATACGCCTTCGCCGACGAAACCTGCCCGCTGTCATGCACGAACATCCACCCCAGCGACCCGCCGCCGTCCTTGCCTATAAAGATATTGTCGTTCGCGTATGGCTGCTGCACCACACTCGTCCTCAAGTTCCCCGCAACAGTCAGGTTCTTGAACACCGCATTGTTCGCCTCAAACTCATCCCCCTCTATTATCGTCTTCCCGGCAACTAACCTAATCGTCGAATCCTCGCCGTCCAGGTGTATCCCAACAACCTCAAGGTCGTCTTTCTTCACGCTCAGGTTTATCTCCTTGTCCAACTGCTGAATCTCGCTCTCATACCTCAACGACGCACCGCCGCCACCCGTCGCCATGCCGCCTTTCTCTACCTTCCAACCGTAGCACCACACCTCGGAACCTGAGTCGAACAGGCGCAAGGGGTACACCCGCCCGTTCTTGGCCACCGTCTTGCCCGTGGTTATCGTGGCCTCGTAGCGTTTCCACGTGCTGCCCAACTCCATATACTCCGTCTCACCGTCCGTGTCGATTCGTTTCGCGCCGTCCTGGGTTATTGAACCTAAAGTGTTCGCGGTCATGTACATCTTTATCCGCCCCGTGCCCTTTGCCCATACACTTATAGTATATTGCGTGTCGGGCTCGGCAAACGTCAATGTATTAGCCTTGAAACGCACCACGTCGGCGAAGCCTACTGCCACTTCCAAGGCCGTCATCTTGTGATACAGCACCGTCCCCGTCGTGCCGTCTTCCAAAACGGTTTCCGTCTCTGTAGCAGTAGTAGTCAAGTCTCTGTCTCCCGCCTTCAGCAAACTCGGCCGCTCCTCGTAGTCACCCGCCTGCGCCTGCCACGTGGTCGCCGCCGGGCCTTCTTCAAGCTGCACCCACACCACGGCGCCCTTGCCCTCCGTGGCACTCGCCGTGCCCTTAACGATGTTCACGGCATAAACCAGCACACGCACCTCATCATCATACGTGAAACCGTCCTTGTCCTCGAGCACGAACGTCTGGCTCTTATCCGCAAAATCCGCCTCCGTAAACCTTATCGCGTTGCTCCGTCCCCATTGCCCGCTCGACTGCACGGCGTAAGCGCTCACAAACAAGTCCTTGCCCTCCTCAGCGCACGCCCGCGCCGACAACGTGTACTTCACGCCCTTCTTCAGTTTCACCCACGTGTTGCCGGCCTCCGAACGAACCACAGCGCGCCACATTGAATGCGGCAACAGGTTAGGCCCGCCCAGCGGCATACTCTCCACGGTGCTCTTCAGCTCGCCCGCCGTCTGTTTCAGCTGGCTCACGCTCGTCTCCAGCTCGCCGTTCTTGTTGTTCACCGATATGAGCGTTTTCGACATCTCGCTCTGCGTGTTAACGAACTCGCCCCACGCGGCCTGCAAATCCACGCTGAACGGTATCGTCACCGCCCGCTCTTCGGTATACGAACCGTAGGTTAGTTTTGCCTTGAACGTCACCTGTCCGCTTGTTACCGGCAGCGTCATTTTCTTGCTCGTCCCGTCGGGCAGGCTTATTGTCTTCTGCGTGGTCGTTACGCCCGTAAGCGTCACTTTCATCGTCTCTGTGCCGCTGCCGCTCTGCGCGAAGCCCGTCAGCCCGGTCAGCGACTGCGAATTGCTTACGAGTGTAACTTTCGACGTTTGCCCGCCGTGCTTCGCCGTGAGCGTGGCGGTGTTCCCGGTGTATTTCACCGTACCGTCCGCCGCCGTCGCAAAAGCTATCGCGCCGGGATTGACGTTCAAGTCGAACACGTCCGAATCCTCCGGCGCGGGCGTCCACTCGTCCGTCGCTGTCTCGCCTCTGACTATCTTTATCCAATGCACTGTTCCGCCTAAATAAGACGCGGCATTACCGCTGCTGCCATAATACAACCGCGCGAGAACGTTTTTTGTGCCGTTCGGCTCGTAGCCCGACGTATATTTGCCGGTGAACGTCTTTTTGTATATGTTTTTCCCGCTTTTCGGCACACCGAAATCCACCAAAAGCGTGTTACTATCCGCGTATAAACGCAATTTTGAAGTACCTACCGATTTAGGCGTGAAGCATAGCACTACTGTATATTTCTCACCTGCTACAAAAGACCCGGTATGCAACGCGCCGTTAATGCCCTCCGTCGGGCTTATATAATGACCTGATAGATTATAAAAGCCTGCAGCGGCTACCTTCTCCTTACCCGAATCCATTAGCAAATTTCTCTTCGAATCCACGCCGTCAGCTCCTGCGTCGCCGGTGTCGCCCTTGTTCCCCACTACAAGCGAATATCCGCGCACTTGTATCGTCTTGGCCGACGTGTTTATCGCTACTACCGTACCGTATATGCTCGCCTTTATGTTGTCGCGGTCGGTCACATTGCCCGTTATCACTGCTATGTCGTTCTTCCTGTAATCGCCAGCATTCTCAACGTTCCATATTATTCCTGTCGCATTGTTCGCGCGGCTCAACCATTCCGAATAGGGGGCATTGTAAGCCGTCGTGAGCTTAGCCGGTATAATCTTCTTGCCGTCAGTCCCCGGCTCTCCCTTACTGCCGTCCGTGCCTATCCTGCTTACCGCATACGACTTTGTACTCTTGCCGTCGCTGTAAGTCACAACAGTCATGCTCCAAAGGTATTGTCCGGGCGTAAGGGCTGGAATCTTGTCATTCGTAAAAGCACTGTCAGCGGGTTGTGAGGCCGTCGCTGTTACAGCGTACTTAACAGAGGTCGACTTCACCGTAACGCTCGTACCCGGTGTACCGTTCGTACCGCTGCGCGCCACCGTGTAGGTCGTTGTGCTCTTCCCGTCCGAGTACTTAACCACAGTCTTGCTCCACAGGTATTGCCCTGCCGGAACAGCCGGAACTGCCTCACTCCAGCCGCTCGTAGGCGGGGTAGTACCATTCGTGTGCTTCGCGTATGTTATCGTCGTGCTGCTAACCGTTACGCTCGACCCGGGCGCGCCGGTCGCGCCTTTCTCCGCATATTCTTTCCACGCCGCGTTGCCTTTCGCGGGCTCGCTCGATGTGCCCTCTGTCGCAATGCAAATCCACGTGCTGCCGTTGTGCGTTACTTTGTCGTAATAGTTGTACGCCGTGCCGCTTTCCCAGCCGCCCCGGTACACCTCTTGCGGGAACTTCACTCCGCCGCTCGTCCACCTGAACAGGTCACTCCTGAAACTCACCTCGCCCGGCGACAGTATAAACAGTCTTTTCTCCGCCGAAAGCTCATAACTAACCACGCCCGTGTAAGCCTCAATGCTCGGCGTGTTCTCCCCGCTCGTCGAGAGGATAATCAACGACGTGCGGTCCTTGTCCCCCTCGTCGCCGCTCAAACGGAAACCCATTTGAACTATCTTGTCCCCCGCCGCCGGCTCGCTGTTCGTAACGCCTTCGTCGTAGTCCGTCTCCGAAAGCACCACGTAGTCCTTGCCAACCTCCGTAACCAAACGCCAGTAATACTTGCTCTGCACGCTTTCATTCGTGCCCTCGGCAACATCAAATTTTTGGCAGCGCGCCTGGTCGCCCGCTTTCCAGAAATTCTGCACCTCGTCCCCCTCGTTGCTCGTGAAACTGCACTTCCAGCCGCCCGACACTTTCTCGACCTTCGTAATCTCATTACCCGCCTTGCTCAACACTATGTTGCCGCCCACGTAGCTGAGCTCCCTGATTTCAAGCTTTAAAAACGTCGCTATCTTCCTCACTAGCAGCTCATCAATCTCCATCTTCCAGCTGCTCCCGTTTTTATATATTGAAACGCCCGTGCCCAGTGCCCCGCTCACGAAGTCCGCGCTCCGCAGCAGGCTAAGCACAATGTCCGCCGCCTCCGTCACTTTCAGCCGGCCCGCCTCCGCGCTCGTCGCTTTCATCAGCGTGGCAGCCACCTCCGCCAGCGTAGCCTTCCCGGACTTGTCTATGCCGTAGCCCCCTATCTTCAGCCCCCCGGCCAGCGTTGCCAGCCCGGCCACGGCAATGGCTTTCTCGAACGTGATGTTGCCTTTCACTATGTCGTCCTTCAGCCTGCTTACAAACATGTCCCACACCTCGCTGTCCTCCGTCAGCGTCTTTGCCTCGTCCGCCGTTCCGGCCGTGTCCGCATACCCGGCTTTCGCCTTCTCCGTCACGGTCTCCGCGCCCGGCATGTCCGTTATGGTTACATACCCGTCGTCCGTCACGCCTATCTTGTCTAACGCACCCTTGTTCGCGTGCACATGCCCGTCGCCCTGCGAACTTGTCGGCGCTTGCGCCCCTTCGGAGCCGCGCGACGCGGCCGAACCTGTGCCCGTAGGGCCATTCGCAGCGGGGCGACCCCGCCGGGGGGTCGGCTCACTCTTTATCACCTTCAACGTAAACTCCTTCTCTGCCATGTTACTGTTCCTCCTCTTCGTTATCGTCTGTTTCTACTTTAACATATTCGTCCAACGTAAACTCCGTCACCTTTATCTCCGTCGTGCCGGCACGCACGTCCTCAGCCGACGAGCTCATCACGAACGCCTTGTAACCATACGCCGGCATTACCTGTTGGTTTGCGCCCGTAGGGCCATTGGTCTTCGGCACCGGCCGGGCGTCGGTCATGCACCGGTCAAAATACACGCACAAACCCCCGGCCTGCGAACCCGCCAGCAGGCGGCCACTCAGGGTCGTGTGCCTTCTCGCATACTGGCTGTACAACGTCCCAATCAGCAGCTCTTCAATCTGTCCCGTGTACCCCCCGCGCGTTATCTCCGTTACCTGCGCACCGTCCGCAGTCAGGTACACGCCCCGCGCGCCCGGCACGCCACCCGCCGCGCTCCCGCATATCGTCTCAATCTCCAGCGGCTCCTCAGCTTCCGGCTCCAGTTCCGCGCTGTACGTTATGTCGCTGTCGTCCAACGCCTCGTCAAACGCACGCGCACGCACCAGCTCCACCTCCGGCAGCTTCATCCACACGTGCCGTATCTTCCAGCGCCCCGCGCTCTCGTATTCGTCCCAAAAACCGCAGTTCGTCGAGTGGTACGTCTTGTCGAAGTCGCAGCCCTGGTCCGCCGCCGTCCAGCCCCCGCACAACACCTCCACCCACAACTCGCCGCCACCCGCCGGGCACGGCACGTAAGCCCCCTCGCATTTCGACAGCTGCGTCGTCACCTGCCCCGAGTGAGGGTTGATACCAGGCCGGTTCTTAGCCCAGCCGTTCGCCACGCCCGCCGTGTTCTCCCGGTCGCTACCAGAGTAATAAGCCAGGTAACCCCACACGCCCGGCTTCCCGTCGCTCTCCGTGTATTCCTTCCATTCGCCCAACGTCGAACCCAGGCTCTTCAGCTTCGCCGGCGCCTTCGCCTGCACCTCCTGCCGGTTGTCCCAGCACCATGTCTTGCCGCTCGCGTCCTTCCATTTCACGCACACCGGCACATACACAAAGTTGCCGTACCTGTTCCACTGCTCCTGGTATGTCCTTTCACGCGCACCCTCCATCCATTCGCCCGCCGTCTCGAACGGGTTGCTCCGCGCGTCCAGCAACAGCTCCGCCGTCACCTTCACATACAAGCCCTCATCCACCGGCAACGCCCCCGCCGCAGCCTGCGAATCGGCGCCCGTAGGGCCATTGGTCACCGGCACCAGCCGGCTCTTGAACAACACACCCTTCGGCGTGCCAGCGTGCAGCTCGTCCGGCATGACACCCATGCAACCCAACACCATACTCTTGTCGCTGCTGTCGCCGTACATCCCCACAGCGGTGTACATCACGGCCACACCCTCGCATTCCGTACCGCCGTTCTGCGGCACCACCTTGAAGTATCTCACCCGCTCGTCCGTCAAATCCGCGTTCTTCCCCGTACGGCTCGTCCATAGCGTGAAACCCGCGTCCGTCTCGTCGCCCCACACGTCGCTGTCCGTCGTGTAATGGTATGTCGTGTACCGGCACTTCCCGTCCGCCGACGGCCTACCGCCGTCCAATATGTACTCCGGCCCGAAGTCCGTCAAACCCTCGTCCACCGCCGCCGTCCAGCAATCCGTCTCCAACAGGTTGCCCGTCCGCACGTAAGGGCTCCATTTCACCCGCACGTTGTTATACACCCTGTCCGTGCCCAAGGTCTGCGTCGCGCCCGCCCATTCCAACATCACCTTCTCCGCACCCGCGTGCAGGCCGTTCAGGTCGTACACATACACCAAACCGCCACACTGTATCATCCTCAACGCCAAAGGCTGCAACACACCCTCCACAACCTCTTCGGCCGTAATCGCCTCGCCGTCCTCGTCGTAAAAGTTGTCGCCGCTCACATACAGCGCGTCCAACAACCCCGCCTCAGCCTGCGAACTTGCGCCCGTAGGGCCGTTGGTCTCCGGCACCAGCCGGGCGGCCGGCACTACCCGGGACGATATGTAACCGTCGTATATCTCCATGCCCGCCAAACCCGCGGCCTCCAACGCACGCTCCAATATCGCCCGCACGCTCTGCACCTCGTGCCCGTACAGTTTCTTGCGTGCCAGCACACCGAAGTCCGAAAACGTCAAACTCACCGTGTACCCGCTCGCGCTCTCATACGGTTCCTCGTACAGCTCCGTGTCAAGCGTCCCCCTCCAGTACAGCGCACCCGCGCGGTACACGTCCAGCCGCACCGCGCACGGCTTCACCGAATACAAATCCACGTATGTCCTGTCACCCGGGCTAATCAGCTTCAGCGTCGCCGAACTGCCCTGTATCACCTCCTCCTTCGCCCTCTTCTCCCATTCAATCAGCAAAGGCTCGTCATACGGGAACGACAACTCCCCCACCGTGGAAAAAGCAGTTTCCGAATCTTCGTGGATCTCCACCCGCCATAACGTGCCGTCCGTCCCCGCGAACTCACCCGAATATCTCTTGTATTTCATTTCCGTTTATCTCCCGTTTTAATCGTTTTCAAATAAGTTTGTCGTAAGTTTGTCGGCGCGTAGCGCCCGTTGCCCTCCGGTGGCAACCGGTTGTCAAATCACGTTCAACGCCGTAGCGCAGCAATCGTTAAGCAAGTCGGCCGCAATCTGCATTTTCGCCTCTGCCACCGTTTGCCATTCGTGCGTGTCTATAAACTCCTGCACGGCCGCCAGCTCCCGTCTATTTAGTTTCCGCCGCGCCGTGTTCACATATATGTCGTCGCCCACGTCCAGCGCGTCGTTGCGTGCCATGCCGCCGCGCCGTGCCGACGAATAACAGCACAGCTCCACGTCCTTCCACCACTCGCGCTCCTCTTCGCGCCGTTCAGCAATCGGCCGTCGGCACTCGCACCAGATAAGCAGCAGCAAGTTGTCGAAAAACATCCTGTCGTTGCTGCTCTTTTTCAGCAGCGACTTCCTTATCTTTTCATCTGCTTTCTTTCCCATACCGCTTAAATCGTTTTCAAATCAGTTTGCGGGCGTAGTCCCGCCGCGTCTCGTTATCCATGGTAGTTTGCCCGCATGTAGGCATTCAGCCTACATGCCTTTGGCAACCGGGGCCACCCGGCTATCTTCTTGAACTCAACCGGTTAACCTTCTCCAATATCCCAACTAACGTGCGCCCCTCAATCTCGAAACGCACCTGCCCCGCCTCGAAACCCCGTTGCGGCTCAATCAGCGAACGCAACTTGTTCAGCGGCGCTATCACCTCCGGGTTGTTCCGCGCCCCCGCGTATTCGCCCACAAGCGCGTAGGTCGGCCCGCTCACTATGCCGCCCTCCGCAAACGCCGTCGCCTGGCGTATCGACGCTATCGTGCTTATCAGCGTCGCGGTACCCGCAGCCGCACCGACTATCCACGTCCACACGCTCGGCTCGCCCTTGAGGCTGTTGGCGAATGTCAACGCCAGCGTCGCCACCGCCTGCGCTATCGTACCCATTATGTTGAACGCCGGCTGCTCGAACGCCTCGCCCAGCGCGCCGAACATCTGCCCCGTCGCCTGGGCCGTCTTGCCCACCTTGTCCAGTCCCTTGCGCATACCCGCCAAACGGTCCTCGTCGTCCTCCATATCCAACGGCTGCAACGGGTTTTCCTCCTTCCACGCCGCGAAGTCGTCGCCTATCCTCTGTGTCAGCTCACGCGCCGCGGCCGCCGTCTCCTCCGGCTTGTCTATCCCTATGCGTATCTTCAAATCACCCAACGCCGACTGCAACATCTCCACACGGTTCTGCAAGTCCCGCGCCAGCCCCTCGTCCGCCGTGGCGCTTATCTGCTCCTGCAACCCGCGTATCGCGCCCTCGTACCAGTCTATGCTGCCCAACGCTGCCGGAGCTTCCGCCGGCGCTTGCGCCGTTACCTGCGTGTTTGTGCCCGTAGGGTCGTAGGCCTTCGGCCTTTCTGACGAACCCTTCACCGCATACTCCACCGTCTCCTTCGCCAACGCGTCCATCTGCTTGCGCACGCCCGCCAGCGACGACCACAAGCCCCGCAGCTTGGCATTCGCCTTCTCCACGTCGCTCGAACCCACGATTTCCTCACTGCCCGCCACGGCCAAGTTGCCCATTGTGGCAAAAGGCATGTCGTTCCTCAAGCGCAGTTCCCTCTTCGTCGAATACATCTTCGTCGACCCGTCGTCGTTGTAGCGTATGTCGTGTATGTTTTGCTGTATCTCGGCCGCCTCGTCGGCTAATTTGCGCATGCGCGCCTCGTTCTCCATCTGTCTGCACCACGCCGCGCTGTTCTCCGTCAACGCCTTGTACCAGTCCGCCACGCTCGTGAAATAACCCATCGTCTCGCCGTAGCGGTTGTTCAACCGGTTCACCAAAGCCGCCTCCTCTTCCTTGCTCCCCGTCCAGTTCTTCAGCGTCGCCAGGTCGCTTTCCATCTGCGCCCGCACGCCCGCCATGCTCTCCTTCACCGAGTCGTAGCTGTCTGCCACCGACCCCGCCGCCTGCGCGGCTTCTTCCGTGTCGTCCGTAAACGCGCTCACAGCCGCACCCAACGCCATGAGAGCCACGCCTATGCCCGTCGATACCAGCAACGCCCGCAGCGCCACGCCCAACATGCCAACGCCCGCCGCCGCACCACGCGCCGCAGTGCCCAACAACGCAGTACCCGCCGCAGCACCACGCGCTGCACCGCCGTACAGCACGAAGTTGCGCGTCGCCGTCGCCGTCGCCCTCACCATGCCGGCTATGCCAACAACCGCGCGCACCACGCCCCCGCGCAAACCGCCGAAGGCTAATCGCAACATCGCTATCGCCTGCGCGTTCTCCGCCGCCACCATCGCTATGGGGGCTAATATGCCCGTGTGCTCTGTGAGGGTTATCTTCAGGTCTTCCAACACCGCCTTAATCTGCATGTATTTGTGCATCTGCGTGTCGGTCCTCACCGCCGCCTGTTCCATGGCCGTGTTCGTGCCCGTCACCTTGGCCGTCATCTCGTCCACAGCCCGCGCGTTCTGTATCAGGAACTGCGCCGCGGCTATGTTCTCCACGCCGAACACCTTCGTCAGGTAAGCCGCGTCCTCCAACTTCGGCTGCAACGCTTCCAACGCCTTGCCTAACGATGTCTCGCCCAAGTCCACGCCGAGCTCCGTGTTCAGCCTGATTATTATGTTCCTCAGCGCCGTGCCGCTCTCATGGCCTTTCAAATTGGCCTGCGACAGTATCTCCAACGCGCCCGCCGTGGCTTCCACGCTCAAACCCATGGCCGAGGCCGTCGCGCCGGCTATGCGGAACGAATCGGACAGGTCTTCTATCTCCGCCGCGCCGTACTTCGAACCGGCTGCCAACACGTTGGTAACGCGCCCCGCCTCGTCGGCGCTCAGGCCGAACTGGTTCACCGTCGCCGCCAACGCATTCGCCGCAGCGTCCAAACTCATGCCCGAGGCCTCGGCCAACGTCACGCTCTGCTCGGCCAACTCGTTCAGGCCTTTCATGCCTATGCGCGAAATCTCTATCTGCGACGCCAGCAGCGAATACGCCCGCGCCGCCGTGTCGGCACCCAAACCGCTCTCGCGGCCTATCGCACGGCTGCGCTCAGCCAAGTCCTCAAGGTCCTTCCCCGCTATGCCGGTTATCGAACTCAAATCGGCCACCGACTGCCGGAACTGCATACCCGCCGCAGCCGCCCCGGCCACGGCCTCGCCCACGCGCTCGAACATATCGGCCACCGCCAATATATTTGTATTTCTCAATTTGTCGCAAATGCTCCGGAACTTGTCCGTCTGCGATGTCGCCTGGCGCGACGAGGACGTCACGCCGTCGAACAAAGACTTTATTTTTTTCAGTCCGTCGCTGATTTTGTCTGTCAGCGTTATCTTAATTGAAACATTTTCCATATCTTTACAGCGTGTTACAGTTTTGAACAATTTTGAACCATGGACGGATTCATCGATTTGATAGCAGGCATTTTCGGCTTTCTCTACGATGCGATAGCTTACCTTTTAAGAGGAACTATAGAAAGTCCTTTCGGGGCATTGGTGCTCGGACTGTTTTTCTATTCCATTTACAAATCCGGGAAGCACTACAACAGCAAATGCTGTGAATCCGACGACGAATTGCAGCGCAACATCAGCCGCCTCGGAAAGCAAATCGACGAACTCACCGACGACTTCAACAAGCTCGCCGACAACATCAAGCAACCCTCCGAACCCAAAGACAAATAGCCAGCATTTTCCATATATTTACAGCGTGTTACAGTTTTGAACAATTTTGAACCATGTTTGACAATATCATATTATCACTGTTCGAAATATTTATCAAATGGGTGGTATGTCCCATGGTAATCCTCGCATTGTTGTATCTGCCCGTGTGGTTCGTAAAGGACATAATAGACGAAACGAAACGCGAACGGCAGGAAAAAAACGCTGTCGACCCGTTCGACGAGATTATAAAGAACCTCGAAAACATCGACCGTAATGTCCGGGAACTCGCCGACAACATCAAGGAGCAACCCGCCGAGCCGAAAGGCAAATAACCTGCATTTCCCATACCGTTTAAATTTTAATATCCCCCCTGTAGAGACGCGATTCATCGCGTCTCAATTGGTCTCCGGCACCAGCCGGCGATTCATCGCGTCTCATTATCCATGGTAGTTTGCCCGGTTGTGAGGCTGTAATGCCTCACAACCCGTTCGGAGCAGGCCGAGCCTGCCGCCAGCCGGCGGCTTCCCATTCGCGGCGGCGCACAAGGCCCTTCTGCACCTCGCCGCCGGCGTACACCCAGCGCCGGAACTCCGACTGTATCTCGCCCGTCGACGCGCCCGCGCGTATCTTTTTCAATAGCGTCGAGCCTTCCAGCGCACCAATGCCGAGGTTGAACACGAAGTCCACCAGCGCCTCCGCCTGCCCCTGTGCCAGGTCTAAGCCCAATGCCTCCACCTCGCGTGCCGCCACGGCCAAGTCCTCGCGCAGCCATGCCTCCGCCTGCCGGCGGGTGCAACGCTGCCCCGGCTTGACACCCTCCGTGTGTCCGTAACCTATCGTCCACACCCCGCCCGGGCATTTGTATGCCAGTGTGCGCAAGCCCTCGAACTCCGCCACCTTTTTCACGAAATCGTCTGTTATCTTTATCATCGTTCAATCATACTTTTAATACTGTTCAAATATCTTTCAAATCCCCCCTGTAGAGACGCGATTCATCGCGTCTCAATTGCGCCCCGGTCGCAACCGGTTTGCCCGCATGTAGGCATTCAGCCTACATGCTTTTGGTCTCCGGCACCAGCCGGCGGCGTGATAATGCCGCCGCGTAGCGTGCCATTATCTCCTCGCGGCTCAGGGCCTCCGGTTTCTCCTCTTCCCCGTCCCACGCAAAGCGCATTATATCCTTCGCCTCGAGGGGCTTCTTGCTGTAAGGCTGCAATGCGAACAGGCACACCGTGCGCACCTGTTCCCAGCCCATGCGTTCCCGGCGCTCCTCCCGTGCGTGCCACGCTTTCATCACCTCATCAAACTCCGAAGGGGTGCACCGGCAAAAGTCATCCGCACTCATGCCCGCACACCCCAACGCCATACCCAACAGCTCCTCTATGCCTGCACTCCGGCCGCAGCTTTTTTTTTCGGCGAATCCTGTCCGCCGTAAAAAGCCTGCAACTCGCCCGGCTCCAGGCAGTCGGCAAATGTCTCGGCGTCCATGCCCAGCTCCACGCCGTCCGCGTTGCACGCGCTTGCCACGCAGCAATACACGAACATCAGTACGCCTTCCACGTCGCTGTCCTTCAGCTCCGACACCTCCATGCCTGTCAGGTGTTTGAATCTCAGCAGGGCACCCATCGTCACCCTGCAAGGCAATTCCTTGCCCTTCACTCTTATCGTTCTCTTGTTCATCTTCAATCACGTTTTTTAATGTCCCCCTGTAGAGACGCGATTCATCGCGTCTCATTATCCATGGTAGTTTGCCCGGTTGTGAGGCATTACGCCTCACAACCCATTCGGAGCAGGCCGAGCCTGCCGCGTCTCATTTGCGATAGTTTGTTGGGCGAAGCCCCGTTAGGAGCCGCGCTACGCGGTCAGGCACCAGCCGGCTATCCGGCAGCAGCCGGCGATAATCCGCTGCCGCCCTCCACGGCCGTTACCGGGCCGCTGTTCTCGAGCGTCACGCTGTACTTGGCGTCGTCGCCCGCCGGACCGTCCAGCTCCAGCTGCGTTATGATGAACGAGCCCTTGTAGCCGCCCGTCGTCTTGCCCTCGCGCGTGGTGCCCTCGCGCAGGTTGTAGCTCGCCTCTATGGGTTCGCCCGCAAGCTGCTTGGCCTTCAGCTGGTCGTAGGTGGGCGTCTGGTCGTCGCCGTCGGTCAAAACGCAGCCCTCCGCCGTTATCGTCTCCGAGAAGCTCTTCACGAATTTCTCTTTCCACTTCCCCGCCGAGGCCTCTTTAGTAACGCGCTCGCCCGTCTCGGTGGTCGTGCTTATCTTGCACGTGGTCGAAAACCCCAGCGCCGCGCCGCCTATGCTCAGTATCAGGTCGGTGCCGTCCAATACTTTTTTTGTTGCCATAACTGTTATTCTTTTTTGCGTTTCACAATCAATATTACCATACACACCGCCGCCACTCCGGCAGCCATGCCTTTCACAAACCACCCGGGCGGGCTTCCGCGCACCTCCTCCGGGCGTTCCACGCGCGTGGAGGCCAACGTGTCGCGCGCCGCCAAGGCACTGCGGTAATGCTCCGCACGCCCGGCCCAGTAACTCACAGCGCGTTCCAGGCTGTCGCACGTCCCGCGCACCACTATCACGCCGCCCGCGCCACGCCGCACGTCCAACGACGCCCGCCCGCTACGCGCGGTGAATGCCGCGCCCTCCGGCAACGACAGCACACTGTCCGCCGCCACGGCCAGCAACGCCGTGTCCGACGACACCGCCTCACGCACCAACGCCGTTTCCGACGTCCTCCGCACTAAGCTGTCCGCCTCCACACGCAGCACTTCCGTCCGCACAGCCTCCGTCTTTCGGCTGCTCCCGCAGCCCGCCAAGCACAGGGCAGTCATCATGATACTTGCAGCTGTTCGCACGGTCGATGGCCTTCCTGAGGCGCGCCATCTCCCTGGTGTTGCGCGCAAGCTCCTTCTTCGTCTCGTTGAACTCATCCTTCAAGGGTTTTACTATGTTTTCCATCAAGATACGCGTGGCATGGTCCGCGTTGTCGAAACGCACCGACTCGGCCTCCGCCCTGGCTTTCTCGGCCTCAGCACCCGCCTGACGCGCCTTGCTGCGAAGCATTACAAGACCCGACACCGTGGCCACCAGACCGCCGCCCAACAACACGTTCAACAACTCGCTCCACATATCTCTCACGTTTTTTTACCAATAATACAAATCAGTTTTTCGCGCCCCCGTCCGGTTGTGAGGCTGTAATGCCTCACAACCCATTCGGAGCAGGCCGAGCCTGCCGCCGCTTGCGCCCATTGCGCCCCGGTCGCAACCGGCGGGCGTAGCCCCGTTGTCCCCCGCGGTCACCCGGCGCGCTACGCGCTCGCCTGCTGCGTTATCGTTATCGTCGCCGTCTTGCTGTTGTTCGCATTCAGTGTCAGCACTAAGCTGCCGCTCTTCTCCTCGCCTTCGTTCGCCTCCGCCGAGATCTTCACGCCCGTCTCCGTCTCCTCGACCGAGAAACCCTCGGGCGCCGCGCCCACGGTGTACTCACCGCTCGCCGTCACCGCAACCTCCTTGCTGCCGCCCTCCGCCGGTATCTCCACGCTCGTCGGCTCAACGCTTATGCTGCCGTCGCTTGCGGCCTCGTAGCCGCTGCGTATCGCAACACCCGCGTCGGCTTTCTTGAACATGCAGATAAAGTAATGGCGGAAGTTAATCTTGTTCCTCTGGTATTCCGGGTCGGTACCAGCCTCGCTGTAATACATCTTTGTCGAACCCGTCGCCTTGAACACGCGCGGCACGTAGAATGCGAACGAACACGGGAACTCGCCAGCCTCGGCCGCTGCCCCCACAGCCTTTTTCTTGCCCGCTGCAGTATACACCGGCGTGTTGCCGTACTCGTAGATGTCGAAGCCGTACAGGCGGCCTATCCTGCCGTCAGTCTGGTTGATGTTGTATTGCTCCTTGAATTTTTGGTCGGCCATGAGCAGGTCGTTTACGTGGTCGCTGCACAGGACGAGGCGTCGTTTGTCGGCCGGAACGTGCAAAGCGTCCAGTTCTGCCTTCATGCGGACCAAATCGGCCGGGGTGAGGCGCAAACGGCCGGTGGCGGCGTCGCGCTCGCCCGTGGTTACCAGCACCGGAGTCTTCTTTGTATTTGCCGACGGGCACAACGCATGTGCGGCCTTGGCGAACTTGGCGTCGTTTATTGCGTTGGAATGACTCTCTTTCACACGGCTCATCTTGTCGTAGCTTATGGCATAGAGCTCGTCGTCCGTTATGGGTGTTACCTTCGTCTGGAACTTGTCGAGCTCTATGGCTATGTCGGCATCCTCAAGTGCCTGCAAGGGTATGGGGTAGGTAGTGTTGTTTATCAGCACCTCGGGATCGACACCCACGTCAACCAGGTGGATGATGTCGTTGTTTACCAGCGAGGAACTGTCGGGCACACCGTCGAGCCACGTGCCGGCAAGCAATCCGCGCAAGGCCTTCACTAATTCGCCCGTCCATATCTCCTTGTACACGCCGGCACGAGCCACGCCGGAGGGCAACGCACCGCCTGCAAGCACACCTATCATATTCATTCCTGCGGCCCCGGCCAGCGGCGAAAAGCCGCACAGCCTCGCAAGCAACACACCGGCCGTGCAGTTGAACAACACGGCTCCCAGCAACAAAATCACTTTCTTTCTCATTTTTCTTTACGTTTTTAAGGTTTCACTTTCATATCTCCGCGTCCATGCCGTATTCGGCCTTGTACAGACGCTTGTACTCGTCTGGCTGCTCCGCACGGAGCTTTGCAAGCTCACACTCGGGAACATCGCCCAGTTTCTTGTATTCATGCACCGTCGTGCCGGCTGCCTTGTTGATGAGCGTGCCCACCTTTACACGTGGCGACATCGCTGCAAAGGTATTTTCCAAGTCCTCCACGCCCGTTTTCTTGCCAAGCTCCACGAACTGCTCTTTCTTGTCCGCGCCTATCAGGTTGTCGGCTATGGCTTTATCCACTACCGCCGTGATACGGCCCAGGCGCAGGGTCTCGTTCTCCTTGCGCAGCTTCTCCTCTTCCTGCTTCGAGGCCTGCAACTCCGCTAACTTCGACTTTATGGCCGACTCGTCCGCCGTCTCCGGCAACCCTAATAATAGGGCTAATGTCTTTTCTTCCATTTCCTTTCTTTTTGGTTTATTAATTTGATTCAACAATGGCAGGGCGCATTCGCCGTCCTTGCCTAACTCTATCAATGCGCCGTCCTTCTTCAGAACTATCGCATCGTCGTTCGCGCCGATGTCTACCACCGACACCTCATATAGCTTGCTCTTGGTTATCGTCGGACGCGTCTGACCGTCCAACAAAACGGACTTCTCCGAACTCGTCTCCAATATGTCCACGCCTACACTTACCATTCTTAGGCTGCCGAACTCATACTGCTTCTTGCAACGCTGTGACAACTCCGTCGCCTCGTCAAACTCTAACTCACCGGTCAACTCGCCGTTCTCGCATTGCAGGTTCTTCACCATGCCTATCACCTGCCCGCGACAATGCATGTATAGCAGCACGGGGTTACGCTCGTATTGCTTCGTGTCCATACCGGCTGTCAGTATGCGGGTACCGTAGCTGTTCAGGCTGTCGTTTGTCAATCTTACTCTCTTACCCATTTCATTGCTTTGCTTTTCACTTGCAATATTACATACTAATTGTCTAATATCCAAAATTGTATGAAACGCATACGCACTTCTTTGAAACCGGTGCGCCGATTCTTGCACACGTGACTTGATTAAAGCAAATTTGTATCACAAAACTCATCTTTGTAGGCTTTTACAAAGCCTACTGATACTAAAACAGGTAAACCAAATGACAAAAGCTGACAACGAAAAGAAAAAGTCGCTCGCGCGCTCGCTATACATGGCGGGCATGGAATTACAGGAGATAGCCGGAAAGGTGGATGTGTCGCGCGTAACGATGTCTAAGTGGTGTGCGGCGGGTGGTTGGAAGGAAGCCAGGGCTGCCAAGAATGTCACACGGCCCGAACTCGTCAACAAGCTGCTCCTCACCATCGACACGCTCATCACACAGGTCAACGAATCGGGCGACCCCACACTCGCGGCCGGCCTCGGCGACAAGCTGGCAAAACTCTCGGCTGTCATCGAAAAACTCGACAAGAAAGCCAACGTGGTCGACACCATAGAAGTATTCATGGCTTTCTCCAAATGGATAGAATACCGCTCGGCCACCGACCCCGGAGTGACACCCGAACTCATCAAGGCTATCAACAAATACCAGGACCTCTATATCACGGAGCAAATGGGCATAAAGTAAAGGAGGTGGCAAATGGCTACGGCAACTGAAAAGAAACAGGCTTACCTTCTGTGGCAGGAACACTGCAAACGCGTGCAATCCATTACCGACACCGCGCTGCTCGCAAAGGAAACACCCGAAATGCGTGCCAGGCGCATAAGGAGGCTGCTATCCAACTATGCGGCGTTCTGCGAATACTACTTCCCCCACTTCCTCACACTGCGCGACAAAACCACCGGCGAAGTGCTCAGAACCATACACAACGCACCATTCCACAACGAAGCGGCACGCAAGATACGGTCCACACCCGACCTCAAGGCCGTTTTCATGTGGCCGCGCGGGCACGCCAAGTCGACACACATGGACATATTCATTCCGCTCTGGCTGATGTTCCAGCCCAAAAGGCTCATCAACTTCATGGTAGTAGTGGGGAAAAGCGAAGACGCCGCCGTGCGTTTGTTGGGCGACATACAGGCAGAACTCGAACACAACCAGCGCCTCATTGCCGACTTTGGCAAACAGCGGGCCTCGGCCTCGTGGCAGGAAGGGGAGTTCAAAACGGCGGCCGGAGTGAAGTTCCTTGCATGCGGACGGGGACAGTCGCCACGCGGACTGCGCGACCGGGAGGCAAGGCCAGACTACATCGTCATTGACGACCTCGACGACGACGAACTGTGCCGAAACGAAAAACGCGTGCACGACCTCACCGACTGGGTGCGCGAAGCACTCTTCGGCGCTTTGGACGTGGGGCGCGGACGATTCATCATGATAGGAAACCTCATAAGCAAGAACTCCGTACTCTACAACATCGCACAAACCAAAGGCGTCTTCCTATCAAGGATACAGGCCGTGGACCGCGACGGTAATCCCGTCTGGAAAGAGAAATGGACAAAGCAAGAGGCACAGCTGTACCGCGACTTCGTGGGATACCGTGCCTGGGAAAAGGAAATGATGCACAACCCCATTACCGACGGAACCATATTCCGGGCAGAATGGATACGCTATAAGAAAATGCTGCCACTCAGGCGATACGAACAACTCGTGTGCTACACCGACCCCTCCTTCAAGTCCTCTACAGCCAACGACTACAAGGCCTCGCGCCTCTGGGGAAAAACAGGGCAAGAACTGCACCTCCTCGACTGCTACGTGCGACAGGACACCGTAACCGGAATGGTACGCTGGCTCTACGACCTCTACGAACGCACGCGCGACGAGGCGTCGGTGCTCTTCTTCATGGAGGCCAACTTCATGCAGGACATCATACTCGACGAATTCACCGAGGAGGGCAAACGACGGGGATACCAGCTGCCAATAACGCCCGACATGCGCAAGAAACCCGACAAGCTGCAACGCATCGAGGCCGTCTCACCGCTATGGGAAAGAGGCTTCGTCTTCTACAACGAGGCACTGAAGAACTCACCCGACATGCAGGTCGGCATAGAACAGACACTCGCACTCGAACACGGCTCGAGATACCACGACGACGCACCCGACGCCGACGAAGGGGCAATTTGGATACTCCAGAAACACACAAGACAACAAATTTACAAACCGAGGATCGGCATGAGAAGCCACACCTCAAAAAACTCATGGTAAAATGTACACAGCAATCAGACAACTAATTTTCGCCTGGCATTACAGGCGAGCCGTGAAAAAGGCCGTCACACTATCCAAGACATACGGCATGAAGTTTTATGTCCTATACCTGAACGGACGATTGCGTATCGTCCCCAAACAGGCAATACGCGAACTCATCGCACGACACCGCTTCCGGAAGGGCACCACCATCGCCGACATTGAAAAACGGGCACTCTTCATCACACACTGAAAGACGTAGAGACGCCATTCATCGCCTCTCCCGCCTTAAGTTCGTAACAAACATTTGGAGCTCCACGACAAGGGGCGGCTATAATGCAGGGATTAATTATAAAAACAACAAATCATGTTCATAACAGAAGAAGATTACAAGGTCGTCATCGGCGACGCCGCACTCAAAGTCATCTCCCAAGTATCACCCGAGAACCGGGCCAACGCAGAAGCCGAAGCACAAGAGGAAATCGCAGGATACCTGCGGCCGAAATACGACTGCACGGCACTGTTCGACGCCGCGGGAGACCAACGCAACCGACTCGTCGTCATGTACTGCTGCGACATCGCACTCTACCACATGAGCGCCTCGCTGCCACAGAAAATGGGCTCCGAGATACGGGAGGAACGCTACAACCGAGCAATAAAATGGCTCGAAGGAGTACAGGCCGGCAAAATCGTTCCCGACCTCCCCGTCGTCCTCGACGAGGACGGACAGCCAATAACCGGCACATTCAGCTACGGATGTCAGAAAAAACAACATTATAACTGGTAACATCTTTTCATCATGGGTATCATCAACAATCTCAAACATATCTTCGCCACAAACGACAACCGAAACCACCACAACCCCACACCGCAAGTACTGCACACTAAATACGGCGACTTCAACCTCGCCAAGGACGACGACCGCAAGAAAGTCAGAAAGATAGTTGTCAACCTCCAGCGCACCACCGACGCACTCACACGAAAGGACATCGGAGACTGGAGGCGCGCATGGCAGCTCGCCATAAACGTCGACCACCCCAACCGACAGCCACTCTACGACATCTACCGCGACGTCGACGCCGACCTCCACCTCTCGGGCTGTGTCGACCAGCGAAAGGGATTCGTCCTCGCACGCTCCTTCAAACTCGTCACACCCGGCGGAAAAGAACAGCAAGAGGCCGCGCACTACTTCAAACAGGAATGGTTCCGCCAGCTGCTCAAGCTCGCACTCGATTCCGTTTACTGGGGGCACTCGCTCATCGAACTGGGCAACGTCGTCACCGACGGCGACGGCTGCCGCTCATACGACAGCGTAAAACTCATACCGCGAAAACACGTCATACCCGAATACGGACGTATCATAACCGACCTCGGACAGGACTGGACTACAGGAATCGAATACCGCCGGCCACCGTTCGCACAATGGCTCATCGAAGCAGGACAACCCGACAACCTCGGTAAATACCTCAAGGCCGCCATACAAACCATACCCAAGAAAAACGCACTCGCATTCTGGGACACATTCGCCGAAATTTTCGGAATGCCCATGCGCATAGCCAAAACAACCACACGCGACGAAAAGGAACTCGCCAAAATGGAACGCATGATGGACAGCATGGGGGCAAGCCTCTGGGGAGTGTTCCAGGAAGGAACGGAAATAGAAGTCGTCGAAAGCACCAAGAGAGACGCCTTCAACGTGTACGACAAACGCATAGACCGAGCCAACTCCGAACTATCCAAACTCATCATCGGACAGACGATGACCATCGAGGACGGCTCGTCCCTCTCACAGTCCCAAACACACCTCGAAGTACTCGAAAACATCATACAGGACGACCGGAACATGCTCGCCGACATAGTGAACAACCAGCTCATACCGCGCATGGTCAAACACGGCTTCCCCGTTAAGGGACTCCGTTTCAAATGGGACGACGCCGTCGACTACACACCGGAGCAACAGGTGGCCTTCGAAACCATGGTCGCAGACCGCTACGAAGTCGACCCCAAGTATTTCGCCGAGAAATACAACATGCCCGTGGGGCAGCGACGAAACATCGCGCCACTTACCCCGCCCGATGACACGGACAACAAAGGCGGCAAGGGCAAACAAACGAACGCACACCCTTTTTTCGACTGAGCCCCGATGAATTATCGTGCAAGGCGAACGCAATGGAGCTTGCCCCAATTGCTGGGCCGAAGCCGATAATGCGTCTCGGAAGAGACGAATATTCGGGGCTGCACCGACGATACGCCGACCTACTCGGCAACCCACTGCTGCTCAAATACAACAACGACATTCCCGAACACCAGCTACGCGAACTGCTCCAGCGATTCCGGAATATGATGCGCGCACTATTTAACGAAAAGGGGGCTTCGCTGCGAATCGAAATCCTCGCCGAAAAACCCGCGCAGGACTTCATACGGACACATACCGACACGCTCGACTCCGCATTCCGACAGGTCGAAATGTCCCACACAATGCGGCAACAACTCAGCCGCTCCAACTACGTCTTCTCCGGACTTAAAACATTCCACGAACTCAACGAGGCCTTCCCGTCGCTTTTGGATGAGAACGGCAACAGGAAAACATTTGAACGCTTTTTGAAAGACATTCAAAAGATAGACGAGACATACAACCGCAACTACCTACGTGCCGAGTACAACTTCGTCCACGCCTCGGCCGCCATGGCAGCACGCTGGGAGGAATTCGCACGCGACGGCGACGACTACCTCCTGCAATACCGCACAGCCGGAGACGGCAAGGTGCGCCCGGAGCACGCCGCACTAAACGGCGTGACGCTTCCACCCTCCGACACATTCTGGGACGAATACTACCCGCCCAACGGGTGGAACTGCCGCTGCACCGCAGTCCAGGTGCGCAAGGGCAAATATACCGAAACACCACGCGGCGAGGCCATGGAAAGAGGCAAAGAGGCACTCGCCGGAGACAAAAAAGGCATGTTCCGGTTCAACCCCGGAAAACAGCGGAAAGCCGTGCCCGACTACAACCCATACACCACATCGCGCTGCCGCGACTGCGACATAGCCAAGGGCAAAGACCGTGCGAACAAGGGCAAAACAAAGCTCGCCAAGGAGTTCATCCCCGACAACGAACTCTGTGTCGCCTGCCGGCTGATAAGGAAAAGGGCAAAAACAAAAGAAGCCATCCAACTACAACGAAAGGAAATCAAAGTATGGGCTAAGGAAAACCTCGCAGGCAGAACTGTGTCGGTACAAGGAATACCACACCCCATAGAGTTTACCATGAATGGAGTCAAGGAAACCTTGAATCAACCACACAGGTACGTCAGAGCCAAGAACGAAGCACTTCGGAATATTTTGTCGCTATTGCAAAACGGCACACACGTGTTGGAAAAAGCGGACGACAAGGGAAATCCCATGGTAAAAAAGTACCACTACATCAGGATAGACGTTGCAGGAAAATCTTCTTTTGCGGTTATCAGGGAACTTACCGATGGCAGGTGCCAGTTCTATTCTATTGTGGATAAACTAAGAAAGAAAGGAAGCGGTTAAAGCCTTTAGCGAAGGATCTGCAATCCAACCCAGTACTTCAATCGCTCCTTTTATGCCACAAAAATACAAATTTATTTCTATATAAATGTAGAAAACATACTCAAATAACTGGGGGGAATTGCTTTCTTTTTTCATTTTGCTGGATAGCATAAAAAAACTCCGGGTTCGGCACACCCATTATCAAGAATAAGCGGCTTTAAAGGGCCGCTTTCGGGTGCACGTGGCCAAGAGCATAATCCTTAAGGCAAAGGTACTAAAAAATCACTCCGCTACAATACTGTCACCTACCGAATGACGCACATTCTCCATAAGCTCTTTTGTCTGCAAACGTGTCGAACGGTCGGAAGTCTCGCCTATGAAATAAAAAAGAGCATCGAGGGCGACGGTTAGGACTCAATTGCCAGGTTGCCTTTCCCTTAATGCTCTAAATTCTTTGTGACGGGGAGGATAAGGCAACTGTCCAGCGAGGTTCAAAACAACCCCCATTAGGAATCAGAAGCCTATCCTCAACTGCAAATATACAAACTGTTTTTCAAAAACCGAATACATCATGAGAAAAAAGGAGGATTGAAACTCCCCCCGAAGTCTGCACCCGAAAAGGCCGACATGTGAGTGGCTCATTCAATCCTCGTTGCAAACGATACGGATAATTTCTTATACCGCAAAAAAAACAAACACCGCCCCGGACTCATCACCCGGGGCGGCTTGCGCCATTCGGAGCCACGCGACGTGGCCGCGATTCATCGCGTCTACTGTGGCCGAACCTGCGCGCTTGCGCCATTCGGAGCCACGCGTCGTGGCCGCGTCTCAATCACCCGCCGCCTTTATCATCTCGCGCGCGGCCGCCTCATCCGGCAGCAGCTCCAGCACCAGCTGGCACAGCCCGTATATGCGCTCCTGGTCCGCAAGCTCGCCGTTTATCGCGCCTATCGCCCAAACCAGGTCGCGCACATGCTCCAGCCAGTCATCCTCCGGAAACTTCGTCACAATCTCAATCACCAGTTTGTCCTTCTCAAAACGTACCATCTCTCAACCCTCCATACCGTTAAAGTCAATAATCCCGTCCGTCACATCCTGCCCGGTCTCATGCGAACCTGCCGTTCTGCGCCCCTCCGGGCGCAGAACCACTTCGGGGCAGGCCGAGCCTGCCGTTTGCTGCCCGTTTGCCCGCATGTCGGCGTGAACGCCGACATGCCGTTGGTCTCCGGCACCAGCCGGCAGGGCGACCCCGCACATGAAATCGAGGCGCAGTTCCTCCACCTGTTCTACGCGTCGTGCCGCGCTCCTCACCACGCGCTGCCGCCCCGCCGCGCGGTTCTCCGTCGCGTACTCCACCAGCAGGCACAACACCCCGTACCCCGGCTTCCTGCCCGCCAATACCTCCGCCACGTGCCCCGGGCTCACACCCGCCAGCTCCGCCACGGCCGCCTCGTCCTCCTTCAATACCCATTTCCGCAGCTCAGCGTAAAACGCACCCAGCTCCGCACTCCTGTCCTTCGGGTAAACCCTCCCCCGCAACAACAAACCGCCCGGCGCGCTTGCGCCCGTTGCGCCCCGGTCGCAACCGGCGGCACCAGCCGGCGATTCATCGCGTCTCAATTGCGCCTGCCCGCGCGACGCGGTGAGCAGCCC
>ERZ826146.1042-NODE-1042-length-28235-cov-4.517282_pt1 | contig 28235 bp, 22 predicted proteins | sample MGYA00519857_ERZ826146 | MGnify/ENA primary metagenome ERZ826146 (study PRJEB31778, sample SAMEA3449222) | human gut metagenome | biome: human gut; feature: human-associated habitat; material: faeces | place: United Kingdom | collected 2010/2012 ...
GCCGTCCTTCGCCCAGCCGATGTTGATGACCATGTCCACCTCGTCCGCGCCGTTCTTCACCGCGTCGGCGGCCTCAAACACCTTCGTCTCCGTCGTGGAATAGCCGGTCGGGAAACCGATCACCGTGCACACGCCCACCTTGTCCGCTCTATCCTGCATATACGCCTTGCAGCGCGCGACATAGCAGGCCGGGATGCACACCGTCGCCGTGTGATATTTCATCGCGTCGTCGCAGATGGCCTTGATCTGTGCCCACGTCGATTCGGGCTTGAGCAGCGTATGATCCACCATCGCGAGCATCTGGCTGAGTTCCATTTTCTTTTCCTCCTGCATGTTTTTTTGCAAAACGGTAAGCCCCGCCGGCGCGCGGAGAAAACGGCGTTTCCCGCTCCACATCGGCGCGTCGGCGATCGTTTTCATTTATTATACGGCATAAATGGCGGAAGGGCAAGCGCACGTTTCCCCTTTCTTTTTTCCCGCGTCGGGCGTATACTGATCGTATCACGTCAAGCAGGAGGAATCCCCCATGATTATCGGCATGCGCGGCCACGATTTCGGCCGCATGGAACCCCGGGCGCTCGCCGCGGCCATCCGCGAAACTGGGTTTGAAGCCACCCAGTTGGCCTTTACCAAGGCGTTTCCCGCCCCTGCCGAGCAATACATGACCCGCGAGGCGCTCTGCGACATCCGCGAGGCGTTCGCCGGGCTTGCCCTGCCCGTCATGGGCTGCTACGTCAGCGCGAGCGACCGCGACCCCGACGCGGTGGCCGAAGCGAAGGCGCGTTTCAAGCGCGCCCTGTCCGCGAGCGTCACGCTCGGCGCGGGCTGCGTCGGCACGGAAACGACCCATTTCACCTTCCCGGAATCCGAACGCGAGGCGGCTTACGCCCGCCTGCTGGATTTCACCCGCGAGGTCTGCGCCCACGCGGAGCAGGTCAACGCGCTGGTGGGCATTGAGCCGGTCGCGCTGCACACGCTCCATACGCCGGAGCTGACCCGCCGCCTGATTGCGGACGTGAACAGCCCGAATCTGCGCGTCATCCTCGATACGGCGAACCTCGTCACCCCCGAAAGCACCGCGCCGGAGGCGCAGATGGAGATTTTGGAACGCGCGCTTTTCTGCTTTGGCGAGCGCATCTGCGCTCTGCATGTCAAGGACGGCGTGTTTGGCCGCGAGGGCAAGTGGGAAAACCGCCCGCTCGGTCAGGGCGTGATGGATTGGCCGCGCCTGCTCCCCCGCCTGCGGGCGCACAACGACGCGCTCTGCGCCCTGCGCGAGGGCGTTTTTCCCGGCATGGCCAAGGAAGAATGTCAAATCATGCACCGCTGGCTCGGCGAATAACCGGCCATCATAATCAAACGGAGCTGCGCAAACAGCCCCGTTTTTTTCGTCTCTTTCAGCGGATTTTCACTCACTCCACATGTTCAAAAAAGTCGTCCTTCCGCGTGTCCTCGCCGACCGCCGAAAACGCCAGACCGAACCGGGAATTGTCATACGGGCCGAAATCCTCCACATGGTAATCCGTCTTCTGCTGGGAGACGTGGCACGCAAACGCGCGGCAGGCCACGTCGAACGCCGTCTGGCCTTCAAACGCCGCCAGCGGCTTCCGCCAATCCATCTTCACCGGATTCTGCTCGTAGAGGTGGATGTAGAGCTTCTTGATCTGCCACGGCTCGCTGTGCGCCATCTTTTTCTGATAGCTCGCGTCCGCCGCGAGCGCGACAGCCGCCTGCGCCGCGTCCGCCGCCGCCCGGTGCGCACCGTGTCCGTATTCGCCGTTCACATCCTGCGTGACCACGACGTCCGGCCTGCACGCGCGGTAAACCTCCGCCACAAAGCGATAGACGCTCTCCCGGCTCCATCCCTTCTGCGCATACATTCCCTTGAGCGTCAACTGGAACTGATCCGGGAAATGGCCGAGAATCGGGTAATTCCTCACCCCGCAGAGCCAAAGCCCGTCCAGCAGCTCCAGCCGCCGATACGGCATCGTCGGCACGAGGTAGGCCACCTGCACCGCCTTGCCCATTTCCCCCGCGTAATAGGGAATCGTGCCGCCCAGAAACAGGATTTCGTCGTCCGGGTGCGCCGCCAGTGCCAGAAGATCCGCCTTTTCAAGCGGCGCCTGCCATTGCTGCACCCAGCCCGGCGCGTCCCCCTCGCCGAGGATGCGAAGCTCTGCGATAAACAGCCGCCCTTTTCCGTCCTTCGGGCGAATCCGCACGGTTTTTGCGCCTGCGTCCACCGCCGCATACGCCGCCAAAAACGCGCCGTCCGTCTGCGCGACGGTCTGCCATGCGCCGGACGCATCCCGCGTCTGCACATCGAGCGCCGCCGCGTCGTCGTAAAACTGCACATACACGCCGCTGATGGCGTCCTCCGCCTCAATCTCCACATAGGCAGAGCCGTTCGAGGACGACGCCCAGTACGTCCGATAATCCCCGTCCGTCATGCGGCCGAGCGTCTTTTTGCCCACGCTGGAAAAAGCGCATCGGTCGGTCATCTCCTGCGCCGTCTGCGCAAAGGCCGCGGGCGCAAGCGCCAGCAGCGCCGCCAGCATCCAAATCAGTTTTCTCATGCTTTTCCTCCGTTTTTTCGCTCTGCCTCCCATGATACCACAATTTTCCCGCAAAATAAAGTTTGTCCCTTGTTTCGGCTTTATCCCGATGGTATAATAGACAGGATGGCTTGGCGGCGGGACGGCCGCGCCATAACACGGAAAAAAATGGAAAGCGAGCGATTACAAGCATGGGCATCAACGCGATTGTCGGCCAGAGCGGCGGCCCCACCTGTGTCATCAATTCCAGTCTTGCGGGCGTTTTCAGCGCCTGCCGCAAGCACGGCGTACAGCATGTTTACGGCATGCGCCACGGCGTTCAGGGGCTGCTCAAGGACGACGTGGTCAACCTGACGGACGTGCTCAGCGCGCCGGGGCAGCTCACCCTGCTGCGCCACACCCCCGCTTCTTATCTGGGAAGCTGCCGCTACAAACTGCCGGAAAGCGACCAGATGGAGGCCGTCTATCAGGAAATCTTCGACGTGCTGCGCCGCTATGATATCGGCTACTTCTTCTACATCGGCGGCAACGACAGCATGGATACCATCCTCAAACTGAGCGACTACGCCGCCAAGGTCGGCAGCGACATCCGCTTTATCGGCGTTCCCAAGACGATCGACAACGATCTGACCCACACCGACCACACGCCGGGCTATGGCTCGGCCGCCAAATACATCGGCACGACGATCAAAGAGTTGGTGCGCGATTCTACGATTTACGACCTCAAATCCGTAACCATCGTGGAAATCATGGGGCGCAACGCGGGCTGGCTGACCGCCGCCGCCGCGCTCGCGGAGGACGAGGATTGCGAGGGTGCGGCGATGATCTGCCTGCCGGAAATCCCGTTCGACCCGGATCATTTCATCGCCCGCGTGGACGCCATTCAGCAGCAGACGCCGTCGCTGGTCGTCGCGGTCTCCGAGGGCGTGCGCATCGCGGACGGGCGCTACGTCTGCGAGCTGGCGCATAACCTCGTCAACGTGGATGCGTTCGGCCACACCTATCTGAGCGGCACCGCGCATTACCTCTCCAGCCTCGTCGCCGCCAAGCTGCACAGCAAGACCCGCGCCGTCGAGCTCTCCACCCTCCAGCGCTGCGCCGCGCACGTCGCCAGCGAAACGGATGTTTCCGAAGCGTTTGGCGTCGGCGCCTTCGCGGTGGACGCCGCGTTCTCATGCAAGACCGGCATGATGGCCGCGCTCAAGCGCGTGAGCGACGCGCCGTATACCTGCGGCTTTGAGCTGCACGACATCCACGACATCGCCAATCTGGAAAAGAAGATTCCGCTGGACTGGATCGACGCGGAACATTATCGTCTGCGCGAGCCCTTCTTCGCCTACGCCCGCCCGCTGATCGCCGAGGAGGTCAAGCCGGAGTATCAAAAGGGATTGCCGAGGCACCTGAAACTGAAACGCTGAACCTAAAAGCCGCTCGATTCCGCCCCGCATGGCCGATGTTTTTCGGCATGTGAGCCGAATCGACGGCTTTTTTTCGAAAAAAGGCAAAAAACCGAAAAAAATTGAAAAAAAGGGGTTGCATTTTCCAAAGAGCCGTGATATACTATCTAATGTTCCGAGCGAACAAGTGAATACGAGACGGGGCATTAGCACAGTTGGTAGCGCGCTACATTCGCATTGTAGAGGTCAGCGGTTCGAATCCGCTATGCTCCACCAACCCCAAGAAATCCGAACTTAATCCCAGTTGGGGATGGGTTCGGATTTCTTCTTTTTATCAGAAAAATTGAACATACACAATAAAAAACGGCATTACAGAAAAAAACAGGCTTCAGGAATCAAGCAAGCCCTTCTCCCAAATCGCAAGAAAAAAGCAAGAATATAGGCGTGGCTTTCCGGCGGATTCATGCTAAAATATCTCCATGGGCAAAGGAGGCGCGAACCGCCGTTCATCCCGCCCTGACAGTCAAATCCCTTCCCCCCACGTCTATGATTATGTAAGGAGAACATACCGATGGAAAACAACCGCGAATTGAACGAGATGATTTTCCAGAACTACGGCGAGCTCTATGACGCTATGCTCAACTATCTCAGGGAAAATTGCCTCATCACGCATTTTCCCATCCAAGGCGACAGATACGACGAACAATCAAACAAGCTGCTTCTTGTCGGTCGTTCTCTCAACGGGTGGGGATGCAAAGACGAATACAGCGGCGCTTTTCAATACGAAAAAGCGCCTGCGCGCGACGATTATGTGGAAAAAGCATACCGTGCATTGTTTGCAAAACGCAGATATGGATTTATCGAGGAAAACCGGGTCAAACACCACTATGATACGATTGCAAGAAGTGCATTCTGGAGAACCGCGAAACTGATAAGCAGCGAAATCGTCGGTTTTCCGCCTGATGAAGCGAATTGGTACGAACGAATCGCATGGGCAAACCTCTTTCCCGCAGCGCCGAGCGAGGGTGGAAATCCATCCGATCATTTGATTTCAGCGCAAAGACCGATTGCTAGGAAATTACTGAACCAAACCATCGACGTCTACAAACCAACGCATATCCTTTTTGTAACCGGATGGGATGATTGGCTGTACTACAGAACCGATCACAAAAAGGGGGATCATTTCCAATGTATGCTTGACGGTATTCCCGAAGCTGAAATAAAAGCCATCGCCGACAGAAAGAAAGCCGTTATTTGGGGTGGTCTATGCCGGGGCGCAAAAATCGTCATTGCAAACAGACCGGAACGAAAAGTTGAAACGGAATATGTCAAGAGCGTCCTACGGGCTTTTCAGGATATCTGACACGTCGCGCGCCCGCGTTTTGTGCGGAATTTGCTTTTTGCTCCAATATTGCGCATCAAAAAAACCTTCCCCCGACGAGGAGGGAAGGTCAAATGTCCGCTTACTTCGCCAGCGCGAAGGCCGCCGCGCCGGAACCGGCGATGCGTCCCCACGTGAACGCATTGGAGATGGTGAAGCCCATGTAGGCGCTGCTGGCCGTGGCCTCGCCCGCCGTGTACAGGCCGGGGATCACCGCGCCGTCCGCACGGATGACTTCGGCGTTTTCATTGCGGGCAATGCCGCCATAGGTGATGATTTCGCACGGAGTCACGCGAACCGCGCAATACGGCGCGTTGAGCTTCGCCAGCTTAAGGCGGCCAAACTCCGGGTCGTGCCCTGCGTCGCAGTAGGCGTTGTAGTTGGTCAGGGTTTCGCTCAGCGTCGCCGCGTCGAGCCCCATCTTCTCGGCCAGCTCTTCAAAGGTGTCGGCGACGACGAACTCCATATCGAGGCCGCGCTTCACGCCCTTCTCATCCAGAGAAGCCTGATCGCTGATCGCCCAGACGTAGCCCAGACCGTCCCTGTGCATCTGGTCGAACACCGGGCCGTTGAGCTTCTGGGTCATGTAGCCGCTGTCCTTTTCATCGACGAAGCGCTTGCCGTTCGCGCCGACGAGCACGGTGTTGTCGCGGCTGATAAAGCTGGAAACGTTCGCCGTGGCAGACGTGCCGTCATGCTCGGCCATGATTTCGTAATCCTTGAGCACGCACATCATGTCGCCAGTGTGGGTCAGCGCCGCGCCGACGTTGCTGGCCATCATAATGCCCTCGCCCGTCGAGCCGGGGAAGCCGATGCCCATCGTGCCCGCCTTCTCCGGGTCAAGGCGCACGGTCAGCTCCGGATTGTACGCATAGCCGCCGGTCGTGATGATCACGCTGTCCGCGTAGATCAGCAGGGTATCCGCGCCGCGAACGGCCTTCACGCCCTTCACAGAGCCATCCTCGTTCATCAGGATCTCCGTGCCCTCGGTCTCAAGCAGCAGCTCGACGCCGGTGCCCGCCAGCGTATCTTCCATCGCGGTGCGCATCGCCGGGCCCGCGCCGTCCACCAGATGCATCATCTGGAGCGGGCCGTAGCCGACGATCACGTTGTCGCTGAAGGGCATGCCCAGACGCTCGCCCATCCAGTCGATCGTCTCGCCGGAGCGCTCGACGGTGATCGTCGTCAGCGTCGGGTCGAGGCGATAGGAGGCGTTGCTCATCAGGTTGCCATACATCTCTTCAAAGGTGTAATGCACATCCAGCGCCTTGGTGTACTTGGTCTCATAGCCGCCGACCATGCCCTGGCTGGTCGCGGTCGTTCCGCCGATCTGCGTCAGCTTTTCGAGCAGCACAACGCTCGCGCCGTTGTCGTTGGCCTCGACCGCAGCCGCAACGCCCGCGCCGCCCGCACCGACAACCACAACGTCCGTCGTCATTTCAATCGTCTCGCCCTCCGCCTGCTCGGCCTTCGGCGCGGCGGTCTTGAGCGCCTCGATGTCCGCGCCCGCCTCGGTCAGCGCCTGCTCGGCGGCGGCGAGGATGGCCTTGCTGGTCACGGTCGCGCCCGTCACGGTATCCACCGCGAGGCTCTGGGCGGCCACAATCGCGGCCGGGATTTTCTCAATCGCCGGGTCACAGATTCCGGCGGTCTCCGCGTGCTCGACAACCTCAACGGCAGTGATCGCGCCGCCCTCCACGGTCACGGCGACCTTCACCGCGCCGCCGATGCCCTGACCCTCGCCGGTGTACGTTCCGGCCGTCATCTCCGCAGACGCACCGGCGGAGAGCAGCATCATGGCGCACGCCATAATTGCGACGATTTTCTTCTTCATGGTGGTTCTCCTTTCAGTTTCCCTTCGTTCTCACAGGGAGCGACCAAACGGAATCCGAGGATTGATTTTTCTTTCCGTTTCCTGTAAACTATATACAGCGTCATTCCCATTTCTGTTTCATTGTACAATCTCAAGGCGCTTGAGAGTCAAGCCCTTCTTGCAAATTTTTTGACAATCTTCCATTCTTCCACTCCTCTTCCCCTCTGCACGATTCATGTCAGGAGCGTATCGCATGAAAATATCCATCAGCGCGCTTTCCATCGCCTACGGCCTCACCCCGGAAGCCCTGCGTTATTACGAGGAAAAAGGGCTGCTTTCGCCGGATCGAGCCGCCTCCAGCGGCTTTCGGCGCTTTTCCATCGCGGATGTGCAGCGGCTGGGCATCATCAAGAGCCTCCAGCGGCAGGGCTTCTCGCTGGATGAGATCAAGCGGATTCTGACCAAATGCGCCCTCAGCGACCTGATTGTGATGATGGATGAAAAACGCGCCGCGCTGCGCGAGCAGATTGCCCAGCAGAACGCCGTCTACGAGCGCATGACCAGCGGCACCGATCTGCTGCGCGACTGCCAGCGCCTGCTGATGCAGCCCCGCCTCTGCATGGGCTGCGCCGCCTATCTGGTCGATTTCGATTCGGTTCCCGCGCTGTGGACGGCCGTTCCCAAAATGCCGCTTCTCAAGGATCTGATCGACGCGCTTCCGCTGACCAACTACTGCACCACCGTCCCGCTCGCCCTGCTGAACGGCCAGAGCGCCGCCACGCGCATCGGCATCGTCGCCCCGGTGGAGTTTACGCACGTCATCCACGCGGATTTTTCGCTGATGCGCATGAGCGCCGGGCCGCAGGCCGTCAAAATCATCTTCGACCTGTGCCCGCCGGAGAAGACCTCCCTGCAGCCCGCGATTGACCTGACGCGCGCGTTCATGCAAGCCCACCGCCTCAAGCCCGTCTGCGAGGGATACACGCGCCAATACGCATGGTTCGTCGATCCCGACGGGCAGATGCGCCACTATTCCGAATTGATCGTGCCGGTGACGGCGGAATAAGCCCGCCATGCTGCTTGATGCCGCGCTGCTCCTGCTCAGCGCGGCGGGCAAGGCCATTGCGGCGCACATATACGGCAAACAGCTTTAACGCCCGGACAAAATCGCCCCGCTGTCCCTTGTATCTCCCCCGCCGGTTCTGATATACTGAATGTATCACAGACGGCAGGGGGATTTTTTATGCTTGAACTGATTTCGGAAACCAACTACCGCGAAACGATGGAGAACACCGTCGAGCCGAAGCTGGCCTCGATCCGCGAGGAGCTTTCCTTGCCGCTTGAGGACGGCGGCGCGCTGCACGCCGAGCTGTACGAGCAGCCGACGGCCACGCGCGCGGTCGTCGTGCTGCACGGCTACACGGAGAGCGGCGAAAAATTCCGCGAAATGACGTGGTATTTCCTGCAATCGGGCTTCAACGTCTACGCCATCGACCACCGCGGCCACGGCAGGAGCGCGCGCGCGGTGGATGAAACGTGGCTCACGCACGTCGATCATTTTTCGGATTATGTGCGCGATTTGGAAGCGTTTATGGATCGCGTCGTTCTGCCGCGCGCCAAAAATCTGCCGCTCTGCCTCTACGCCCATTCGATGGGCGGCGCGGTCGGCAGCATGATGCTGCAAAGGCATCCAAAGATGTTCGCGCGCGCCGTTCTGACCGCGCCGATGATTGCGCCGTCGAGCGCACCGTTCCCGTCGTGGGCAGGCGCGGCGATTGCAAAATTCATGTGCGCCATCGGCAAAACGAGGGAGATGGCGTTCATCGGCAAGCCGTTTGACCCCCAAAGCGAAACGTTCGAGGCCTCCTTCGGCACGGGTCGCGCGCGGTTTGATTATTACGAGCGCAAGCGGCTTGAAAACCGGCATCTGCAAAACTGCGCGCCGACCTACGGCTGGGTCAGGGAGGCGATCGGCGTGACGAAGGTGCTGCTGAACCGGGAGCTGGATCGGCAGATTGAAACCCCGCTCCTTCTCTGTCAGGCCGCGCAGGACACGGTCGTGCGCCTGCCCGAGCAGAACAAATTTGTTTCGCTTCTGCCGCACGCGCAGCTCCGCGCGTTTGACGCCAAGCACGAAATCTACATGTCCGACGACACAGTCATGCGCGAATACGTTCCGGCGGTCATCGGGTTTTTGAGGGGATGACGGCGGCCGCGCGGTGCGCGCCTCTACGGGTACGGCGCGGCTTATTGCCTAGCCGGAAAATAACCTACTCAATGAGCTCCCTCCTTGAGGGCGTGGAGCTTGCCGCCCGCTGTGCGGGAGGCAGGCAAGCGGAATGCCGAAGGTCTGTCACAACGAAGTTGTGACTGAAGGAGTCCGGCGGGCGCGCATCTTGCGCCCGTTATCGGAGCTTATCCAAAGTCTCGGATTTGCTCATTTTCCGGCTCTTTTTCTCGTTTTTCTCATTCCCCCTGCATATCGCCCACAACGCGGTGGAGGATATCCAGATACATCTGCCCCAGCGCGGTCGGGCGATAATCCTTATGCGTAATCACGCCGATGCGGATGATTTCCTCCACCTCCAGCGGGATGGAGATGATGTCGTCGCCGCGCAGATACGACGGGCAGATGCCGGAGGAAATGGTATAGCCGTCCGTGCCGGTCATCAGGTCGATGATCGTGCCCTTATCCGTCACCTTGATGCTCTTTTCATGGTTGAGGGTCGAGAGGATTTCCTCGGAAAAATAAAACGAGTTCTGGTCGCCCTGCTCGTATGTCAGGCACGGCAGGGATTCCAAATCCTTCATGCTGACGCTCTTGCGCCCGGCGAGCGGGTTGTTGCGCCCGATGAAGATGTGCGGCCTGGCGGAAAACAGCTCGGAAAAGACAAGGTTCGATTCGCGCAGCGTCTTTCGGATGACCGCCTCGTTGAACGAGCACAGGTAGATCACGCCCATTTCGCTGCGCAGATGGCGCACATCCATGATCGTGTCATACGTCTTGCCCTCGCGGAGAACAAATTCATATGATTGGCCGCCCTGCGCGCGCACCAGCTCGACGAACGCGCTGGACGTGAAGGAATAATGCTGGGTGGAGACGGAGAAGCGCTGGCGGCTCGCGGAGTGCGCGATGTATTTATCCTCGATCAGCGCGGCCTGCTGAACGACCTGACGCGCGTAGCCCAAAAACTCCGCGCCCTCCTGCGTGAGCAGAATCCCCCGGCTGTTGCGCAGAAAGATGGTGATGCCCGCTTCCTCCTCCAGCTCGCGCACGGCGGCGGAAAGGCTGGGCTGGGCGATAAACAGCGCCTTTGCGGCCTCGGTGATGGAGCCGCGCTCGGCGACCTCGACGACGTATTTCAGTTGTTGAAGCGTCATAAGAAAACCTTTCCTGGGGCTCTGCCCCAAACCCGCCAAGAACCCAAGGTTCTTGGAAAACATTCCTCGAAGAGAGAGAGCCGGTTGACAGCCTGAGCTCCCTCCTCGAGGGAGCTGTCATGCCGAAGGCATGACTGAAGGAGTAGGCGTTCGTCTTCCCGATTCTACCATATTCTCTCCCCGTTTTCAATCCCTCTCATAGCTTCATCCTATGGCCAATCATATAATATCCATGTTTGCCTATATGGCGCATTTCGTATATAATACATTTCGTCACAAAGACGTGACTTGATTCCACATGCATGTTGAAGGGAGTGCTTCCATCTTGGCGCTCATTGAGCTGAACCACCTGACAAAGACCTTCAAGGGGAAAACCCAAACGGTAGACGCCTTGAAAGACATCAACCTGCACATCGAGCAGGGCGACATTTTCGGCATCATCGGCATGTCCGGCGCGGGCAAATCGACGCTGGTGCGCTGCCTGAATCTGTTGGAAACGCCGGACGACGGCACGCTGAGCGTCGGCGATTCCGGCGTGATTACGCTCAGGGGCGGCAAGGCCTACGACGCGCAGGGCAGGAAGCTGACCGAAAGAAAGCTCGGCGCGATGCGGCGGGGCATCGGCATGATCTTCCAGCATTTCAACCTGCTGGATCGCTCGACCGTGTTTGAAAACATCGCCTATCCGCTGCGCTACACCGGCATGAAGAAGGCCGATATGGAGGCGCGCGTGTTTGAGCTGCTGGATCTGGTTGATCTGCGCGACAAGGCGGACGTGTACCCCTCCCAGCTTTCCGGCGGGCAGAAGCAGCGCGTCGCCATCGCCCGCGCGCTGGCCATGGATCCGGAAATTCTCTGCTTTGACGAGCCGACCAGCGCGCTTGACCCGCAGCTCACGCAGGAGGTGCTCTGCGTCATCCGTCAGCTGGCCGCCGAAAAGCGCACGATGATCGTCGTCACCCACGAAATGAACTTCGCCCGCGACGTGGCGGATCGCGTGATTTATATGGAAAACGGCCTCGTCGCGGAGGATGGCCCCGCCAAAGAGGTGCTCGGCAGCGCCCGCAGTGCGGCCATCCGCGCGTTCGCCGGAGAATGCGGCGATTGAGCAGCCATTTCTGCGCCCTCTTGCGCGTTTTTGCGCAAAGAGGGTCTTTTTCCCGCCGGAAGTTTAGCTGCATTAAACCTGCACATTTTTCCCGCTGAACTTTATGGTTGACACGGCGCTTTTTCTAGCATATAATCATGCTGTTTTTATGGGTTGCGGCGTTAAGCCCCGCCCGCACAGGCTTGATGACTCAGGGAGGAAACCATGCAGGATACCCTTCTTTCTTTACAGCACATTTCCAAGAATTTCGGCGAGGGCGACGTTTTGCGCGATATCTCGCTGGACGTCGCCAGGGGCGAGTTCGTCACGCTGCTGGGCGCTTCCGGCTGCGGCAAGACGACGACCCTGCGCATTATCTCCGGTCTGGAAACGCCGGACGAGGGCACGGTGCTGCTGGACGGCCGGGACGTCACCGCGCTGCCGCCGGAGCGCCGCCCCGTCAACACGGTCTTTCAGAGCTACGCGCTCTTTCCGCATATGAACGTCGAAAAGAACGTGGCCTACGGCCTGCGCGTGCGCAGGATGGATAAAGCCTCCATCGAAAAGCGCGTGCGCGAGATGCTCGAACTGGTGCAGATGGCGGATTTTGCCAAGCGCATGCCCAGCCAGCTTTCCGGCGGCCAGCGCCAGCGCATCGCCATCGCCCGCGCGCTCGCGCCCGAACCGGAGCTGCTGCTGCTGGATGAACCGCTGGGCGCGCTGGATTTGCAGCTCCGCCGCCAGATGCAGCTTGAACTCAAGCGCCTGCAAAAGAAGCTGGGCATCACCTTCGTCTACATCACCCACGATCAGGAAGAGGCCATCAACATGTCCGACCGCATCGCGGTCATGCGCGGCGGGCGCTTTGAGCAGCTCGGCACGCCGGAAGAAATCTACGACGAGCCGAAAACGCACTACGTCGCGCAGTTCATCGGCCGCTCCACCATTCTTAGCGGCAGGGTGGAAGCCGTCGGAAAGGATACGGCGGTCATCCGCGGCGCATGCGGCAGCTTCACGGCGGACGCTTCCCGCGCGCGGCTTTCCGCGGGCGAGGACTGCGAAATCTGCGTGCGCACGGAGCGGATGCGCGTCTCCCTCGTGCCGGTCGAGGGCTTCCAACTGCCCGTCACCGTGCGCGAGGCGCGCTACGCGGGCGGCAGCGTGCTGACCTATGCCATCCTCCCCGACGGCGAAGAAGCCGTCGCGACAAGCGAAGGCCGCCTCAGCGACGCGCTCACGCCCGGCAGCACCGCCTATCTGTATTGGAATCCCGCGCAGGCCGCGGTCATTGGGGGGACGTCCCATGGCGCGTAAAAACACCCTTCAGGCGCACGAGCGGCGCACCCGCGCGCTGATGACCGCGCCGATGGCGGCCTTCGGCGTGCTGCTGGTCGCCCTGCCGCTGATCTACGTGCTCTGCACGTCGCTGGTGACGGGCGGCAAATTCCAATTCGGCATGCCGCTGACGCTCGCCAACTACAAGGCGCTGCTGCGCGAGGATTATCTCAAGGTCTTCGCCAACAGCCTCCAGCTCGCGTTCTTTACGACGGTCATCTCCCTGCTGGTGGGCTATCCCTTCGGCTACTGCATGGCGCGCGCCCCGCGCAAATGGAAGGCGCTGCTGATGATGCTGGTCATCATCCCGTTCTGGACGAGCGCGCTGGTGCGCATCTACGGCTGGAAGATCCTCCTGCAGGCCAACGGCCCGGTCAACGGCGTGCTCCGCTCGCTGGGGCTGATTCAGAAGAACATCAAGTTCCTCGGCTCCTACGGCTCGGTGCTGCTGGCGATGGTCTACTGCCTGATTTCCTTTATGATCCTGCCGTGCCACAACGCGGTGGATAAGATGGATTTCACGCTGGTGGAGGCCTCGCGCGATCTGGGCGCAAGCCCCGTTCGGGCGTTCCTCACCGTCACGCTGCCGCTGACCATGCCGGGCATTCTCGCCGGCTGCGTGCTGGTGTTCGTGCCCAGCGTCGGCCTGTTCTATCTGTCGGATATCATGGGCGGCGGTCTGGTGCTGGTGGGCAACCTCATCCGCGACCAGCTTCTCAAGGTGCGCGACTGGAACGTCGGCTCGGCCATGAGCATGGTGCTCATCGCGCTTTCCGCCGGCATCTATCTGCTGTATCGCAAGGTCGGCGGCGATGATCTGGGGGTGATGTGATGGCGCAGGCAAAGCGGCGCAGAAAGCGCAAAATCTTTTCCCCCGTCTATCTGACGCTGGTGCTGATCGTCCTCTATCTGCCGATTCTGATGGTTGTCATCTATTCCTTCAACAGCGGGCGCACCATCGGAAGCTGGCAGGGCTTCACGACCGATTGGTACAGCCGCCTGTTTTCCAACGCCCTGATGGCCGACGCGCTCAAAAATTCGCTGGTTCTGGCTGTCGTCTCCAGCCTGCTGGCGGGCGGCATCGGCACGCTGGGCGCAATCGGGCTGGCGCGGTCGCACCTGAAGCTCGGCGGCGCGGTCGAAACCATCGCCACCCTGCCGATGATGATCCCCGAGCTGGTGCTGGGCATGGCGTATCTCTCCGTGTTCACCGCCGTGGGCTTTAAGCTCGGCATGGGCGCGCTGGTGCTGACGCACACAACCTTCTGCATCCCCTATGTGTTCATCAACGTCAAATCCCGCCTGATCGGCATGGATCCTTCGCTGTCGGAGGCCGCGCGCGACCTCGGCGCGAGTCCGGCGCGCGTTTTGAAGGACATCACCCTGCCGCTGGTCTTCCCGGCGGTGCTCTCCGGCATGATGCTTTCCGCCGCGATGAGCCTTGACGACGTGGTGATCTCCTTCTTCGTCACCAGCGCGGAGACGACCACCCTGCCGCTCAAGGTCTACACCGGCCTGCGTTCCGGCGGCACGCCGGAGATCAACGCGCTCTCCACCCTGATGCTCGGCGTGATCTTTATCTGTGTGGCCGCTACTCAATTGATAACGGCCAGAAGCAACGCAAAACTCCAATAAGCATCAAACGCATCCCGCGTTTGAGATAGATCAACCATTCCTGATTAAGGAGGGACATGGACATGAAGAAACTTCTTTGCCTGCTGCTTGCGCTGCTGACCATCGGCGGCTGCGCCCTGGCGGAGACCGAGAACAAGACCGACGAGGCCGTGCTCAACATCTTCACCTGGGAAGGTTACATCGACTACTCGACCGTCATCAAGCCGTTTGAGGAGGAGACGGGCATCAAAGTCAACTACGCAACCTTCTCCAGCAACGAGGAGATGTATGAAAAGCTCTCCGCGGTAAACGGCGGCGATTACGACGTGGTGCTGGCCAGCGACTACATGCTCAACACCACCCGCGAAGCCGGGCTGATGCAGCCGTTCGACCCCGCCATCGTGGATAACTATTCCAACCTGAACAAGGGCTTCACCCATCAGTTCTTCGATCCGGACGACCAGTACGTCGTGCCGTATGTGAGCGGCATTCCGCTGATCGTCTACGATCCGTCCGCGGTGGAGATCGACATCAAGGGCTTCAACGACCTGTGGGATCCGTCCCTTGAAGACAGCCTCGGCCTGATCGACGACGCGCGCGTGACCATCGGCATGGTGCTGCTCTCCATGCACCAGAGCATGAATACCACCGACGACGCGGTGCTCGCGGAGGCGGCGGAAAAGCTCGACGCGCTGCGCAGCAACATCCACGTGCTCGAATATGAGAACCTGCACAACTATCTGGTTTCCGGCGATATTTCCGTGGCCTACACCTTCACCCCGTTCGTCGCGCTGGCGCTGGACGCCAACCCGGATTTGAAGGTCGTCTGGCCGGAAGAGGGTCTGGGCTTCGGCATCGACGGCTGCTTCATCCCGGTGAACGCGCCGCACGCCAAGAACGCGAACCTCTTCCTCCAGTATCTGCTGCGCCCGGAAGTCGCGGCGACCTGCGCCGAGTGGCAGTATTATTGTAGCCCGAACGAGGCGGCGAAGGCCTGCCTCTCCGAAAGCTACCTGAACAACCCGGTGTTCAACGGCATTTATGACCGCATCGACGACACGGAGTATGTGCGCAACCTGTCCAGCGAGGACGAGCAGAAATACCAGGATATCTGGACGACGTTCAAGCTGAGCATGCAGTAACGCCTTCCGGCCGCTGGCGCGGCCACCTCCCTCAAGGAGGGAGGTTTTGTTCCCACGTAAATGTAACCGATGCAAAAGGGCTCCCTTTTTGAGCGCGTTTTGCCTAAACAGGCAGACAAAAGCCGAATTTCGGCGCGCGTCGGCGAGACCAAAGGAAGGGCGGGGCGGCTCTGCCGCCCCCGTCTTGAAAAGCCCGTCCGATTTCGGGCGGGTTTTTCAGGACGGATGAACCGCCATATTTTTCTGTTCGTAAGATGGAGTATGGAGGAGAAAACCATGTCAAAGCTGTTCATTTCCGGCGGCACGGTCATCGACCCGGAGACCCTGTCGCGCTTTCAGGCCGATGTGCTCTGCGAGGACGGGCGGATCGCCGCCGTCCAATCGGCGCAGTCTGGCGCGCCGAAGGACGCGCGGGTAATCGACGCTTCCGGCTGCTTCGTCTGCCCCGGCTTTATTGACCCGCACGGCCATATCGACGGCTGCAAATACACCGGCACGCTCTCCCTGCTTCAGGGCATCACGACGACGGTGGGCGGCAACTGCGGCTTTTCCCCGCTGGATATAGACGCATTTCTGCGCAGCCAGACGGCCTTTCCGATTCATCAGGCAGAGATGATCGGCCTGTGCGCGCTGCGCGAGGCGGCGGGCGTCACCGATCTGTTCGCCCCGGCCAAACGCGCGCAGGTACACACGATGGAAGCCCTCTGCGAGCGCGCGCTGCAAAGCGGCGCGGCCGGCGTTTCCCTCGGGCCGGGCTATGCGCCGGGCACGTCGCTAGAAGAGATGGAAGCGCTGTGCACGATGGCACGCCGCTACGGCAGACCCGCCGCCATCGACACGCGCATGTTCGCCATGACCGACCTCAACTCGCTCAGCGAGGCCATTGAGCTGGCCGAGGTCACGGGCTGCCGGATGATCGTCTCGCACTTTGAATATCAATACGGCGTTGGCGTCGAATACAAGGCGCTGGAGATGCTGGAGCTGGCACGCGCGCGCGGCGTGGATATGCGTCTGGACAGCGGCATGTACAAGGATTGGTGTTCTTCCATCGGCTCGGCGCTCTTTGAGCCCGTGACCATGCGCGACAACGGCATCGAGCTGCGCCACCTGCGGGTCATCACGGGCGAGCACATCGGCCTCGTGCCGGATCAGGCGCTCTATGAACACCTGCGCGCGGCGCACCCGTGCGACGCGGTGGTGGTCAACACGGGCAGCGAGGAGGCCGTCTACACCATTCAGCGCTACCCGATGACGATGGTTTCCACCGACACGGGCAGCTACGCTCCCGGCGAAGGGCACCCGCAGATCGCGGGCAGCTTCCCGCGCTATCTGCGCAAAATGGTGATCGAGCGCGGCGAGCTGAGCTGGGAGCAGGCGATTGCGCATACGACGCTCCTCCCCGCGCAGACGATGGGGCTCGGGCGCAAGGGGCGCATCCGCGCGGGCATGGACGCCGATCTGCTCGTCTTCGACCCCGAAACGATTTGCGACCGCGCGGATTTCCCCGGTCTCGGCCGCCCGGACGCCGCGCCGGAGGGCATTCGTTTTGTCATCGTATCCGGCGAAATCGCCGCCGAAAACGGCCGCGCAACCGGCGTGATGGCCGGTAAAACCCTGGATTCGTTTGATTTCATCCATTCGAGCCGCCGCGCCATGGCGGGGGATTGATTTCCATACTTGACAACTTGTCACATTCGGATTACAATAATACGCAAATCGCACATCGCTTTTTAAGCGAAAGGCGGCTTTCAGCCGCAAAAGCAATGACGGAACAAAGACGCGCCCCTGACCTTCAGAGAGTCGGCGCCCGGTGCAAGCCGACGGCGGGGACGCGGGATAACTCACTCCCGAGCTGCCTCTGTGCCGAGCAGAGGACGAACCGGCCGCGTTAAGGCAAAAGAGGGCTTCCGCGCTTGAGTGAAAGCCGAATCAGGGTGGTACCGTGTGGCATTCTCGCCTCGCCCCTGCGAAAAGCAGGTGTGCGAGGCTTTTTCATTTTCTTGAGGGAGGTTTTTCCGCTATGGGCATGACCATGACACAAAAAATCCTCGCGCGCGCCGCTGGCGTTGAGCGCTGCCGCGCGGGCGAGCTGCTCATGTGCAAGCTTGACCTTGTGCTGGGCAACGACATCACCGCCCCCGTGGCCATCAACGAGTTTCACCGGATGGGCGCGGTCAAGGTGTTCGACCCCGCGAAGATCGCGCTGATCCCGGATCACTTCGTCCCCAACAAGGACATCAAGGCCGCGACGCTCGCCAAGCAGATGCGCGAATTCGCGCGCGCGCAGCACATCGTCCACTATTACGAGGTCGGCCGCGTGGGCATCGAGCACGCGCTGCTGCCGGAGCAGGGCATCGTCGCCCCCGGCGAGGTCATCATCGGTGCGGACAGCCACACCTGCACCTACGGCGCGGTGGGCGCGTTCTCCACGGGCGTGGGCTCGACGGATATGGCCGTGGGCATGGCGACGGGCGAATGCTGGTTCAAGGTGCCGGAGGCCGTCAAGGTCGTGCTGACCGGCAAAATGAAGCCGTGGGTCAGCGGCAAGGACGTGATTCTGCACCTCATCGGCGAAATCGGCGTGGACGGCGCACTGTATCAGTCCCTCGAATTCACCGGCGACGGCGTGAAGGAAATTCCGATGGACGGCCGCCTGACCATCGCGAACATGGCCATCGAGGCGGGCGCGAAGAACGGCATTTTCCCGGTGGACGACGTCTGCCGCGAATACCTCAAGGGGCGCGTGACGCGCGAATGGACGGCGTTTGAGGCCGACCCGGACGCGGAATACAGCTGCACCGTGACCATCAACCTCGATGAGCTGGATATGACCGTCTCCCTGCCGCATCTGCCGGAAAACACCCGTCCGGCGCGCGAGTGCAGACAGACCATCGATCAGGTCGTCATCGGCAGCTGCACCAACGGCCGCATCAGCGATATGCGCGTCGCCGCGCAGATTCTCAAGGGGCACAAGGTCAGCGACCATGTGCGCTGCATCGTCATCCCCGGCACCCAGCAGGTCGTCAAGGACTGCCTGAAGGAGGGGCTGGTGGATATCTTCATCGACGCGGGCGCGATTTTCACCATGCCGACCTGCGGCCCGTGTCTGGGCGGCTTCTGCGGCGTTCTGGCCGACGGCGAGCGCGCCGTTTCCACCACCAACCGCAACTTTGTCGGCCGCATGGGTCACACCGGCAGCGAAATCATTCTGGCCAGCCCGGCAGTCGCCGCGGCTTCCGCCATCATGGGCCGCGTCGCCACGCCTGAGGAGGTGCTCTAACATGTTCGTTCAGTCTACCGTCATTCGATACGGCGATCACGTCGATACGGACGTCATCATCCCCGCCCGCTACCTCAACACCACCGACCCCGCCGAGCTGGCCGCGCACTGCATGGAGGATCTGGACAGCGATTTCAAGCGCAAGAGCGAAACGAGCCGCATCATCGTCGCGGGGCGCAACTTCGGCTGCGGCTCCTCCCGCGAGCACGCGCCCATCGCCATCAAGGCCAGCGGTATTCAGCTCGTCATCGCGGACAGCTTCGCCCGCATCTTCTACCGCAACTCGATTGATATCGGCCTGCCGATCATCGAGTGTCCGGCGGCGGCCAAGGCCATCCGCGACGGCGACGAGGTGGCCGTCCATCTGGATACCGGCGTGATCGAGGATCGAACCACCGGCGAGCGCTTCACCGCCGCGCCGTTCCCCCCGTTCATCCAGAAGATCATCGCCGTCGGCGGCATTGAAAACTTCGTTCGCGAAAAGATCGCGGGAAAGGCGTGAGCCATGAAAGCCCATATCGTCACTCTGCCGGGCGACTACATCGGCCCGGAGATCGTCGCGCAGGCGGTCAAGGTGTTAAACGCCGTCGCGGAAAAATACGGCCACACGTTCTGCTTTGACGAGCGCAGGCTCGGCGGCGCGTCCATCGATGCGTTCGGCGTGCCGCTGACGGACGAGACGCTGGCGGCCTGCAACGCGGCGGACGCGGTGCTGATGGGCAGCGTCGGCGGCCCGAAGTGGGACGCGGTCGAGCCGGCCCGCCGCCCGGAAAAGGGGCTGCTCGCCCTGCGCAAGGGCATGCAGGTGTTCGCCAACCTGCGCCCATGTACGATTCACCTGCAGCTTTCCGGCGCGTGTCCGCTCCGCCCGGACATCATCGCCAAGCCGATTGACATTATGATCCTGCGCGAGCTGACCGGCGACATCTACTTCGGCAAGCGCTGGCGCAGCGAGGATCGCGCGGCAGCGACGGACGAGATGGCCTATTCCGTGCCGGAGGTCGAGCGTCTGGCGCGCATCGGCTTTGAAATGGCGAAAAAGCGCCGCGGCAGGCTCTGCTCGGTGGACAAGGCCAACGTGCTGGAATGCAGCCGCCTGTGGCGCGAGACGGTCGAGCGCCTGAGCCGCGAATACCCGGAGGTCGAGGTCAGCTTCATGTACGTGGACAACGCCGCCATGCAGCTCATTTTGAACCCGGCGCAGTTTGACGTGATGATAACCGGCAACCTGTTCGGCGACATCCTCTCGGATGAGAGCGCCGCCATCGCGGGCAGTCTGGGCATGATGCCCTCCGCCAGTCTGGGCAGCACGACGCGCGGCCTGTATGAGCCAATTCACGGCAGCGCTCCGGACATCGCGGGGCGCGATATCGCCAATCCGCTGGGCACGATTCTCTCCGGCGCGCTGCTGCTGCGCCACAGCCTCGGCCTCGAGCAGGAAGCCGCCGCGATTGATCGCGCGGTTTCGCAGGTGCTCGACGAGGGCTACCGCACCGGCGATATTTTTGCCGCGGGCTGCACGAAGGTCGGCTGCGCACAAATGGGCGACCTCGTCGCGGAACGGGTATAACGCGGGCTGAGCCCGCCTGCCCCTCCGCCAAGATCTGCAAAAGCATCAAATTTTTGCTCACGCGGGCGATTTTATGCAATTTCCGATTCGCTAAAAAGAGCGCACGGCCAACGCGGCCATGCGCTCTTTCTGTTCTTTTATACTAATTCGCAGTTAAAATGCTTAACAGAGCGCATCAGATTTTTTGTTCTGACGAAGCCAAGTGAAGTGAGGCGTACTGGAGGTACGTTGAACGGAACGAGGCAAAGTCAGAGCGAAAAAGATGGTGCGCGGATTAAGCCATTTTAACAAGAATTAGTATTACAGCGCCATCAGCGCGGAAACCACGCTCTCCGACCATTCGTTAAAATGCTCGGGGTTCAGGTCATACAGCAGCCCCGCGCAGGCGGTCGCCGAGGCGGTCATCTGCGCCACGCTCTTCCCCAGCGCGGTCGTATACGCGGGTGCGCCAATCATCGCCGCGCCGTCGCCGCCCAGCAGCTTTTGAGCCAGAGACAGGGCAGCCTCGCGGCGCGCGCTGTCCTGCCAGCAGGCGCGGGTGAGCGCCAGCCCATAGCTCGGCGTGCCGACCAGCGCGGTGCGCGCCTGCCCGTCCATGCCCGCGAGGGCGACGGCGACGACGTGCTCCTGCCGCGCCTCGGGCACCAGCTCGGCCAAATCGCTGCCGTCAAAGCGCATCGCCGCCGCGCCCTCCATGAACGCCTGCTTCGCCTGCTCGTCTGTCAGATTCCACGGATCGAGGCCGAACGCCCCGACCTGCGTGAGCGCCGTCGTCACGGCCTTCGCGCCGTCCAGCGAGGTCTGCTGGCCGTATTGATCGGCGGGCGCGCCGATCATCGCCGTGCAGTCCAGCACGACCTCCGGCCATTCGCACATGGCGTTGGCGAGCGGCAGAATTCCCTTCTGCGCCAGCGACGCGCAGGCGATGATCAATTCGTCGTAATTCGTCGGCACGGCGACGCCGTTCGCCTCCAGCACGTCGGTGTTGACGTACAGCGCCTCCCAGTTGAAGCGCACCGGCGCGAGCAGCACACTGCCGTCGCGCTCCGCCATCGCGTCCATCCGCTTCGCGCCGCAATCCGGCGCGGCGGCCAGCAGCTCGTCCACGCTGACCAGCTGATCCTTCGTCAGCCCGCTGCCCAGCGGCACGACGACCAGATCCGCGCGGCCGGCGGTCACCATCTCCTGCATCTGCTCCATGAACAGGTCGTCCTCCAGGCCGGAATAATCCTCCACCATGTTGCCGGTTTCGTCTTCCCACGCGGTAATCAAATCCATGTACCCCTGCGCGGCGAAATCCATATCCGCAAACGGCGTGAACGTCGTCACCGTCGTGCCCGCCGCCAGCGCCGAAGCCGCCGCCACCAACAGACAAACCAACGCCATCAAACCCGAAATCCTCTTGCGCATCGCTTAAAACCTCCTTGATTATAATCCCAGATGAATCGCCTTTTGCAGCGTCTTCCGCGCCAGCGGCGCGGCCACGCCGCCGCCGCTTCCGCCGTTTTCCACGAGGACGCAGATCGCGTAAGGCGCGCTATCATTGGTGATATAGCCAACGAACCACGCATGTGATTCGATGCTTTTGTCGTTGCTGGCCTCCGCCGAGCCGGTTTTTCCCGCGACGGTATAGCCGTTATCCAGCGCGGCGCGCTTGCCCGTGCCGGATTTGACCACGCGGATCATCTCTTTTTCCAGCCGCGCCGCCACGTCCTCACCGAGCACACGCCTGCCGCCCGCATGGCTGAGCAGCGCGCGATTCCCGCCCTGCGCGGTCGTGATCTGCGCGACGAGGCGCGGCTCGTTCATCACGCCGCGGTTGGCGATCGTCGCGGCGATCAGCGCCATGTGCATCGGCGTGGCGAGCACGCGCCCCTGACCGATGGCCGACCACGCCAGATCCTCGGCGCTCAGGTCGTCGATGGGGTAGCTGGAATTGTAGACGATCAAATCGCTGAACATGAAGTTCCGGTTGAAACCCATCTCCTCCGCCGTATTGCCCAGCATCTCATAGCCGAGATCCTGCGAGAGCGCGGCGAAGGTCGTGTTGCAGGAGCGCGCGAATGCGTCGGACAGGGTTTGCACCCCGTGCGCGCTGCCGTCTGTGACGGCGTAGTTGCCCACGGGATAATAGCCCGTGCAGTCAAACGCGAAATCGTTCAGATCGGGCAGATTTTCCAGCGCGGAGGCCAGCGTCACGATTTTGAACGTCGAGCCGGGCGGATACAGCCCCTGCGTCGCGCGGTTGATGAGCGCGCCCGCCGCCTCGTCCGACAGCGCCGAATCCATGTTCGTCGGGTCGAACTGCGGCATGGAGACCATCGCCAGAATCTCGTTCGTCTTGTAATTGAGCACGACGACCGCGCCGCGCTTGCCCGCGGGGAACTGCTCGCTGATGTAGCGGGAGAGCCGCTCGGAGATCGTCAGCCGGACGTCGTCGCCACGCTGGGTCGTGCCGGTAAAGGCGTCGGCCAGCCGCTCGAAGATGCTGGAGCGGAAGCCCAGCAGAAACTGCGCGTGGAACGTGTCCGCGCCGGTGGAGACCTTGCCGCCGCTGTCGCCGACCACCTGACAGACCGCCTTGCGCGTCGCCGCGCTGCCGTTGTAGCGCCGCCTGCCGTCCTCATCCGTATAGGCCAGCACCGTGCCGTCCCTGTCGGTCAGTGTGCCCATGACGACATGCTGCTTCCGGCTGCTGATGCGCGGGTTATAGGGGTTCGCGACCCAGCGCCCGCCGTAGAAATAGACGCAGTAGCAGAAATACGCGATCACCAGCGCGAACATCAGCACCAGCAGCAGCGTCAGCAGGTGCATGCGCCGCTTGATAACCTTGATAAAATCACCCTCTCACGCACAGAATATCTTCTTCCAGATTTTCCTGCGCCCTTGCGCTCGCCCCGTGCAGAATCCCGATCATCGCCATGCACGAGAGCAGCGACGAGCCGCCGTAGCTGAGGAAGGGCATCGTCACGCCCGTCAGCGGAATCATCTTGATGACGCCCGCGACGATCATAAACGTCTGAATCCCCAGCATGGTCAGCACGCCGCAGCCCAGCAGCATCTCAAACGAGCGCCGCGCGCGGGCAACCACCGTCACCCCGCGCAGAATCAGCAGCACATAGACCGCCAGCAGCAGTACGCCGAACGCCTGCCCAAGCTGCTCGCAGACCACGGCGAAGATAAAGTCGTTGTAATAGGCGGGGATTTTCTCCGGCGTACCCTGCCCCAGCCCCACGCCGAACAGCCCGCCCGAGCCGATGGCCAGCAGCGCCTGAATGATCTGATAGCCCTTGTCCGTCGGGTCGCTCCACGGGTTGCGCCACATCGCCACGCGCACCTTGACGTGCGCGAACATCTGATAGCCCAGCACCGCCGCGCCCGCGCCGCCGCCGAGGCCGAGGATCGTCAGCGGCACGTTGCCGCAGGCGACGTAGAACAGCACCAGCGTCGTCAGGTAATAGATCAGCGCCGTGCCGAGGTCGCGCTGCATCATCAGCAGCAGAAGGCAGGCCGCCGCGAACAGGAGCGCAGGCATCATCTGCCAGACGGTTCGATGCGCGCTGAAGAAATACGCCAGCGCCAGCACCACCGAGAGCTTCACGATTTCGCTGGGCTGAAACGAGCCGAGCAGCGGCACGGACACCCAGTTCTTCGCGCCGTTGTTCCATTCGCCGAAGGCCAGCGGCAGGATCAGCGCGCCGATGCCCAGCGCCATGCCCAGCAGCGTCAGCCCCCGGAAATGGCGCACATGGAAGACGATTTCGCTCATCACGAGCATCGCCGCCAGCCCCATCGCGTAGAACATCGCCTGCCGCGCGCCGCGTTCGGGCGAGACCGTATAGAGCACCACCACGCCCACGCCGCAGAGGAAATTCGTCAGCGCCATCACCAGCGAATCCATCGGCAGAAGCCGCGGCAGCGCCAGCGTGGTGAGCAGCCCCAGCGGCGCCATGACCATGCACAGCTTGACCGCCTGCGTATCCCACGCGCCTTCCGCCTTGACCGCGCAGAGCAGCAGCCCGAGCACCTCGAACACCGCCGTCAGCAGCGCGATCATCGTCACGCATCCGTCCCCCGCGCGGCTGACCGCCCTGCGCCTGTCGCGGGCGACGGCGGCGGCGCGCGCCTTTTCCTTTTTCTCCCGCCCGGTCAGCTTCTGCTCCGGCTCATAGCGCCGGGGCGGTTTTTTATCCGGCTTTTTTTCTTCCTTCTCCGCTTCGGGCTTGAGCCTGCCCGTTTTCGTCCGCGCCGGCTTGAGGCGGACGGGCTTTTTGTCCTCCGGTTCTTCCTTCACGACGGTTTTCGCTTTCTTTGCGGGTTTATAGACGGTCTGCCCGTCTTCCTGCACCTGTGTATCGCGCTTGCGTGGAGCCATGCCGTCACCTCCGCATCTTTTTATCCTTCTGCGCGGCGGAGGCTCGTTCGGTCTCGTCCGCTTCGCTGTAATTCATCCGTTTTTTCTCCCTGCGGATCGCGCCGCGCGTCGGCGCGCCCAGCCCGTCGCCGCGCCCCTGTCCGGCCTTGCTGCGGCGGGCACGGGTCACATACGGCTCGTCCGCGCCGACCACGCCTTCGCCGCGGTCATACATCCGCAGCACCAGCTTCAATTCGCCGACGCGCAGCATCGCGCCGTCGCGCATGATGGCCTCGTCGCCCGGTTCAATCGGCGTTTCATCCGCCAGAAATCCGTCCTTATGCAGCGGCACGAGGTGCAGCGCCTCGCCCTCGACCCAGAAAAACGCCGAGCGCATGTGCACCCTTTTATACGGCACGCAGACGTCGCAGCCCATCGAGCCGCCCAGCGTCCCCTCAAACGGCACGCGCAGCTCCGTTCCCGCCGGAAGCCGACGGTTCCCCGCGGAAAGCACAACCAGGCGGCCCGCCGCGCCTGTCCGCGGCAGGTTCTTTTTGACCCGCCGCCAGAGCGCGCGGTCTTTCGTATATTTCCGAAAGGCCAGCAGCACGATCAGCGCGATGATCGCCGCGCTGAGATACCCAAAGCCCATGGACGCCACCTGATACCAAGCCTGATTCAATCGTGCCAGCCTCCTGCCTGCCGCCGGGCAGACGGCCTCGGCGGGAAAATCTTCCCTCCGATTATACCATAGAAACGCATGAGGCTGTCAAATTTATCCCGACGAACGAAAAAAATCCCCCGCATTTTCACACGGGGGACACCTTTCAGGCGTTCTTCGGCTTCTTTTTCGTTCTATCTGCGCCGTTTCTCGCGGCGAGTATCGTCAATCGTTTTCCTCGAAATCGCCGGTGTAGAGCTGGTAATATTTGCCGTGCTGGGCGATCAGCTCGTCGTGCGTGCCGCGCTCGATGATGCGCCCCTGCTCAAGCACCATGATGCAGTCGCTGTTGCGCACGGTGGACAGGCGGTGCGCGATGACGAACGTGGTGCGCCCCTTCATCAGGGAATCCATGCCGGCCTGAACGAGCGCCTCGGTGCGGGTGTCGATCGAGCTGGTCGCCTCATCGAGAATCAGCACGGGCGGATCGGCGACCGCCGCGCGCGCGATGGCCAGAAGCTGGCGCTGTCCCTGCGAGAGGTTGCCGCCGTCGCCCTTGAGCATGGTGTTGTAGCCGTCCGGCAGGCGGGTGATGAATCCGTCCGCGTTGGCGAGCTTGGCGGCCTCGATACATTCCTCGTCCGTCGCGTCCAGACGGCCGTAGCGGATATTCTCCATCACCGTGCCGGTGAACAGGTGCGTATCCTGAAGCACGATGCCCAGCGAGCGGCGCAGGTCGTCCTTCCTGATCTTGTTGATGTTGATGCCGTCGTAGCGGATCTTGCCATCCTGAATGTCGTAGAATCGGTTAATCAGGTTGGTGATGGTCGTCTTGCCCGCGCCGGTCGAGCCGACGAACGCGATCTTCTGCCCCGGCGTGGCGTAGAGCTTGATGTCGTGGAGCACCAGCTTATCGTCGCTGTAGCCGAAATCGACGTGATCCATCACGATATCGCCCTTCAGCTCGCGATATTCGGTTTCGCCCGTGTCCTTGTGCGTGTACTTCCACGCCCAGAGGCCGGTGCGGCCGTCGCTTTCGGTGATGACGCCGTTTTCGTCCTTTTTCGCGTTGACGAGGGTGACATAGCCGTCGTCCACCTCGGGCGCTTCATCCAGCAGGTCAAAGACACGCTCCGCGCCCGCCAGCGCCATGATGATGGCATTGGATTGCTGCGAAACCTGATTGATTGGCTGGTTAAAGCTCTTATTCAGCGTCAGGAAGGAGACCAGCGTGCCGATGGTCAGGCCGAGATAGCCGCCGGAGGCCAGCAGGCCGCCGACCACCGCGCAGAGCACATAGCTCAGGTTGCCCATCGCCATCGTCAGCGGCATGATGGTGTTGGAGATGCGGTTGGCGTTGTAGGCGCTCTCGCGGAGGGAATCGTTGAGCTGCTTGAAGCCCGCGAAATTCTGTTCCTCGTGGCAGAAGACCTTGACGACCTTCTGGCCGTCCATCATTTCCTCGATATAGCCGTTGACCCTGCCCAGATCCTGCTGCTGGGCGACGAAGAACCGCCCGGCGCTCTTGATGCGCTTGACGGAGAGCGTCATCGTCGTGGCGACCATGAACAGCGTGATGATCAGCAGCGGCACGTTGAGGATAATCATCGAGGTCACGATGCTCACAATCGTCACAACGCTGGAAATGAGCTGCGGCATGGACTGGGAAATCATCTGCCGCATGGTGTCGATGTCGTTGGTATAGACGCTCATAATATCGCCGTGGGCGTGCGTGTCAAAATACTTGATCGGCAGGCGCTCCATCTTGGAAAAGAGCTTGACGCGCAGGTTTTTGAGCGTGCCCTGTGAGACGAAAATCATCAGGTAATTGTACAGCCACGCGCTGAACGCGCCGAGGAGGTACACCAGCGCGACGCCGAGCACAGCGCGCCCCATCGGGCCGAAATCCGGGTCGGGGCGGCCGATCATCGGGGTGATGTAATCGTCGATCAGGCGCTGCATGAACATCGTGCCGTAGACGTTGGCCACCGCGCTGACGATCAGGCAGAGCACGACTGCGACGCAGTGCAGCTTATAGCGGCCCATGATCTCGGCCATGATGCGTTTAAACGTCTTGCCGGGGTTCTTCGCGCCGGGCTTTCCGGCGTTTCTGTTTCGTCCCATCATGCTCAGTCGCCTCCCTTCATGGCGGCCTCGTCAAAGTCGCCGCTGCCGCTTCCGGCCTGACTGTTGTAGACCTCCTGATAGATCGCGTTGGTCTTCAGCAGGTTCTCCGGGGTATCGAACGCATTGACCCGGCCGTTGTCCAGCACGAGCACGCGATCCGCATCCTGAATGGAGGAAATGCGCTGCGCAATGATGATCTTGGTCGTGCCGGGAATGTGGGTGCGCATGGCCTCGCGAATCTTCGCATCCGTCGCGGTATCGACGGCGCTGGTGGAATCGTCCAGAATGAGCACCTTCGGGTTTTTGAGCAGCGCGCGGGCAATGCACAGGCGCTGCTTCTGGCCGCCGGATACGTTCGTGCCGCCGCGCTCGATGCGGGTATTGTATTTTTCCGGGAAGCGCTCGATAAATTCGTCCGCGCAGGCCAGACGGCAGGCCTCGCGGCATTGCTCGTCCGTCGCGTTTTCGTTGCCCCAGCGGAGGTTATCGTAAATCGTGCCGGAGAAGAGCACGTTGTTTTGCAGCACGACGGAAACCG
>ERZ826146.1052-NODE-1052-length-28132-cov-3.142180_pt1 | contig 28132 bp, 27 predicted proteins | sample MGYA00519857_ERZ826146 | MGnify/ENA primary metagenome ERZ826146 (study PRJEB31778, sample SAMEA3449222) | human gut metagenome | biome: human gut; feature: human-associated habitat; material: faeces | place: United Kingdom | collected 2010/2012 ...
CAATTAGAAAAATATCATTCAACCAAAGAAAAAATCGTTGAAGTGGCAAAAGAAAAAATGAAAGAATACGGATTTGGAAGTGAATATGAAATATGTTATATATCAAATAATAACAGTGATGCTGAGGAAAAGGCATATTTATGGTATATATGGTTTGCAAAAAAAATAACGCACCACCTCGCGGTGGTGCGTTTGTGCGATATAAACTAGTTAAGATGGATTTTCTATCCAATTGGCTTTTAGAGTTTTTGTTTCTGACATATGAATTTCCGTTGTTTGTTTCGTTTCATAGCCATCATCGTAAACAGTTGTCCACTTATCGAATCTGCTGCCGTCATTCTCTGGCTTTGAGATATTATCAATTGATAGCGTCATCCCCGCCGGAATCTGCATCGTATATTTTTCAACTCCACCTTTATCTGGGAATGTACCGCCGTTTGCGTCAACAGTCAACGTAAACTTCTGGTCCGGGTCTTTGGCGAAAATCTGCACCCAGTAAATGACTCCATCTTTTTTGTAGCAGCCTACTCCAATATGAGTAGCACCGCTGTCTGCCATAGTAACATAATGTCCAGGGCTATTTACGACGCCATTGACAAATTCTTTTGGAGTTCTAAAGCCTACAGCGATATTTTCCCCACGAATATTTCCAGCACCGGATTCATGATAAGCTGTGTTCGCATTCGTTCCATCTGGCCTGGTGTGGCTATATTTAACAAGTGCACATTCCTTCGCTCTTACCGCCGCTCCTTTATCAAGCGCTGCGTTCTCCTGCACCGGATTTTTCCCGGCTTTTTGTCTTTCAATGTTCGTCAATCGTATGACTTCCTTAATGAATTTCTCTGTATTGAGCGGGGTTTCTGTTGGCTTTGGTGTAGCGGTTGGCTTTGGCTTCTGTGTCGGCTTTGGTGTTGCCGTAGGCTTCGGTTTCTGTGTCGGCTTCGGCGTTGCCGTCGGCTCAACTGTCGGAACGGCAGTAGGCGTTGCAGCCGGTTTCTCTGGAATGACAACCTGCATTCCTGCTTTGTTATAACTGCCGTAAGTCTTATATGTCTTGTTATAACCTCTTACCATATAGTAGTAAGTTCTTCCGGCTTCAACCGGGTACTTGCTGCTGGACTTGTGAAGGTATTTCAGGGTCTTTGAACTGACGTTCGCAATCCTGGTCCACTTTGTGGTGTCAGCGGAGCGGTAATAAACCAGGTAGTTCGTAGCATTGATGGATTTTGTCCAAGTAACAGTAGTCTGCTTATAGTTGTTCGCTTTCACGCGGGTTTTTACAATAGACGGTACGGCCGGAATAGTAACGGTCTTGCCTTTTTTGTCGTAAGAACTCCATTTCCTGCCGTACTTGTTGTATGCCCTGACGGTATAGGTATATTTTTTACCACCCTTGAGTGGGTACTTCCTGGAAGACTTGTGAGTGTACTTCAGATTTTTACTGCTGATAGTTGCCAGCGTAGTCCACTTCTTCGCACCGGCCTGTTTATAATACACCCGGTATGATGTGGCATTGCTGGCACGCTTCCAGGTGACTGTCACGGAGTTTTTAGCAGCCGCAGCCTTCGTTACAGATACCGCCGAAGGCGTCTTTCCAGATGCAGCGAATACCGGCATAGCCATCACCAATACCAGCAGGACCGCTAGGAAACAACTAATTATCCTCTTTCTTTTCATCCTGTTTTCCTCCTTGTCTGTTGCGTATGTATATCTATTTTACTCCTTCCCTCACCACTTTGTAAATCAACAAGCCCACATTTTCTGCATAAAAAATGAGAGGCATTTTGAGCCCCTCACATACTTTTCTTTCCCTCTATCAGCCTTCCGTCCCCGGTCCTCACATCCACCCGGAAAAATCCCGGCCTCAGTTCCAGATATCTCCGGACGGACTCTGTCAGTTTTTCTTCTTTTCCCATATTTTTCTCCTTAAATCGTCCATTTGTGATGCTTTACCCTGTCTACGGTTTCCGATACTTTTTGGACATCTTCCCTGGCAACGGACAGTTTCCTGCCGTCATAACGGAAGACTTCGTAAGAGAGCAGGTCCTCCGGCTCTACCGTGGACAGGTTCATCTCTTTTACCATCTCTTTCATCTTTCCGATGTCCATATCTTCACTTTCCCTTACGACCATGACCTCATGGATGGAACTGGGGAGGATGTAATAAGGCTCGCCCAGTTCTTCAGACACCTTCTGTAATGCCTCCGGGCACAGCATCACATTGGCACCGTTTACTTTTTCCTGGTTTGTCAGGACATAGAGCGGGGATTCCTGGGCGAGCATCTCTTCCAGCACTTCCCTCTGTATCTCTGTCACTTCCCCCGCTTCTATCTGTCTTTCCAGTTCCTCCCGCAGGATATCGGCAGTATTCCGCAACTGGAACTCCTGCGCTGCCGTGTTTTTATATGCCTCGGCCAAAACCTCACTCTGGCCCATCCGGAATAATGGCAGGCTGTCTTTCGTCACACGGAAGGAATATAGCAACGCTCCCTCCTCGGCTACCTTACAGCGCACCACTGCCGCCATATCCTCCACAGAATCATATACCGTATTTTCCAAGAGTGCCCTGTTTGCATCCGCATTCACCAACTGGATGAACAGTCCTTTCCGGAAGTCCTCCGCGGATGGCAGGTCCGTGATTTCCGGCAGGGCTGTCCTATTTTCCTCTACCAGGCCTGCCGCATATCTTCCCACATCCGCCATGCGCTCCCCGGACGCCAGCATCCCTGCATAATCATCCGGATAGATAACTAAAGCATGGCTGTCTCCTTCATGCCTGCATTGCAGTCCATCCCTGGGGCCGTTCACTTTCGGGACCGTGATGGGTTTTACTTCCCACTGCTCCCCCAGGCTCTTCTCTATTGCTTTTTGCAGTTTGATTTTGTCTTCTTTTTCCATTTCTCCTTTCCTCCTTCATACTGGCGGTGGATAGACTCCCTCAGGGTCTCATATCCTTTTTCTGCCAGCCGCATTAATTTTTCTCTACAATCCTCCGGCCGTTCCGGAAGGATTGATATTGGTCTTTTTGTTTCTTTTATTTCTTCTTTCCCTTCTATCCCCATAGCCTCCTGATTATACCGCTGCACCTTCTCAGACATCGACCCCAGGACGGCATCGTTGAAGTATGAGCACTTCCTGGCTTTGCAATACCCGTAATCTGCGGATATGATAATGACCTCATCCTGCTTCACCAGCCTGGACAAATCCGAAGGCTCCAGGACTGGCTTGTCCTGGTATGAGATACTGACACTACGGTTCTTCCCGGAACCGCTCCAGGTCGTCTGTCGTTCCTTGTAAGTGCCAGCCATCCCACAGATGGTCTTGGCTGTGGAAGGACTCCGTACATCCAAACAGACCAGATATGCACTATTGGCAATCATCGACTGGATATCGGCTTTCGTATAAGCGTTTTCCAGGGCTTCAAAACTCTGGGTTATCAAAATCAGGGTGATGTTCCGGCTTCTTCCAGTGAGAAGTATTCCTGAATGTAAACATGGCACGGGGCCCCGGGCACAAATCCGGGCCATCTCATCAATCACGACCATGACCGGCCGGCTCCCTTCCGGCCTCTTTATCAGGCTCCCAAACACCTGGGCGATAATAAGGTTTACCAAATTGTAGTACACTTCCAGTTTTTCCTCCGGGATGGCCAGGAAGACTGCCCTTCCTTCCTCAAGCATCTGCGGGTTTGCCTGCCGGGTATTGGTCTCCATTCCATATCGGATATCTTCATCGATAAAGATTTTTAAAGACTCCTGCTCCTGCTGGACGATTCCCGACATCGTATCCTCCGCAAGGTTCCGGAATGAGGAAAGAAACTTCGTCTCTGTAGCCCTCGGTGCTGCCCCGTCCAGTAATTCCTCCACCAGTTCCTTGGCATCCCGGGACAGTATCTCATTCACCAGTTCTGACAGGTTATGTATCTTTTTCTGCTTATACAGGCCAACCAGTTCTCCGACCAAAAGCGAGCGTCCTGACTGTTTCCAGAACTGTTCTGTATCCTTGGCAGATATGGGTATCAGGCTGTTTGCGATTTCCTCCATACTCTCCCGGATATCCTGGTCTGTGACCCGGTCTTTGTGGTTCAGGAGATACAACGCATCCCATCCCCATTTCCCCCGGTCCTGGAAATCAATGATGACCACATCTTCCGCATCCATCCTTCGGGACTTCCGCCAGAGTTCTCCTTTGATGTCAACATAAAATCCACCAACATTCTGGCTGGCCAGCAATGACGGAATGACCAGGGCAGAGGACTTGCCACTGCCAGACCCACCAATCACGAATACATGGCCATCCTTATAATGTGCTGCATCCATCGGCTTGCACAGATATTTCTGCTCTTTTTTGAAATATCCTTCCTCTGTTCTTCCAAACACCACGCCCTGTGGCTGGTCAAAAAGGAAATCTTCCGCAATCCTTGGGTACATCGCCTTTTGCTTTAACGGGCTTGAAAATTCATTAGGCTTTTCGTGGAATACATCCTCAATACTGAAATCCTTCTTTCCGGCCGCAGCCTGCCTCTGGTTCTCTGACCATACATAGACAGACGGCAGGAATGATAAGACAAACAGGATGAGGTACGACACATCCCCGCCCAAAACTTTCTGAAAGAACAGGATTAACCCCGCCATCGCAAAAGGCTGGAGCCAGATTCCGCTGAAAAAGATACGGTTTATCCATTTCCATATATCCTTTTTTATCCCAGGACGGGGATTTTGTATCTCCGTCCTCAGATATTTCCAAAACCGGTACAGCCAGTCTTTCATGGTTCCAGGACCTTCCTGGCAATCGGTTTTTCTGAAATCTCTTCAAAGCCATTCTTCTTTAAAAAATGCTTCTTCTGTTTCCCGGTATGGATGTAAACAGATGGATACCCCCTCTTCCTGGCGAAATCCTCTATCACGCCCAGCAGGTGCTCCCTTGCCTTGTTATCACCTGCATCCAGGGAATGGATGAACAAGGCTTTTTCTCCTTCCATCACCGGAAAATTGACGACTGCCGCGGCTGCCGGCTCCGGTCTCCCGTCAGCCTCCAGATTAAGAGATATGTAATCATCCTGAATCTCACTACCGGCCGGGGCTGACCCCTTATAGGTGAGCAGGACCCGCAGTTTCTGGTCTGTGGCCCCTGCAAGTTGCTTTCCTCTCATGTTCTCAACTCCTTATGTTTTATTTTCGTTGATAAGGTTTCTTCCTTACCTGCACTTACAGTATGCAGAAAAAAAGAGAAGATAAAAAACGGAATGAAAAAAATTTTATCCTGCCCCGGATTCTCCATATTGAAAAATAAAAAACGAGGTGATTTTATCTATGGCAATCTTTCAATTCCATATGCAGGTAATCAAACGGAATGACGGAAAAAGTGTTGTGGCCGCAGCCGCCTACCGTTCTGCAAGTAAAATAGAAAATCAGTACACCGGAATCATGGAGGACTACACCAAGAAGAAATGGGTGACACACAGCGAAATCGTGCTGCCGGAACATGCACCGAAAGAGTTTCAGGACCGGGGATATCTGTGGAACTCTGTAGAAGAGGCAGAAAAAGACCGGAGGGCCAGACTCGCCAAAGAGGTCATGATTGCCCTTCCAAATGAACTGACACCGGAGGAAAACCTCCAACTGGTGCAGGGATTTGTCCAGGATACTTTTGTTTCTCAGGGCATGGTCGCTGATTTCAGCATCCACAATCCGCCTGTCACCAATGAGCAGCATATCCCTGTTGACCGGAACGGCCAGCCAACGAAGGATGAAAAAGACATGATTTTCCAGAACCCTCATGCACACATCCTTTTGACCATGCGGCCCCTGGATAAAAATGGGAACTGGCAGCCAAAGACACAGAAAGAATATCTCTGCAAACGCCAGGGAGAGACCGCAGCCTTTACCGCCGAGGAATTTATCCAGGCCAAGGCGGATGGCTGGGAAAAACAGTACCCGTACTTCAAAGGCCGGGAAAAAATCTGGCTGACACCCTCTGAGGCCTACCTGGAAAACCTGGTGAGGGCATCCAGCAATCCCCGCTCCACTCCCTACGGACGGGAGAATCCGAAGATGAAGTACTGGAATTCCACGGATGCCATCTTTTCCTGGCGGAAATCCTGGGAAGAACATGTAAACCAGGCCCTGGAACGTGCAGACAGACCAGAGCGGGTATCATGCCTCTCTTATGTAGCGCAGGGCCTGGATGATATCGCCGGCATCCATCTTGGCCCTCATGGGGCAAAACAGACCGATTCCCAGCAGTATCAGATTAACGAAGATATCAAAAAACTAAATAAAAAGAATCAGGAAATCCGCCAGACTCTGGGCAAACTGGAAGCAGAGATAAAACAAAAGAATGACAAACTTTACGAATCCATTGCAGAGCGCATGGGCTGGCTGCGGGGGGAAATCCTCTCTGCCCGGTATGACCTGGAGGACTTCCAGACACAACGGGAATCCCTCCAAAAGGCAGCGCAATCCCTACAGGAATCAGTCATCCGTATAAAAGCAGCCCGGGAGAATGTCCAGGAACGAGACCGGCAGGCTCAAAAAAACATTTCCACACTCAAGAAAGAACTGGAAGGAAATTTCCCTGCCTGGAGCAGCCGTCCTGATGAGATAGAAGCCTCAATCCAGGCAGAGGAAGAAGGCATCCGCTTCCGTCAGGAACGGCTGGGAAGGATTCTGAACGAGGAAGGCTTTTCCGATATCCAGGACTACGAAACCAAGGCCAGGATGCTGGCACAGATGGAATACGACTTGCAGACACTGGACCAGAAGACTTCCGCCTGCGAGGAACAGATACAGGAGCATACCCGCCGGTATGAAAAACTATGCAGCCAGATACCCGATGATGTCTCACACCTGGCCGACTTCCGGGAACGTAGAAAAAGATGGTCTGACATTTACGGACAGCGGACTTCCGACCATATCCGCAAGCGGACCGGCAAGGTAAAAACTGAGACCTTTGACCACATCTTACATAAAACCGATTATGCCCTGAACCATACCCTTTACCTGGCTGGCCGGGCCGGATATCTGCTGGAAAGGCTGGACCAATCTACGCAAAAGACTGTAAGCGAAAACCAAGGGCGGAATTATTAATTCATTGCAATTTGATTCCACCAAAAAGGGAGAACAGCCCACACAACTGCTCTCCCTTCTTATTACACCCCGAAATCCGGGAACTTATTTTCCATAGACTTTATCATATGCTTCACATAATAAATCTTCCAGTTTCCCTCTCCGGCAATCCACGTTTTTCCAAAACTCCATCGGCTGATTTTCGAGATAATCGGAAATGTCTGTGTAAATCTCCCGTGCTCTTTTGTCTCTTGGGTCATCTTCACTTTCAGAATATGCAAACAGTTTCTGCGCTTTTTCCAAAAGTTCTTTTGAAGAATCGCTTTCTTTTGCATCCTCCTTCCAGATGTCCAGAAGGATATAACGCTGCGCATACAGGCTGAACATATTAAATAAAATATCCTTCTTTTTCCGTACCGCATCTCCTTCCAGGGATGTCTCGCCCTTCTTCATCTCTTTTGTATTCATGATAGTAAATTCTAAAGGTCGTGATGGAGATACTAAATAACTCCCTGGTTCACAGGATTTATAATATTTCGGTACAAATTCTTCAATCTCAACATAATCATATCCCTGGCGGCGGTTACTCTCATTGATAACAAGATACTGTACTAACTCATCATCATCGTTAAAATCAGTTCTACTATGATACTCAAATGGCAATTCATCTACTACAAGGATTACATCCGCAAATGATTTCCCTTCCGCATATAATGTACAGTTATCCTTGTCTAGTTCTCCTGCTGACAGGTCATCAAACAGCCCTTTCACTTCATCCCCTATATGTTTTACTGCGGCTTTCAGTTCTTCCATATCAAAATTTCCATCCTTGCAGGCCTGTACAAAATGCTGCCAGCGGGCATCTTTGGGAACGTGATGTCCAACTCTTTCCAACATTTCCTTTTCATCCATTCCTTTATTCTCACAATCATCTGTTACATAACTCATGAATCTATAAAGAAATGCTCTGCGGACAATCCTGCTGATTTCCTCTCCTAACCTTATATCTTCTGCATCCTCTGGGGCAGTAAAACAATCACAGATTTTCACGATGTTATTATTTAATTCAACATAATTCTCGTACATAAATGTACCTCCTCTATCAATAAGTCCCTTCCGGGAAAACAGTTTTTATGGTTTCACTCGCGAGTTCTTTTTGCTTACAAATCCATTATGTCACAAAGAAATCCACAATTCAAATTTTTGCGGAAAAGGTTACGCTCCGAAAAATAACCCGCAAAAATTTATATACTTTTTATATTTATAGACATATTCAAAGTGCATTTTCCGCATATTTGTTTCTCCTCTCTTTTGGATTTCAACAATAATATGCTTGATTTTCTTTGCAGTGTAAAAAATAAAAATTATTTTTTTGTAACGAACAAAAAAACAGAGATTTCCTGATATCTTTATTTCTTTACACTTATTTCTGTAGTAAAATGAAACCAGACTTATCAATGGCTACAGAAGGAGGAAAAAGTATGTTAAGACACATCCAGACAAAGTTTTCTGCCTTATCCCGCCTGCTGGTCCTGGCTCTTGCTGTCATGCTGCTCATTCCAGCAGTACCGGCACAGGCAGCATCCAGGACACCCGGCAAGGTCACACTCTCCAGTGTTACGGCATCCGGCAGCAACAAGGTTACTATCAAGTGGAAAAAGGCAAGCAACGCAACACAGTATCGTATTTACTGGAAAGAAGCCAGGGCGAAATCCTGGAAGACACTTGCCAATGTTAGTGCAAGCAAGACCAGTTATACGCACACATCAAACAAGAAAGCAACGCTCAAGGGTGGCAAAAAGTACACCTATACGGTCCGGGCATACAATAAGTATGGAAAGAAATGGAGTTCTTACAACAAGAAAGGTAAGACCGTAACTATCCCGGCCGTGCCGTCTACCGTAAAGGCCAACGCGAAGCCAAACGGCTACAGCCAGACAACCATAACCTGGAGCAAGGCCTCCAATGCGACAAACTACCTGGTTTACTACCGCTCTTCTGACACCACCAAGTGGACCAGGATTGCGAACGTCAGCGCAAAGACACTGAAATACGTCCACAAGTCCAGCGGCAAGTACCCGGTTGAAGCCGGAAGGACTTACTACTATATGGTAAGGGGATACAATAAGATGTTCAAGACTTACGGTGGATATAGCAAAACGGGGACAAGGGTAGCCGTCCCGGAGAGACCGGCTGTAACCCCAACTGCCGCTCCGACAGTTGCGCCGACAGCAACGCCGAAGCCGAAGCCAACGGCTACTCCGAAACCGGACAGCCAAGAACAGGTAAAAAAAGATATAAAAGAAGTTATCCGGTTAACAAATAAAGTAAGAAAGAAATATGGGAAGAATGCAGTAAAAGAAAGCGCGGCTTTGGATGCCGGAGCCGCTGTAAGAGCGAAAGAAATTTATACAAAATTCAGTCACGAAAGACCTGATGGAAGGAGGTCTTCGTCTGCCTATCATGAAGCCGGAGCTGGTAATATTGTTGGGGAGAATATTGCCGGAAAAAGCTCTCCGGAAGGAGTAGTAGAAGCTTGGGAACAAAGCCCTGGACATCTTGTGGCAATGATAGACAAAAGAGCCACGCATATCGGCGTCGGATACTACAAAGGTTATTGTGTCCAAGTATTTGCACAAAACCCTGACCAGAAATTCACGCTAACAGTCGATGCTAATGGCGGATATTTTCCGGATAAAGATAATGCTGAAAAATACACAATACAGGTGCCGGCAGGGATGACTATCTACACAGATGATATCCCCAAACCTGTAAAAGATGGTTATACTCTTGATGGCTGGTATGAATCAACATATATCGAAGGTTTTGGTTGGTTTGGTGGAATTGAAGGTTTTGGTTGGGATGAAAACAAATTTTTAGCCGGAGAAATGGTTGATAGAGATTCTTTCCGTTATCCGCCATCTCCTTCATCAAATGATTATTTACATATGACCCAATCTCACATGTTACAAGCAATATGGAAAGCAAATTAATCATTTAAAATATCTTGATTTCTCTGCATATTTTCAAATATTCTTTATATAAATTAAGAGACAGCACCTATCACAGATTATTGGTGCTGTCTCTTTTAACATTTCTTCCATGTAATAGAGGATGTTGCCAAAGTGTTTTCAAGGATATGACTTTGCTACATTAAAACCCAACCTTTTCACCAGTATCTTTATATACCAGACACTTTTTTTTCATGGAATATATTGCTTTACGTTTCTGTCTTTTTGCCACGGTTTTTGGTAAAACATGACCATAATTTTTAATCTCTAGTTCCTGTATCTGCCGTTGAAGTTCTGCCATCGGTACTTTGGAACGTCCTACAATAGGTTCATCGTAATATCTGATTGCCATAATCATACCTCCTCAAAATAAATGTCACCTGTATCCTGTATCTTATATATCGCAGATAATTGTGCTTGATATTCATTTTGGCCTTCCGCTCTAAATACTTCAATATATTTATTCCACAATTTCTCATCAACATGACATTTTGCTGAATATATAAATATTTTTCCATCGTGACATAAAATTATGCCGAAATTAGCATTAATATCTACTATGCAATTAAAGTCTGCCGGACTGGGTGGCATACTTGATGGATGAGTATGTATTGGTATGATTTGTTCATACTTTTTTAATTTACTAAGTAAATTATCATCCACATGAATGACATGCCTATCTGTCTCATCCAGTTTACTAGCAATAACTTCTTCCGTTTCAATATCAAACCAACACATATCTTCAATCTCAGTCCCACTCCGATGCTCCAGCATTTGTTTTGCGTATTGATATATCAAACGGTTTAATTTTGTTGACTCTGTAATGTCATTAAATTTTTTTCGATATTTTCCACTGTTAATATACCCGTGGTTAATTTGTGTTTCCTTATTCCTACCGTAACGTTGCTCTTCATCTTCTCGGATACAATACATGTTTCTCCTTTATTATATAGCATTTTCAATATTATATACAATATAAATATAAGTTTTAACAAGCAAAAAATATTTTCATTTTCTACTATATAACATCTATTTCATGATTCTGTCAATAACCTATATCACTCCTTTTATCCTCCCCGCCTCTTCTTTTTCCGCATATCTTTCCAAATACTCTTTGCAATTCTGAAAATCCACGTTCCTCATATTTGTTAAATCTCGAATGTGCCGCCAGTTTATGACCTGACCTTCTTCTGTCAGTTTCCGATACGCCCAGACTGCTTCCCTGGCCCAGTATTCCTTCTGGCTTTCCTGATATTTCAAAATCTCAGCCTTGCATAACGGTAACTTTTCCAGCCGTTTTTCCGGCAGGTTCAATGCTCTCTGCACTGCGGAGACCGTAACTCTCTGCGGCCGTTCCTGGCCGCTGTGATACATCTTTTTTACGGTCTCTTTTACTCTTGGCAGCATCTCTTTATCCATCTTATCCCAGGCCAGGCTCCGCTTTCTCCGGTGGACGTTTTCCCTGTTCTCGTAGTGTTTTAAGACTGCATCCCCGATACGCTGCACCAGGTCATAATCCAAGCCCAGTTCTTCTGCGACCTGATGATAGACCGGATGGCGTGTCTGCTGTATTACTTCCGCCGGAATCTCCACCAGTTCCGTTGCCTTGATTCCTGCAAACATCGCTAACTGGCAGATGTCATAAAAATTCCACCGGGAATCTGTCAGGACTTTCTGCATCTGCGTCTTACTCATAACAGATTCTCCTGTATAAAATCTCTGGTAATCTTGATACAGCCTTTCCACATGGATGCTGGCCTCGGAATCCGACCGGCGATATCTTTTCAGATGCAGTTTCAAAAAATCCGCAGCCGACACCTGGCCGTCAAAATCCATCCGGCTGTCAAAGACTTCATAAATATATCTTGTCAAATCCAGGACTTTTTTATATTTGCATATCTCTCCCTCTTCCTCCTCCGGAATCTCCGACTGTGCATCCCACAATCCCGGGGCGGCTTTCCGTTCCATAGATATCCGGCTGTCTTTCAGATAACATCCATGTTTCCCACAAATCCTGATTCCCTGTATCTGGTGCTTCCTGTGCCAGTATGCTTCCCCGTAATCCTCCCGGTCCTCCTTCGCACACAGCGGGCAGTATCTCAAAAAGCGTCCCGTCCCCCGCTGGTTCTTCGGGATGGCCAGCAGGTTATTAAAGTTCCCGTTCATGGAGAGCAGGGCTTTTTTTGCCTCCTGTTTTCTTTTTGCAGGAAGAAATCTTCCATAAGAAGGAAACATGGTATGCTTCTGTATCAGCGCCTCCATATCACAACGTTCCTTTATCACATCCAGGAACTCTGGTTTCAATTCATTCAGGAACTCTACATCTGGATTGGTATACTTATGGATATATAAATCCTCCACTGCGTACTGGAATGCCAGATATCCGGCCTTCACATAGTACCGGACCAGCAGGCTATAGACCAGTTCATCCGGGTATGGTTCTGGAAAAAATACAATCATACCTCTACTTCCTCCACCGGCAGATGTTCCCGCAGGACTTCCACAATGTCCCGCTGTCCTTCCTTAGCCTTCTGTACCAGTCCTGCCAGAGTGATTTCTCCTGGTCCCAACTTGGCATTTTCGGCAAATCTGCCAGATATTTCTGATTTCTTCTTTCTCTGAGAGCATTGTTTTCTTCTCTTGATAGACGGTTCCAGATACTCATGCAGCATAGCCATCCGGTCTTTATACGCCTCTTCCAGGGCTTCCATATCCAGGACATCCCTTCCACTTAAAATAGCAGTTTCCTGTGCATCGTGGAGCAGGGCGACCAGCACGGAGAGATTGCCGCCGCAGTGTTCATACAACCATTCCAGCACGGAATCCGATAAATCCATCCCCTCTTTCGTATACTGATATCCGAACAGCAGGCGGCAGACTTTTAAGAACTCTTCCCCGAACCCCAGAGGCCCGTACTGCAGGCCCAGGGAGCGGCGGGCCAACTGCATGGCCTGTTCAAAAAACGGGATGCTATCCGGTGTGCCTACCATACAGATACTGATTCCGGAATTGTTGATTAACTGCGTCAGCATCCCGACCAGGGATTTCCCGTTCCGGCTGTTTGCCACGTTCTGTATCTCATCCACCACCAAAAGCCCGATGTGGTTTAAGGATACCTGGCTCACACTTCCAATGAGCATATCCGTGGTGGCTCTTGCCCTTACTGCATTTTTGTAATAGTTGCTCTCCAGCACTTCATCCACTTTCCGCAGTATCTCCAACAGCAGGCCTTTTACGGAGGAATCAAAAGGACACTGCACTACGATACAGGGTGCAATCCTGCAATACGGTTTTTCTATCTCCAGGACTTCTTTTTCCGTTATCAGACTGATAGCCCTGAAGACCGCCGAACTCTTCCCAATCCCGGAGACTCCCAGGATGGTAAAGGAATCTGAACCGCCGATGATTCCCTGGTATCTCCTGCCCCGGATACCCTTTCCATTCTCGTACTGCTGGCGGACAGCCTGCAGGGATTCCTTTTTCTGCAGGGACCGGAGGACACCCATATACAGTTTATGGTAAATCTCCACGGACATCTGAGAGGGGATATAGATGTTATAGATATCCGATAATGCCATCAGCCGCTCTGTGCTGCTCTTTTCCCGGATGGCAGGCGTATATCCCGGATATTCCCCCAGGCGTTCCAGCAGTCCCTCTCCGTTCAGCATTTCCGGCATCCTTTTTATCATCTCATTCATGGACAGCATCTCCCTTCACAACATCGATATGGCGTTTTCTCTGTTCCCTCTGCCTGGTCTTCCGGATGTTCCGGATTTTGGTGTCTTCTGCACTTGCCGCTTTTCCTGCGATGCCCCGGATATGGCGGGCCAAGTCAATCTTCGCCTGCTGGTTCTCCAGGGCCGCATTTTTCACTAATTCCCCGCACTCGTTCCGGAGGATTTCCGCTTCCCCAAAACCCTTTCCACGGAAACGGCTTTCTATCAGTTCAAAGGGCCGATACTTTTCCTCTTCAAGGAGCCACACCTGGCCCACATCATCCGGGTTATAAGCAACCGTCACTTCCCCGCCTTTTAAATACTGCTCCGTATATCCCGAAGCCCCATAGCGCAGCCCCTGGACTTTCAGACCCGAACGGGTAAAACGCCCGGTGGTCCTGGGGAGAAGGGCCAGTACCAGTTCTTCCCTGGAAACGGAAATGAGATTGGCCCCAATCTGCTCCCTGCCCCAGGCAAAGACCGATGCCGCAAACGGCCGGACTCCGGCATCCAGCATGGTTTTTGTATAAGGGAAGTTCTCCAGGATTCTCTGGCTGTTGTAATACAGGATGCACCGGAGGATGACCGTTTCAAAATCCCGCATCGTCAGGCAGGCATCTTTCCGGTAGTCCCTGGCTCCCCGCTCCTGATAATCCGGTTCAATCACGCCTTTTCCCTTTAAATGCTTCTTATACTCTGACTGTATCAGGTCAAAGAACTTTTCCACCGGGCCTTTCAGTTCCGGCCGGTATGCTGGCAAGTTCTGGACCGTCACGCCCAACTCCGTTATCTGCTCAAAGTTCCCGGAGGTGTACTCTGTTCCCATATCCGTCAGCATGATTCCCGGCAGGCAGTCACTGTCCCACTGTTCCTTGCTTATCAGGATTCCGAACTTCCTGCACCATTCCACCTTGTCTGCAATTACATGGAGCATCAGGTTCCGCAGGGAATACACACCACCTTCCCACAAAAGGCTGTATCCGTAACAAAATGAACTATACGCATCCACACAGGCCACCAGCATTGGACGACCTACCAGATGCCCGGCATCATCCACTAGGTAGATGTCACAGATGGTCGCATCCAACATCCCCACACCTACGGAGGAAAACTCCTGGACACCATCCCCCAGGAGGGGCCGGTGGTTCCGCTGGTAGTCCTTCAGACCATCCCTGGAGATATAACAGTTCTGCAATTTCCTGGTCCTGCTGAAAAAATACCGGAACTGATGGATGGACGGGTGATGCTCCAATAGTTTTCCTGTTCTGTCACAGTACTTTTCCTTTAACATCAGGGTATATGCGGTGGAAATGCTCTGCCGCTCCCTGGTGTAATAAAACTTATTTAACGCCCAGCGCATGTTCTTCTCATCCTGCGTCAGGTCCCGTTCTTCCTTCTTTTCTTTCGGGGCCAGGGCTGCAGGGTCCTGGTACACCAGATATGTCCAAAGATAATTCTTTACAGTGTTCTGGCTGACCTGGTATCTTTCTGCAGCCTCTGCGATAAGCAGGCTCCTTTTCTTTTTCTCCCCTGCAAACGGAAGGATGGAAGATATCACCGTAAACCGTTCCCGCATGACCTTTCTGGCTGCGGCTGACAGTCCTTCCGGAACCTCCTTACCCATCTCTGCCAGGAAATCCTCTTCTGCGATTTCCACATCTTTCCTCAGTTCCTCCTGACTTATCCACCTTGGCATGGACCGTTTCCCACAATCTATGGACAACACCGAATCTTCTTTTTCTTCCAGGACCCGCAGGATGGTCCCTTCATGCCGGAACAGTTTATTTTTCCTCATTTATCACCAGCCCCCAATCTGTAACACCGTTTCTTCTCCAGTACTCCCTTGACGCATCCAGCAGCCTCACAGTCATTGGTTTCATCAGGTGCTTTCTCTCCACACATTCCCTGACCATCAACTCCCCGTCCTGTTTCACACAGACAAAATCCGAACTATACGCCCCTGCTTCCAGGCCATCCAGAAACACATTGCACCGGAACTCTTTTATCTTTTCTTCTCTTTCCAAAACTTCTGCATAGGCTGTTTGGATAGCACTGTATGTCCTGACCACATCTTTGCACTTTTTCATCTTCTGCTTCTGGCAGCGTCCCTTATAATTCTTTTTTATCATTTCTGCATCCTTTCTTCTTTCCCAAAAACAGGCCCAAAAACCAAATCCATCAAAAGCAGGCATCCCATCGTCCCAGATTCCATTTCCCAAAAACAATTTCCGGGAGCCGGAAACCCGCATAAATCCAGCATTCCCAAAAATCTTTCTTCCCAAAAAGGCCTCCCGGAAATGCCTTTTTTATTTTTCACTATGTCCTTTCGCACCCTCTTTTGACACTTTTTTCGTAATTTCATTTGTCAAAACCGGGAAGGCTTTATCCATAAGATATCAAGATAATCCGGCTGCAACAGACTATCTTTTTTTATTCTTTTTTCGGACAATCTTTCCGCGCCCCTCCTTTTTTTTCTGTTCACTTTTTAAATCTCTTTTTCTTTTTTTCACAGACCTTTGATGCCTGGTTTTTGGCTTAGTTAAGCCTTTTTTAAGGTTTCTTTTGGGTTTCTCTTCTCTTTTTTCCATTAAAAAAACCCTGTTCCAGGATTTCTTCTGAGACAAGGTTTTTGGTGGTTCTTTTGGGTTTATTTTTCTTCTTTTGGGCTGGAAGCGGATGAAGATTGAATAAACGGGAGGCACTGGTTTTTGACAAGGGATGTTACGAAAAAAATGTCAAAAGGCAGTGCGAAAAAATATAGAAGAAAAACCTTGTGCCTGTATTATACTATATTGTTTTCTTCTTTTCAACGGGATTGTTTTAATCCAGCATCTTAAATCCCTTCCAGTATCTGAACCATGCTTTTGCTACAATGCTGCTCCTTGCCACATAGGGATTGTCCCAATACCTGGAATCCAGCGATTCATTCCGGTTATCTCCAAGCATAAAATAACTATCTTCCGGAACATGAAATTCCATCTCTGGCTCCTCTTCCATTTCTTCACGTATAAAGTAATCATCCAATGCTGTATGGGAACCATTGATATAAACTTTTCCATCCTTTATAAGCACAGTCTCCCCTGGCAATCCAATGACCCGTTTGATATACACTTCGTCAGGCTCATCCGGGGCATAAAACATGATGATATCGTACCGTTCCGGATTGTTTCCAAACTGATATGCAATACGGTTCCCAATCAGTCTGTCACCTGTCATCAAAGTGTTTTCCATGGAATCTGATGGGATATAAGCATTTATCAGGATTTTCGTATACAGGAAAATCATTGCAGCAACTGTTATAACAATGATTGCCAGATATCTCAGGCATACATGACTCAATGGCTCATCTGTATTTTTTTCTTCCATATTATATCTTCTTTCTTATATCTAAATCTCGCGATTGCGGCTCCTCAAGACATAGAAACAGCCGCCCCAGTCTGGTAAATGAAGCGGCAATCTCTATCCAACTTTATATTTAATCAGTCATCTATCGACCGTGTTCCCTTTTCACCGCCATAGTAACATGTCATAGCAGAAATGTCAATCAACCCGATTATACATCCAGGAGGTCTGTTTCCAGGCCTCCTGTTCCAAATTCCTTATGATGTTATGATGCTATCTTTCCATCCTTCCTCAGTGCTTCCCTGAGTTCCTTTTCTGCCTCGTATGCCTGCTTGTAATGATTCCGTGCATACAGGTCTTCAAAGGTCCGGATATTGCTTTCCAGCATATGTTCCACCCACAGCCACTCTTCCAGGGTAAGGGATATCACATTCCGGATTTCCCCTTCACGCTCCTTTGCTTTTACATTCAAAAGGCCTTTTTCCGTCCTCGCGACCGGTGCATAGTAATTCCGGATATCAATTTCTACCGGCTTCTCAGAGGCTCCGTCCCAACGGATAGAGATTTCATACACAAAGTATTTATCGCCGTGTTTCCGCCGGATAAGGGGCCTCATGCCGGAACTGTAGACCGTCTTTGCCTGGAATCCAGCCTTGGATTCCTCCGCATTCAACTGTCCTGCTTCGTATAGTCTCAAGGCATCCTCGATTGCTGTTATCTGTGCCGCGTTCCTTGGATACCTGCTTAAATTGCTCTCAAGCCAGTTCTTCTGGTTGATTAACAGTCTCTTATTAGTCTGTGCATCCTCCAGGAGCAGTGCTGCCGGAGTCTTTCCTTTTAATGTTCCTGCATTAATCGTAGTCGTGTACGCCGGGCTCTTTGACGGCTCAGATTTCTGTTTCTATACCGATAACATATCCCGGAAGCTCAGGTTCCGGATTTTCTGGAAGATAGCCGGAAGTTCATTTACCGGCACATTGGCTGTGGCCGGTCTCTTTTCTTTGCTGATAAGGACAAATTTAAAACGGCTGAACGTATCGTGATGGAAGGTCAGCGGCTCGCTGCCATCCTTGCATTCTGGTATGGTCAACTCATTCAGCACAAAAAATGTCTGGTTCTTCTGGATACAAACGCATTCTTTTGGATTCTTCATCATAATATAATCTCCTTTTTACGTATAAATTTTGATATGTAACATTTTTATCCGGGCAGGCCGTCTGTGCAGCCTGCCCGTGTCTTTACCGGTCTATAAATCTTATCGGACCGGGATAGTGGTGAGCACCCGTTTCCAATTCAGCCCAAGGTGGCAGATACCCCATACATAGACCTCCAGCCTGGCGTTGTAATAGACCAGTTCCTCGGATTCATCCAGCAGTATCCTTGCCCCTTCCTCTGGCACCTGGTAATACTCACACGGCTCTATGACCTCACATCTCGCCGTCAGCAGTTCTATGTCTTTCTCCCACCTGGAAGTGTCCTGGTCCTCTTCGGCTCCGGCAATCATCGCCTCCAGTTCCCGGACTCTCTCCAAGGCCATTTCCGAACCATAGGCCTCACCCTCGCTGTCCCTGAAATACAGGTCATCGCCATTTACCAATTCCCAGGTCCCCTCATCTTCGGCATCGATGTCGTAGTACTCTGCGTCAACTGCTTCTGCCGCAGCAAAATAGTCTACGAAGCCTGCCTTTATCGCCACAGGAGTGAGTTCCGCTCCGTGCCAGGTAGTATGTTTCTGTTTCATATGTAAAATCTCCTTTCATCCTGATTCCTTACCGGTTGTATCATCTATATGTCAAAAGAATCATCCCGTCTGTTTTTTTGCGGGTCCATCTTTTCATCGGGAGCAGGCTGCCGGTCTAGCCCGCCCCAGTCTCCAGATATCCGGGATTCATTCCGTATCCGGGCCATTCCACATCTTTTCTTTGTTCAGATACTGGATATCGTTTCTTTTCAATTCTTCGCCAACATTCCATCCCAACTGACAGATTCTCACGCTCTCTTCCGGGTATTCCAGCAGTGCTTTTCCCCATACCCTCATGAACTCTGTATTGGCCTCCCTGACGGCAGCCAGTTCTTGTGTGCATTCCTTATCAAGCCGTTTCTGGCTTTCCTCCATGACCTCTTCCTCTGACAACATGTTCATCATTTTGCCCTGCTGTACCAGTTCCTGCATCCTGTCCAGCATCATGGACATCTGCGTGTCTTCTACAATCTCCTGAGCCTTCTTTGCAAACACATGATATCTATCCCTTACCACATCATAGGCCTTCTGGATTTCCTTTCTGCATTTCAGGTTTGTGATATCACTGTAAACTTCTCTTAATGGTCTCATATCAGCATCTCCTTTCGTGGTGTAAAACCGTGTGTCTTATCCTTTACAGGCTCCCCAGGAGGGGAGCAGGCTGGTTACTCAGCCTGTCCCGGTCTTTCAAGGGGGATTCCTGTTAATAAACAGTTCCATGCAGTCCCATAAGTGGTGATTCCCCATACGAACATATCCAACTCCGGATTGAAAAATACGGTTTCGTCGGTCTCTTCCATCAGCAGTTCTGCGCCTCTCCTGGATACGATATAATACTGATAGATTGTATTTTCTTCCGGCCGGTCAAGGCTCTCAATATCTGCTTTCCAGGCCTCAATCGCTGCATTCTGGTCTTCATCAGCCTCTTCAATCATCTCTTCCAGTTCCTGGATTCTCTCCAGGGCTTCTTCATTGGTGTATTCATTCCCATCGGTATCAAAAAATGTATACAGTGAGCCGTTCACTATCTGCCAGGTCCCCAGGCCACTGGCAGCCGTCTTTTTGATGATTTCATTGTTCAGAACTCCGCCAACTACCTGTGACAGTGTTTCCATGTCCACCCGGTTGTTCTCAACACCATATCTGCTTACTTCTACTCCATAATAAAATCTGTTTTTCATATGTATTCTCCTTTTCAAATTTCTATATTGACTGCTGTTCTCCGCAACTCTTAATCGCTTACATATATAGCCTGCTGGAAAAACGATGCGGGCGTGCGGATTTTTGTTGATTTTTCTTAGCCCTTGTTGTGCCACGGCACATTTCCGGCATCCGCATGACGGAATGTTCTTATGTCTTCATGGATTTCACCTCCCGGTTTTCTCTTTTCCCTTCCGTTATCCTTTATATGTTGAGGAAATCCGGAGGCGTATTTTTTTGCGGATTATTTTTCGGTTGGTGGAAATGGCATCGGAGAAGGCTGAAACGCGGGAAGATTTGCGGGCTGGATAGGATTTGAGAACCGGAGGGCAGGAGCAGAAACAGAGGATGCGGCTGGACGCATTATGGCATCGGGAGGGATATGGAAGAACGATTGGCTGGGAACGGCAGCCCCGGGATGCCCTGGGATAATGCCTGCGGAGATGTTGACCGGCGACAGGGAAGAAATACAGAGATTGTAGCGGGCAGGTCATGACAGGTTGCCGCAGCGGTGACGGCGATATATGAGGGCAGGATGCGGCAAAGATGGCAGTGATATGCTAAAGGCATCGGGAAATGATTGACGAAGCGTGCCAGCAAGGACTCCTGAACCGGCCTGTGATGGCGGCTGTGGATGAAAAGAGCCTGGTGCAACCTGATGATAAGGGCTGCGGACAGGATTATGGATAGATATGATTTTATAGATGTGCCGGATACGATTGCCAGATATGATGGTTCTTGTGGCTGGAATATATATGATAACGCCCGGGAAGTTGCTTATATATAAGAAGGTTTACGGCGAATGGCAGGGCTGTATGCCTTGTACTCGTCAACACCTGCGGGAGCATTTCGCCTTACCCGGACGGCCTGTTCCCATAGACAATTCCACTGGCAGACTTGGAGTTACTGGCGGCCTGCGCCGTTGTCAGGTTATCCCTACCGGATGGCTGTGGTTCTCTGGCACGAAAACCAATTCTGCGGCTGTGATACAGTACCGGTTCCCCGATAACTTATCGGCTGCGAAAGTGTTTTTTCGTATAAGGCCTCATATCCTACCGATAGCAATACACTACCAATTAATCAATGCCCCATTTGCCCTAGTACTGCCCCAGTACTACCTGGGCACTAATCATTGTATAAACTCCTTCATTTATGCAAAATACAGTATATCTCATATGTATATACACTATATATAGTATATTTATTTATATTATATAGAAAATGCCCTAGTGCCCTAGTGAATGAAGTAATATATATATATGAGAAATTTAAAAATAAAAAAAGATTTACTTAAATTTTATTTTTCTCTTCTATATATACTATATTTTTACTCGGCCAGGGCGGGGCACTAGGGCACTGGCCACAAAACAGGCCATTTTTTGCAAAAAATGCTCATTTTTTATTGTTGAAATACTTAACCCTTGCTCTCATTGTCCTTGTACTGCCCAGTTATCGCCCGTTCTGCCCCTACTGCCTCATCTCTGAACATAAGCAAAGCCCGGGCACTATAACCGGGCTTTGCTTTCATTACTTAAATTCTATTTCTTCAATCTGTAGTTGTCTTTGCGTATTGATTTCGTCTGCCACCTTCAAAAATGGGTTTTGAGGGGCGTTCTCTTCTACTCCAGGCTGTGATAAATCATCCTCATCTGCACAATCGCTATCTATCAGTCTGATATTTACGAGTCTAGGTCTAGTACTGTATATCTTAGAAGGTGTCTTCCTGGTATTTGCGCCCTTATCTGCTCTGATTAAATCATTTTCTCTCAGAAAATCAAAAAACAGTCTCCTGTCAACGCCGCCATCTGCCAGCCATCTATCTAAAACCTCCGGTCTGACACATAACCATCTCTGTTGGTTTTCCATTCTATACAGGCCCCAATACTCTCCAACCCATTTGGCTGGGTCTAACGGGTCCGCGATTCTCTCTGTCAAATTTTCGTCCAATCCCTCAAATCGGTCAGGATTGCCAATCATCAGGTCCTCAAGTTTGTTATAAAATCTTTTTGCTGGTTTGATGGTCTCCTCATCCTCAGTAAAAGAAATCAACTCGTCAATCGTAAACATAATATCGTCTTTAAATAATCTTGTTGCAGCAAGATAATCCGCAAGCATCAGTATCGCCAGTCCCTCAGCCTGTGTCTCTGAATGTCCAATCTCTCGCATACGTGCAACAATCTGCGAAAAAAATTTCTTTTTCATAGCCTGCAACTCATCCAGTTCCATTCCCTGTAGGATTTCCACAAAATCACGTCCGGCAAATCCGTAATTCGTAGCAAAAAACTCTTTCCAATATCCTATTTTTTCTTCCCAAACTTTCGGAAACTGGCTCCCAGATTTCACTGCATAAACTCTTGTGTATGAGCCTCCATTGACCCCGCCTCTGTTTCCATATGAGGTCAGGATAGCCTCAGAATTTACTAGGGATGACAAGCACCAGGACATCTGCGCCCGGTTGCCCATATTCTTTGTTCCTCTCAGTGCTCCGGCTCCATTTGACGCCTGCATAATGAATTTTGGAATCATATTCGGGTCTGCGTTATTGGCATCCTCTACAACCAATGGGATGTTCTTATGTGCATTCATACGAATCTCCATACCGGTCGGTGTTGACTGAGGCGTTAGTGCTATAACGTAGCCCTCTCTAAAATCTCCAAAAATCGTGGCATTGATTGAATCACAAATGGTCTTCCCTGTGTGCGTGTCTCCGTAAATGTTTCCGATAAAACCGTTAACTACATCTGGCAGCATGCCCAGTATAGGGGATGCTAACAGTACTATCGTTGCAAAATTAAACATCTTTACCCTAGTCTGCCTCATCTCCTTGAACTCCCTATACCAGGTCTCTCTGTCGCCCTGTGACTGTGATATAGCCTGTGTCAGTCCTGGGAATTCATCCTCTTTTTCAAATACAAACTCATTATTTGTATATGGCAGGATTTCTTTTTTGTCGCTCGTCCATCCGAATGATGATGCCATTTTATGTATTGGGAGAGCACCCCTCATCGCAGATTCCTCGAGCATAGCGGTTGCATAATCCGTAAACGCCATTGCCCGGCGGCTGTTGATACTGTATCCTTTTTTGGCCAGCGTCATTGCCTCTCGTGAGTCCATCAATGTTGACTGCTCCACAATCTTGTGTCTCCAATCTCCCTGCACACTTTTAAACCTTATACCGCATTTCTCAGCACCGATTGCTTCAGCATCATACGGTTCATATAGACAATCAATCAAAAACGGAAATCTCCCCGCCTCTACCCGTCTTACTGTTTTTCCGCTCTCCTCTAGCATATAAATTCCATCATCGTTGGCAACCCATCCAGGACCAATATAAATATTTTTACAGCCTTCAGGCAGTTCTGTAAATTTTGTCATATTCCCTGTTTCCAGGATTTTTTCTCTTTCTTTTTGTGCTAATTTTTTCCTCTCCTGCTCCGCCATTTCATCATCGTGTTTCTGCCTCTCTTTTATTTCTCTTTTTGCGGCCATACAATTTTTCTTGAAATACCGAACCAGGGCCATTCCGCCTAATTCCTTTGCAAGCATCTCTAACCGATACTGCACTTCATTCCGCCTAATCTCTCCACAGTTTACACTAAATAATATTCTGTACATATCCGAATCGCTGAACTGCTCCGCTCTTGTCACACATCCGATTTCTCCCTTTTTGAAGCAATCACAATACAGTTCTGTATAATCCTGTAATCCGGGATTCTCCGGTATTTCTTTTTTATTTATTGCAGATGGTCCCGCCTGCGGAACAACTGCATTCTGCCCTCCCTTCATTATATTAATGAAAGTCTGCATCTGCGCTTGCATCTGTTTCTGCATTTCCGGCGGCAACTGGTTCAGCATTGCTGCTACATCTATGTTTAAATTCTCACTCATAATCTTCTCCTCCTGTTCTTTCATGAGATAAAATCAATATGCGTAAAAATCATGTTGATAGTTTGTGGTTTCGTGATTTATTTTTATAATACGCTTCGTGCTACGTTGTGTCAACATATTTACAAAAATCCATTTATTCTTCATATTTTCTTTATTTTTGCACGTGCTACATTGCGCAACTATTATTTGTATTGATTTACGCACTACCATATGCTACAATGTACTCACCAAATAAAAAAGTACTGTGAAAGGAACAAAAACTTATGGAAAATACCCATTCATGGACTTGTGATAATGAAATCGGGACCACTCTTCCCCAGTATGCGAACAGCCAGGGAATCACATATGAAGCGGTCAGACGCCAGGTTATTAAATATCAGGATACTGAACTCCGGGGCCATATCCAGATAAGGAACAAGACTAAATACCTGGACGACTTCGCTGTAGAATTTCTGAACGAGCACCGGAGACCTCAAGCACAGATTGATAGCGATGCCAACAACATTGCGGAACAACTCAAAGATATGCTCATTTATGTTACAGATAAATCTAACCCAACAAAATACCATGTAGTCCAGCCTTTCAAAGATTCTGTTGCTGAAAAGGATACTTCTAAGGAAAACCCACCCCAAACAAACACCAAGCCCTTAGACGAATCCATATGGATGCCATTACACAAGGCGTCCCCTGACCGTCAACTGATTACTCTACAGACCGAAAATGAACTTCTCAAGAAACAACTTTCAGATTTACAGAACGCATACAACAAACTTCTGGTAGAGACCAGCAATTTGACCGCAAAAATTTATTATGCTGAAAAAAACGCAGACAATGCAGAGAAGAACTCCAAGCGGTGGTATAACCTTGCGCTTGAATGTATCAAGACCTTTAACCAACAGCAAGCCCAGGATTTCAATGCTACAGAGTCGGAGGCTCTTGACGATGCTACAGAGGATTGATTGGATAAGATAGAAACACCATATTAATATTTGAGGGACCACCATGGCTGCATTTACAAAGCCACCATTGCAGTGTTTTCTACAAAACACCATCCTGGCATTTGTGAAGCCACCATACCAACACTTCCAGAACCACCATTGCTGTATTCCCAGAGGCACCATACAGGCAACTTCGCAACCACCATCCTTACCAGGATTTCAAGATTATAACAGCCGGAACGACTGCCGATACCCCTAAAAAAGAATGATTTTCTACAGATTTATTAAGAGGAAGGGCGCATATACTCACCATTATTATGGTGTACTATCCACCACCTCCGGCTGTGTCTATCCCTGCCGCCTTCCAGCCGTCACCCCAGAACCGTTTTTAAATTCAAAAAACAAAAGCAAATTTACACTAAAAGTTTTTGTGATATTTCACGATATGTGATGCAGATGATTCCCGATTTCACATTTATCGGTATATTGATTTTCAGATTTGCATATGATATAATGCCAGTAGGCAAAAGGTAATTATTAAACGCTTATAGCAAAGAACGAAGCCCCCGGCTGTACTTGCACTACAACCGAGGGCTTCTTCTTGTTTTTTAGGATGGTCAAGTATCCATCAGGCTATTGTTGTCCTAGTCGTTCCTATCTAGCCATTTGCAGATGAGATGGCAAGTCACACCTGCCGCGACGGTAACGATAAAGGTAATTATTATTTCGCTTATAGTTCTCACCTCCTCCCGTTGCCGGGTCTCGGTTGGACAACGAAGCGATTATATATACCTTAGGCCAAAACGGAACTTTTCAAAATACATATTGCTACCCAAATCTGTCCATCTCTTTTTCTTCTCCCATCCCTCCACACCAAAACCCGCAAATTTTTTTATCCCCATCATCTTTTCTTCATATTAATATTACCCAAATCCAAAGGAGGCAATATTATATGAAAAAAACAGATAAAAAACAATCCAAATCCAGGCAGGAAGCCCTGAATGAACTGACTGCGGGCCTGGAGCAGTCCATCAAAGATTTTATGGATGGGGACAAGTACAGGGCTTTTCTTTCCAAGATGTTGCACCTCCACAATTACTCGTTGAATAACCAGATTTTGATTGCCAGACAAAGACCGGATGCCACGCTGTGTGCAAGTTATACCTGCTGGAAGTCTCTGAACCGTCAGGTCAAAAAGGGAGAATCCGGAATCCAAATCATCTGCCCCTCATCAATCAAATCCCAATCCTTAAAAGACGTAAGAGATGAAAACGGCAGACCGGTTACTCTTCCCGATGGAAGTGTCAAGCAGGAAGTTGTTGAAAGAATCATTCCGTTCTTTAGGGTTGGATATACCTTTGACATCAAGCAGACGGAAGGTGAACCCCTGCCGGAACTCTGCCACAACCTGGAAAGCAGCCTAAGCGACAGGCAAAAGCAGATAAAAGATATACTCCTAGATATCTGCCCGGTTCCGGTCCACTTCCAAGCAATATCCGGGGATGCAAATGGATATTATGACCTCATCCAAAAAGAACTCGTCATAGACAGCAGCCTTTCCGAAGCACAGTCTCTCAAGACCCTGATTCATGAAATGGCCCATGAAAAACTCCATTCGGCAGACCTTCCGGATAAACACACCGCAGAGGTGCAGGCAGAATCCATTGCTTTTGTTGTCTGTCAGTATCTCGGCCTGGACACTTCGGAATATTCTTTCGGCTATATTTCCAGTTGGAGTTCCGGCAAAGACGTAAAGGAACTGAAAGCCAGCCTGGAGACCATACGCAGTACTTCAAACGAGATGATTGACGCAGTAGAACAGAAACTTACAAAAGCAGAAAAACCGGTCCAGGCTATAGCCGAAGCCGCAGAGACCGTACAAAAAAGGAGGTGCAGATAAATGGATACGATTGAACAGCAACTTGCAGAAATAGAACAGTTAAAAGCAAAACAGGCCCTTCACCGCCAACAGTTAGCAGAGAACCGCCAGCGTGCTCTTGAAAAGAAAAACTACACAAAACGCCTGGTTGATATCGGTAAGATGGTGCTGGAATTTTTGCCGGATGCTTCGACTATGAATGAAGCGGAAATCAGGGAAGTTTTAGAAAAGATTTTAAGCAAGTAATAGGTCTTGTGGGCGTTCGCTTGGAAGCCGCCGGGGTGGTGGACTGAAAGACTGCCGGGGCAAGCAGTGTGATGGCAAGCAGGACGGCAAGCCTGGCCGCAGTTTTCACGCCCGTTGATAATGACATTTTAGAATTACAATTTGTTGTTGTAAAGAAAAGAAGCGTTAAAAATAAGAACATAAAAAAGATTTCAAAAAAAAGCGCTCCCAACCTTTCCGGTTGGGAGTGCTTAAATTGTATCGTTTAATTTGAAGAAGAATCTGAGGCGTCTGACCAATTGGCCTTTAATGTTTTACTCTCAGGCATGTGGAGGTCATTGTTTCTAATATAATCCAAATCCATTAAGCCACCTTCAAAATATGGATTTTCATAACATTCCGTCCATCCTATAAACTTGCAGCCTTCCTTTTCCGGAATGTCAATAGTTGACAGTTTGATATCTGCTCTGGCCGGAACACTCATCTCAAACTTCTCTACACCGCCCTTGCTCGGGAACGTGCCTCCATTTGCATATACTGTCAAAGTATATTTCTGATTTGGATTCTTTGCGAAAATCTGCACCCAGAAGTTCTTATAAACGCCAACACCGATATGGGTCGCTTCTTTGTCAATCATTGCATAAAGATGACCACGGCTGTTCTCCCATAAATATACCGCACGCTTAGGCGTATCACCGGTTGTTATATTTTCCAAGAGGATATTACCAGCACCTGCGGCAAAATAAGGTAAGACGAATAAACTCAAAATAAAAACTTAAAAAGTGCCGGCTCCCCGGCACTTTTTTCATGCCCATATCCGGCAAAACAACCGGAAAAATACGGAAAGGAGTCTATATTGTTCATTTCGTTCGATTATCGAACATAATGAACTTAAATTACTGTTTTTTTGCTATATTCAGCCCGACTGTAAGGGATAAATGAACAGAAAACACACAGAAACTATGATCAACTCATTCACGCTGTCGCAGCTCATCGAAATGTCCGGGGACAACCGCCAGGGCCTGATGAGGGAGTGCTTCACGGCCAGCAGCGACAACCGTATGGAAATTTTCCGGTTCCCGTGCCGCATCGACGCCTTCATAATCGGAGTCGGCACCGAAGGGG
>ERZ826146.1064-NODE-1064-length-27915-cov-116.011522_pt1 | contig 27915 bp, 19 predicted proteins | sample MGYA00519857_ERZ826146 | MGnify/ENA primary metagenome ERZ826146 (study PRJEB31778, sample SAMEA3449222) | human gut metagenome | biome: human gut; feature: human-associated habitat; material: faeces | place: United Kingdom | collected 2010/2012 ...
CGCGCTGGAACTGCTCGGTGAATTCAACGATACGGCGGATGGAGTTCAGCAGCACGTTCGCATACAGCAGATACGCCATGAAGTCCGCCGCGCTGAGCCGCCCCGCCTTAATGAACAGTGCCCCGCCGACGACGATCACGATGTACATCAGCCCGTCAAAAATGCGGTTCGATGTGCCGAACTGTGCCATCACGCGGTATGACTGCGCCTTGAGGTCCAGAAACTTCGCATTGCCGTCGGCGAACTTCTTTTCCTCAATTTCCTCGTTCGCGAACGACTTTACCACGCGGATGCCCAGCAGCGAATCTTCCACCTGCGCGTTGATTTCGCCGACCTGCTTGTTGCGCTCCTTGAAAATCTGCCGCATCTTGGTGTTGAAGCGCTTGGCAAAGTAGAGCATGAACGGCAGCACGGCGAACATCATCAGCGTCATGGGGATATTCATCGTGCAGAGGATGATGAAGGACACGAGAATCTTCACGCCCGCAATCAGAAATTCCTCCGGGCAGTGGTGCGCAAACTCGGTGATTTCAAACAGGTCGGACGTGATGCGCGCCATGATCTGCCCGACTTTCGTGTCCGAGTAGTAGCCGAAGGACAGTTCTTGCAGGTGGTGGAAGATGTCGTGGCGCATATCCGTTTCCAGCTGGCTGCCCATGATATGCCCGATGGACTGCATGTAGTAGTTCGCCGCCGCGTCGATGACGCGCAGCAGCATGTAGACACCGCCCATCATCAGCACGAACGGCACCGTCAGCGACGCAACGTCGTAGGTCGCGCGGGTCGTAATTGTGCGGACAATCAGCGGCAGCACCAGCTCGCAGACGGTCGTCAGCGCCGCGCAGCACAGGTCGAACGCCATGGTCTTGCGGTACTTGCGGAAGTAGGGGAGGAAGCGTCGGACAAGGACGCTGGTACTGAGGGTATTGCGGTTCTCCTGCTTTGCCATACAAAAAAACTCCTGTTCGTAGATTCAAATCCATTGTACCACGAACAGAGAGTTGTTTCAAGCTATACTATTTCTTAACCCCAAAAGTATGATAGTGACGGCGCCGAAGGGGTCGAGGGGGCGATCGCAGACTTCGTATGTTTCCATTGCCCCCTCGTCGCCTCCGCAGAGGCGAAACCCTCTGCCACAATAAAGTCAAGCAGCAGATGCCACCAAAAGCTCATGCCGAAGAGAACCAAAATTTCAGTGAGCCGGAAAATGCAGCTTCAACTAGCTGCAATAGCAAAAAAGCATGAAATAACGTCTGATATGGACAAGAAGCTATTGACGAGCGTGAATCATCGTTATATAATTATCATGATATGCAGACAAAAAATGTCCGCAGGAAAGAAGGAAAAGAACCATGAAGAACACGAAACGGGTTCTGGCGTTCCTTGTCGGCGCGGCGATGATGCTGCCGATGGCTTCGGCGGAAGGGACGCTTGCGTCCGGCGATTATGAGGCGACGAGTCAGGGCTTTGGCGGTGCGGTGACGGTGAAAGTCACGGTCATGGACGGCAAGGTCACGGCGGCGACCATCACCGGCGACAAGGAGACCGAGGCGATTGGCGGCGCCGCCATTAAGACGCTGACCGAAAAGCTGATTGGCGTATCCTCCGCCGATGAGGTGGACGCGGTGGCGAGCGCGACGGTGACGTCGAACGCGGTCAAGGCGGCGCTGGCGGACTGCCTCCGTCAGGCGGCGGGCGAAGAGAAGGCGGAAACCGCTCTTGTGGACGGCGTGTATACCGGCGATGGAAGCGGCTTCAACCTGACGCAGAAGGTGCAGGTGACGGTCGAAATCAAGGACGGCAAAATCGCGTCCGTGACCGTGGGCGACAATGGCGAAACGATGGGCATGATTGCCGCGGTGGAGGACAAGTGGATTCCGCGCGTGGTGGAGAATCAGAGCCTTGCGGTGGATGCCATCTGCGGCGCGACGGCAAGCTCGAACGGCGTCCGCGCGGCGGTCGTCAATGCGCTGGAAAGCGCGGGCATGGATGTGTCTGGAATGTACAAGGCGATTCCGAAAGTCAACGCGGCAGAAGAATATAATGTTGATATCGTGGTCGTCGGCATGGGTTCGTCCGGCACGACGGCGGCGCTGGCAGCGGCGGAATCCGGCGCGAACGTGCTGGCCATTGACAAGGCTGGCAAGTGGGGCGGCACGGGTGTAACGACTTCCGGCCCTGCGAACGTCAACGCGCCCAGTCAGGTCGCGAGCGAAATTGTGGATTGGAAAGACCCGATTAATGGCGTTCACACCAAGGCGGCTGGCGAGCAACTGGTGGATGCGGATGCTCTCTATGCGACGTGGACGGACTACACGACGGTGGACGGCGCGCAGGGCGCGAAGCCGGAGCTGATTGCCAAGGTCATCTATGAAAGCGGCGAGACCTGCGACTGGCTGCAAAGCTATGGCTTCGAGTTCACCCCGGCGGTCGGCTTCGTCGGCGGCAAGTGGGCGATTTTCTCCTCTTATGTCGGTCAGAAGCAGCTGACGGAGAGCTTCTTCGCCAAGGCGTATGACCGCTACACCGAGATGGGCGGTCAGTACCTGCTGGAAACGGAAGCAACCGAGCTGATTATGCAGGACGGCAAGGCAGTCGGCGTGCGCGCGATCAAGGCGGACGGCACGAGCGTGACCATCAACGCCAAGGCGGTCATCCTCTGCACGGGCGGCTTCGCTGGCAGCGACGAAATGCAGGAGAAGTACATCGGTCAGGCGTACAAGCTCTTCGGCATGTCCACCAACGACGGCAAGATGATTGAGTCTGCCATCGAAAACGGTGCGGCGACCCGCGCCATCGGCATGTACCCGATGTCTCACTTCGTTGCGCCGACGGTCATCACCACGCAGTTCTCTGCCGAGGACAACGACATTCCCTATGGGTTGGTCTGCACGGCGGAGGGAATGGCGGTCAACATGAAGGGCGAGCGCTTCATCAACGAATCGTCCATCGCCATGAACGCTTTCTATCAGGGAAATCACTTCTACTATGTGTACAGCAAGGAACAGATTGACATCCTGCGTGCGCAGGGCTTGAGCGCGAATGCGTCTGGCCGTTATCTGACGCAGGGCGGCATCAAAGCGGACGTTCCGCTGACAAACATCGACACCGTGATTGACGCGGGCATCGAAGCGGGCTTCATCTACAAGGCGTCTTCCTTGGACGAGCTGGCGGCGCAGATTGGCGGAGACTTCTCTGCTGATGCGCTGAAAGCGTCTGTCGCGGGCTACAACCCGGAGAACGACGCATTCGGCAAGGATGCAAGCAAGTTCGAGCGTCTGGGCACGGTCGCGGCGGATTCGGAATACTACGTCGCCTTCACCGGCGCGCCGTACATTTACAGCACCTGCGGCGGTCTGGACGTGAACGAGAACCTGCAAGTTCTGGACACGAATGGCAACGTGATTCCGGGTCTGTTCGCCTGCGGCACGGACAGCATGGGCGTTCTGTTCAACGAGGACAAGGCGTATACCAACTATGGCGGCTGCGCGCAGTCCTACTGCTTCGTCTCCGGTCGTGACGCTGGCGCTTACGCGGCGGCGCATCTGGAAGACTAATCCTATCATCAAGGCAGGGCGTTCTCGAAAGGGAACGTCCTGTTTTGTTGCGCTCTTATCGCGCCCGCAGGCGCGATACCCCCTGTAACATGAAAAATCAAGAAACATGGGAGTGCAATGCGAAGGAGTCCAGAGGGCGACCGCAATGCCCTCTGGTCGCCTCCGCAGAGGCGAAATCTCCCTGCAACAAAAAAGACCAGCACCGAGAAACGACTTCTCCCGATGCTGGTCGGTCGCGCCTATCTGGCGCGACAATGTGCAAGTGGCTGATAAAGCGGCTTGAGGGGCGCTCCTGCGGGAGCGCGAAGTTACAACCGCTGCGCTGAAAGCACTTCGCTGTTCAGCGCTCGTTTTGCGGAGTTGAGCGTGCTTAGCTTACTGGACTAACGGAGCAGCAGTTGGGGCGTTGCCCCAAACCCCACAAGGGACGCTGTCCCTTGACCCTGCAAGGGGCATTGCCCCTTGACCCGTTTGGGGCAGCCCGGCTTGAGCGCGCTGACCCAACAGTTTATTTCCGAAGGTTTTTATCCTTAGCCCAGCGTTACCGTGACCTGATGCGTCTTGCCATCCGCAAATACCGGCAGGACATTGCCCTCAATTGCCTGTCCATCCACCGTCACCTGCTTCACGCCGCGGCACACATGCGACGGATTCTCAATCGCGATCGCATACGTTGCTCCGCGGAAACGGCGGCTCACCTGATAGCCGTCCCAAGTGTGCGGAATGCACGGGTCAACTTTCAAACCTTCCCAGTCCGGCTTGATGCCCAGAATGTAGTTGCTGATGACGTAGAAGTTCCATGCCGCTGTGCCGGTCAGCCAGCTGTTCTTTGCCTGACCGAAGTTCTTTGCGTCCTTGCCGGCAATCATCTGGCTGTACACATACGGCTCCATCTTGTGCAGGTCGCTGATTTCCTCGCGGTAGGCGGGGGCAATGCGGCTGTACAGGTCGAAGGCGCGGTCGCCGTGGCCGACAACGGTTTCCGCGGCGATAATCCACGGGTTGTTGTGGCAGAAGATGCCCGCGTTTTCCTTGTATCCCGGCGGATAAGAGGAAACTTCGCCCAGTTCGAGGTGGTACTCCTTGTAGGCGGGCTGGAGCAGCACGATGCCGTGCTTGGTTTCCAGATACTTGTGGACGGATTCGAGCGCCTTTTCCGCCTTGCCGTCCTTCACGCCGACACCGCCCATGATGCAGTAGCCTTGGCTTTCGATGTAAATCTTGCCGTCCTCGCATTCCTTCGAGCCGATTTTGTGGCCGAAGGCGTCGTACGCGCGGACGAACCACTCGCCGTCCCAGCCGTCGCGCAGGATGGCTTCGTTCATCGCGTCGATTTCCTTCTGGCAGGCGTCCGCCTTGTCGTCAAGCCCGCGGCGGCGCAGAATCGCGACCAGATCCGGCCCAATGGCGACGAACATGCCCGCAATCAGCACGGATTCCGCCACGCGCTCATCCGGCGCGTTCGGGTTGGAGAAGGTCTGGAAGGATTCGCTCGGTTCGTCGGAGAAGCAGTTCAGGTTCAGGCAGTCGTTCCAGTCGGCGCGGCCAATCAGCGGCAGACCGTGCGGTCCCTTGTTATTGACAACGTGGTAGAAGCTCGCTTCGAGGTGCTCCAGCAGCGTGCCGCAGTCGTCAGGATTGCAGTCGTAGGGCGTTGCGGCGTCGAGAATGCCAAAGTCACCCGTCTCCTTGATGTACGCCGCCGTACCGGCAATCAGCCACAGCGGGTCGTCATTGAAGCCGCCGCCGATGTCGTTGTTGCCCTTCTTGGTCAGGGGCTGATACTGGTGATAGCAGCCGCCGTCGCGGAACTGCGTCGCGGCGATGTCGAGGATGCGTTCGCGGGCGCGTTCGGGGATTTGATGCACGAAGCCGAGCAAGTCCTGCGAAGAATCGCGGAAGCCCATGCCGCGCCCGATGCCGCTCTCGAACATGGAGGTCGAACGGCTCATGTTGAACGTGACCATGCACTGATAGGGATTCCAGATATTGACCATGCGTCCCAGCTTCTCGTCGGGGGTGGTCAGCACATAGGCGGACAGCAGGTTGTCCCAATGCTTCTTCAGCGCGTTAAACGCTTCGGCAATCTGCTCGTCGGTCGTCAGCTTCTCCAGCAGGGCTTTTGCGGGGGCTTTGTTGATGACGCTGGGCGCGACGAACTTCTCCGCCTGCGGCACTTCGACGTAGCCCAGCACGAAGTTGAAGCGGCGTTCTTCGCCGGGGGCGAGGGACACCTTCACCTGATGCGCCGCCATCGGCTGCCAGCCGGACGCGATGGAGTTGCCCATCTTGCCGGTGAAAACCGCCTGCGGGTTTTCAAAGCCGTTGTACAGCCCAAGGAACGTCTCCATGTCGGTGTCGAAGCCGTCCACGGGGGTGTTCACGGCGTAGAACGCATAGTGATTGCGGCGCTCGCGGTATTCAGTTTTGTGGTAGATGACGCTGCCTTCCACCTCGACTTCGCCGGTGGAGAAGTTGCGCTGGAAGTTCGTCATGTCGTCCTGCGCGTTCCAAAGGCAGAACTCGACGAACGACGTCAGAATGACATTCTTGGGCGCGTTGGAATCATTGCGCAGCGTCACCTGATGCACCTCGGCGTTCACGCCCATCGGCACAAAAGAGAGCTGACTGGCGGTCAGACCGTTCTTCTGACCGGTAATGATGGTGTACCCCATGCCGTGGCGGCAGGAATAGCTGTCCAGCTCCGTTTTGACGGGCTTCCAGCCGGGATTCCAGACCGTGTCGCCATCCTTGATGTAGAAGTAGCGGCCGCCGTTGTCCACAGGCATGTTGTTGTAGCGGTAGCGGGTGACGCGGCGCAGTCGGGCATCGCGGTAGAAGCAATAGCCGCCGGCGGTATTGCTGATGATGCCGAAGAACTGTTCGCAGCCGAGATAGTTAATCCACGGGTAGGGCGTCCGCGGCGTGTCGATGACGTACTCGCGGGCTTTGTCGTCAAAGTGACCGTATTTCATGCACCTAATCCTCCAGAGCAGCGGACGTAGCCGCAGTGATTGTTGCAATCTTATTGTATCACAGCTTTTGCGTTTACGCAAACGTTTTCGTGAATCTTTCGCAAATTTTTTTGTGGGAAATGGCGCTGAAGTGATGCAAAGAGGACAAAACAAACGATTGTGCAGCGGCGAATCAGCGGTTGACAAAGCGATAGAAAGCGTGCTACAATTCCCAGAAGGAGAAAGCGAAAAGGAAGGAACACACATGGATCGTATTTATCTGGATAATGCGGCGACGACCGCCGTTTCGCAGCCCGTGATGGAGGCAATGCTTCCTTATTATATGCAGGTGTACGGCAACCCGTCCTCCATTCATTCTACGGGGCGGGATGCGAAAAAAGCGGTCGAGCGCGCACGGCGGCAGGTCGCGTCGGCATTGGGGTGCAGCGCGCAGGAAATCTATTTCACCGCGGGCGGATCGGAGAGCGACAACTGGGCGCTCAAGGGCGCGGCGTTTGCGCATCAGGAGAAGGGGAAGCATATCATCACCACGCAGATTGAGCATCACGCCATCCTGCATACCTGCCAGTGGCTGGAAGCGCAGGGTTGGCAGGTGACGTATCTCCCGGTGGACGCGGATGGCTTCGTGACCGCTCAGCAGGTGGAGAACGCCCTGCGCCCGGATACTGTGCTGGTCAGCGTGATGGCGGCGAACAACGAAATCGGCACGCTTGAACCCGTCGCGGAGATTGGCGCACTCTGCCACGAACGCGGCGTACTCTTCCACACGGACGCGGTGCAGGCTGTCGGCGCGATTCCGCTGGATGTCGAGGCGCTCCACGCGGACATGCTCTCCCTCTCGGCGCACAAGTTCCACGGACCGAAGGGCATCGGCGCGCTGTACATCCGCAAGGGCGTGAAAATCGACCCGCTGATTCACGGCGGCGCGCAGGAACGCGGGCATCGCGCAGGCACGGAGAATCTGCCGGGCATCGTCGGCTTGGGCAAGGCGATTGAACTGGCGGAAGAGGGCTTGGCGGAGAACGCGGCGCGGATGACCTTCCTGCGCAATCGGCTTGTCAGCGGCTTGACGGCGGCGATTCCCGACATGCGCATCAACGGCACGATGGACAAGCGACTACCGAACAACGTGAACGTCTCTTTTGCGGGGATTGAGGGCGAAGCGGTGCTGCTCCGGCTGGATTTGGAGGGCATCGCGGCATCAAGCGGCTCGGCATGTACGGCGGGCAGCCTTGACCCCAGCCATGTGCTGACGGCGATTGGTTTGACGCGCGACGAAGCGAAAGGTTCGCTGCGGCTGACCCTCGGCACGGACACCACGCAGGCGGATGTGGACGAGGTGGTAAAGAAGCTGCCGGGGATTGTGGCGAGTTTGAGGGAGATGACAAGTTGGTGCGGGAGAGGGTAAGGGAAGGAAAACCCGCATGATAATACTATTTCCCAATTCACCTGCGCCATCTTCTCGCGCCTTTTCCATTCTGGTGTCCGGTCGTTCCACTTAGCGTAGCGCTGCTATGCTGCGTTTCACGCTCGTTAGCCAGAATGAAGAATTCGCTTCGCATCTTGGCGCATTCTTATTTGGAAATAGTATAAGGCAGCAAAAAAGTGCGGAAGGCTGATGTGGCTTTCCGCGCTTTTCTCGACAAGAATACGCTATTCCGGCAGGCATGAGGCAGATTCGCGTCCGCAGACGCGACGAGAATGCTTTTTCAAAGGAAAATTCTCCCTTACACCCCCTTCACCATTTCCTCCTCGCCGTCCTCATCCACATTCCCCGTGTGCTGGAATCCCAGCGATTCGTACAGCCGCATCGCCGGAATATTCGCCTGATGGCACGTCAGCACAACGCGCCCCGAATCCCCGAACGGCTTCGTCGCGATATAGTCCAGCACCGCCTTCATCGCCGCTGTTCCGTAGCCTTTGCCCTGCTCGGCGGCGTCAATCATCATGTGCCAAATGTCGTATTCCGGCACGTCGTAGTCGTAAATCACCATGACGTATCCCACCATCCGCGCGTCAGCGTAAATGCCGAACGGCTGGCACTGATTGCGGTAGACATACGCCTGCGCAAGGCTGCGAATCGGGTGGGAGACGTACTGCGTCTGGTCGTCGCGGAGCTGCAAATGGAATGCATCCAGAAAGTTGTTTTCGTCAATGGGCTTGAGCGTGATGTTCATCGGGTCAATCCTTTCCTAATTAAATCGTCTTTGGGGTGGCATCTCCCCATCTAACGGAGCACGATGGCATTTTCATCCCGAAAATAGGAACTTTTTTGGGAAAAGAAAAATCTGCGTGTTCGCCTTCCCCGCAATGCCTTTTTGTGCTATGATAAAAAGGCAAACAGAAAGGGGAACAAGCATGAAGATTCTCGTTCGCTATCATGACGGCGCAGTGCCGCTGACCGTCCTGCCGCAGGGGGACTGGATTGACCTGTGCGCGGCGGAAACTGTGACGATGCACGCGGGGGAGTTCCGCATTATTTCGCTGGGCGTGTCGATGCAGCTGCCGGAGGGGTACGAGGCGCACATTGTGCCGCGCAGCTCGACCTTCCGCAAGTGGGGGATTCTGCAGGCGAACAGCATGGGTGTCATCGACGAAAGCTACTGCGGTGACGACGACGTGTGGGGCTTTCCAGCGCTGGCCATGCGCGACACGACGATCGCGCGTGGCGACCGCATCTGCCAGTTCCGCGTGATGAGAAAGATGGACAAGCCGGAACTGGTGACGGTGGAACGCCTCGATAACGCTTCCCGCGGCGGCTTCGGCAGCACGGGTACACGATGAAGAAGAAAAAACGCCGGACGACGCGGCGCAAGGCGACACGCCGGACGATTTTCCAACTGCTGCTGACACTCTTGATGGCGGTGCTGCTGTTCGTCCGCAGCGACGCGCCGAACGGGGATGATTTCCTCGCACCGATTCCGACGAAGCTGCCGATGGCGACCGCCGCACCCGTTTCATCCGCTGATTTAACGGTGTATTTCCTCGATGTCGGTCAGGCGGACGGCGCGATTCTCGTCAGCGACGGCCACGCCATGATGATTGACGGCGGCAAAGCCTCCGCCAGCCAATTCGTCTACGCTTACCTGACCAAGACACTGAGGATTGAGCACCTTGACGCCATCATTGCGACGCATCCGCATGAAGATCACATTGGCGGTCTGCCCGGCGCGCTGAATGCCTGCACGGTCGGCGCGGTGTATTCGCCCGTGACGCAGTGGGATACGAAGGTATTCAGCTCACTGGTGAAGTACACCGAAAGACAGGGAATTTCGCTGACTGTGCCGAGCATCGGCGACAGCTTTTATCTCGGCAGCGCGCAGGTGACGTTCCTCTCCGACGGGCAGGGCTTCACGGACACAAACGACATGTCGCTGGTCGTGCGCGTGGACTGCGGCAGCACGTCGTTCCTCTTCACGGGCGACGCGGAGTGGAACGCGGAACACGCGCTTTTGGCAAATGGCGAACCGCTGCAGGCGACGGTGCTGAAAGTCGGCCATCACGGCAGTGAAACCTCGACATGCTATGCTTTCCTGCGTGAAATCATGCCGCAGTACGCCGTCATCAGCGTCGGCAAGGGCAACACCTATGGCCATCCGGCGGAAAGCACCCTGAGCCGCCTTCGCGACGCGGATGTTGTCGTTTTCCGAACCGACGAGCAGGGGACAATTATCTGCCGCTCCGACGGGCGGAATGTGACGTTTGAGACGGAAAAGTGACGACCGAAGGGGTCAAGGGGCGAACGGAAAGCCCAACTTTTTGCCTCCGCAGAGGCGAAATCCCCTGCAACAAAAGCGTTGTATAAGGAAGGAGAACTGCGAATGATAAACATCCGCCGCATGTGGCAGCCCCTGACGGCCACTCCCTTCCTCGCAACGGCGGCACACCATGAAATCCCGCCTTGTGAATCCCTGCAAAGGTGGATTCGCTGCTTCTGGGGCGGCATCATCGGCGCTGGCGCATCCCCGACGCGCATCATCCCCGATGTCTGCGCTGACCTCATCTACCACATTGACGAAACGGCAGGACGCATCATTCAAGCGAGTTTCTGCGGCGTCAGCGACGTGTGCGGCACTGCGCATTTGCCGCTGATTCCGGGGCATACGGTGAGCACATTCGCCATCCGCTTCCATGCTTTCGGCGCGTATGCGTTTGCGGATGATGCCCTTCGCGGCACGCTGAACGGCTTTGAATCGCCGGAAGTCCGATTCGGCCGCCTTGACCGGGCACTGCGGGCGCGATTGCTGGAACTGGATGGGCTGACGGCGCGCGCGGCGTATGCGCAGAGCGTCCTGCTGGCGTTTCAGTGCCGGGAAAATCCGCTGGTGGAGACGGCGGCGGATGTGCTGCTGTGCCATCGGGGAACGGCGACCATCAGCGAGTGGGCGCACGAATTGTTCATCAGCAGCCGTCAGCTGGAGCGCCTTTTGGGCGAGTACTGGGGGATGACACCGAAGAAGGGGAGCGCGCTGGTGCGGTATCAAGCGCTCTATCAGGAGATTTGCCGCGGGACGCTGAATAACGTGCAGGATGCGGTGGCGCGCTACGACTTTGCGGATCAGGCGCACCTGTGCCGCGAGTTTCGCCGCTATCACGGGGAAAACGTGTCGCGTTTCTTCAAGACATCGTGCGAAAATGGGCGTACAATGGAGGAAAACGGCGTTTATCCGCCGGAGGAGGCATCAACATGAGCGAAAACATCAGCGTCTGCGGCACGGACTGCGGCGCGTGTTCATTCTTTGGGGGACTGTGCCGGGGCTGCAACGAATGTCAGGGGCGTGTGTTCCATGCGCCGGCGGGCTGCGCGTGCCCGATTTACGCCTGTGTGCGGGAGAAAAAGGGCTTGCGGAACTGCGCGCAGTGTCCCGACCTGCCGTGCAGCCTTTGGAAAAGCACCCGCGACCCGTCGTTCACGGACGAGCAATTTGCCGCGAATATCGCCGGGCGCGTCGATAATCTGCGGAAGCGCATGACGAATCGCGAGCTGGCGGATTTCGTCTCTGCCCAGCTGGCACCGCTGCCGGAAGTCCGCCGAATCCCCATGATGGGCGGGTTCATCTTCTACTACCGCGAGCGGATTTTCGGCGGCGTATACGGCACGGGCTTCATGGTCAAGAACGTCCCGGCAGCGTGGCGCTTCATGCCGGGTACTTCCGCCGAGCCGCCCTATGACGGCGCGAAGCCCATGCTGCACGTCCCGATTCTCGCCGATTCCGCAAAGCTCCGCGCCATGGTGCAGGCGATGTGGGAAGAACTGCCGGAACGTCCGCCGAAGAAGCGGAAACGCTGACGGCTTTTGGGAAGCATAGCGGCAAATCATCAAAAAGGCGCGTCAAAAGGGGAAAAAACCTCCGAAAACCCTTGGCTTAATAGTGGCAAGTAACTATGCCCTATTTGCGGCAAGTGGTTTCTGATCACGGATGCAAGGCAGACCAAATACTGCGGAGGACTTGCTCCGGGGGATAAGCGTGGGCGCACTTGCAGACAGATCGGCAATCTCAAAGGCAGAGAGCAACGAGAGCTTGCGGACGATCATCCGATTAGGGCGATCTACAATCGCCGCATGAATACGATCACGCAGTATCTCCGCCGTGGCACGCTGGACGAGCAGACCGCCGCCGTAATGAAACGGTTGGCGAAAGATAAACTGGAACGTGCTATTTTGGACGTTGCCTATGCCAATGGCAGTTATGAAAAGGAAATGGAACAGGCAACTTTATTGAAAGAAACAAAGAAGAAACGTTGAATTTGACGAGGTGATGTTATGAAACTAATAAGAGCAAATGTAAATGATTGTGAAAAAATATGGAAAATGCAAACAGAAGCTTTTTCCGATTTGTTAGAAAGATATCAAGACTATGAAACAAGTCCTGGAAATGAGGCAAAAGAAAGAATAGAAGCTAAATTATCACAAGAATTTACATATTTCTATTATATTTTTGACGGAGATAATTTAGTTGGTGCGATTAGAGTTGTAGATAAAAAAGATGGAAGTAGAAAAAGAGTAGCACCTGTTTTTGTTATGAAAGAATTTAGAAATAAAGGGTTGGCACAAAAAGCATTTGAAGAAGTCGAAAAAATTCATGGACATGATAATTGGAAACTTGACACCATTCTTCAAGAAGAAGGAAATTGTTATTTATATGAGAAGTTGGGATATAAAAGGACAGGATTGGTTGAAAATATAAATGATAAAATGGATATTGTTTATTACGAAAAGAATTAAACAACTTTCAGTTTTCAAATGAAGGGAGGTGCGCCGAATGTCCGAAGAACGCTTCTGGAATACCGATGAATATGCCAGTACAGCTAAGTAAATTAGTTCCTTATCACAGTTAATCCTTGAAAAATGCGCATTTTGCGCTTGACAAAGCGGCACGTTTATTGTACAATAGTGGATGGCATCAATAGCTCCGCTTGCCCCGGAAACTATTGAAACACCCGCGGAGGACATGCGACCATCATGCCGTGCCGCACACACATAGAGAACCATCACTTAGGGAGGAAAAACCTTTGAAGACGTTCATGCCGAAAGCGGCTGACATTACCCGTCAGTGGTATGTTGTCGATGCCGAGGGTCAGGTGTTTGGCCGTGTGGCCAGCCAGGTCGCGAACATCCTTCGCGGCAAGAATAAGCCGATTTACACCCCCAATGTGGATACCGGCGATTATGTCATTATCATCAATGCGGATAAGATCGTCATGACCGGCAAGAAGCTGGATCAGAAGATTTATTATCATCACACCGGCTATGTCGGCGGCCTGAAGGAAACCAAGTACCGCAAGCTGCTGGCTGAGAAGCCTGAATTTGCAATCCGCCGTGCTGTCGTGGGTATGATGCCCAAGGGACCGCTGGGTCGCCAGATGGCCAAGAAGCTCAAGGTCTACGCTGGCCCGAATCATGACCATGCGGCGCAGAAGCCCGTGAAGTTTGACCTCGTGTAAGGCGGAAAGGAGAAAAACAAATGGCTAAGGTTGATTACAGCGCTGTTGGCCGCCGCAAGAAGGCTGTTGCCCGCGTCCGCTTGGTCGCCGGTGATGGCAAAGTGACCATCAACAAGCGTGATATTGATAACTACTTCGGTCTGGAGACCCTCAAGATGACCGTTCGTCAGCCCTTGACGCTGACCAGCACGACCTCTTTCGACGTGCTGGTGAATGTCTGCGGCGGCGGTGTGTCCGGTCAGGCCGGCGCAATTCGTCACGGCATCTCTCGTGCCCTGTGCAAGGCTGATCCGGAACTGCGTGCTGCCTTGAAGAAGGCTGGCTTTCTCACCCGCGATCCTCGTATGAAGGAACGTAAGAAGTACGGCTTGAAGGCTGCTCGTCGCGCGCCCCAGTTCAGCAAGCGCTGATCGAGACTTCAAAATGCCAAAAACCCTGGAAACGCAACGGTTTCCGGGGCTTTTCTTTTTTGATTCTGCTGTTTCCTTTTGAGAAAATTTGATACTCTCTATCCCATTTTTAATGGGTTAACCATAGGGGAAAACCGGGTTTGGAGCGATGAATGGGTTAAAAAAATAGGGGAAAATCTCCCTCCATTCCGAGCTCTGCGAGGCGCATCTATAGAGACAATTTTCCCTCCCGGTATCTTTGTTTTACTTTGAATCCTTTTGGCGAAGTTTATTCCCGTTTATACCATATACGGATGGTTGAGACCCAGTTACCCATTGTGGTAGCTGGGCCTTTTTTGTTTTCTGATATTCCAATGATGAATGCTCGAAGGAGGAGACCGTGAAAAAATTTTTTAGAAATTTCTCCAGATGCTTAATTTTTGCCCTTTCCCGTGATCTACCACTTGAGGGGCAAATAACCTCTCACCTGTTCCTTGACAATCGAATACACATTCAACAGGTACATTCCTGATCGGGGCGTAAGCTCCAGTCGGATGAAGGTGCGCCACGAACTTCCTGCCCATAAGGGTTATCACGGAAAGCAAGGTTGGTAGCGATTCCGAACCATTCTGAAATATCCGCTTGCTACGGATAAGGCGATGAAACGATTCAGGGACAATGATACTTCCCTATGGGGTTGGCGGAGTACCCGGCAGAGGTGAAATTCCTATGAGTTTGGTCAGCAACCGAACGCCTGTTGATTTCCTTTTCTACATTTTGGGTTCGAGGAAAAATGAAATGCAGCGACGAAAGCACCAAAAGGTATTTTGAGGCTTTCGGGGATCAGAAATGATTCAAATAAAGAGAAAGGAGGAAAACCCCATGGAAAACTGTAAGGTGATCGCCATCACAAATCAGAAGGGCGGCGTCGGCAAAACGACGACCGCAGTCAATCTCGGCGTGGGACTTGCAAGCTCTGGGAAACGGGTTCTGTTGGTGGATGCTGATCCGCAGGGCAGCTTAACCGTGAACCTCGGCGTAAAGAACCCCGATGAGCTGGAAGTGTCGCTGTCTTCCCTTATGCAGTCGGTCATTGATAATGAGCCGCTTGCGGAGGGTGCAATTATCCGGCACCAGGAAGGTGTGGATTTGCTTCCCTCGAACATTGAGCTCTTCGGTATGAAACAGGTCTGTTCAATGTCATGAGCCGCGAGTATGTTCTGAAGAATGCCATCGACGGCATGAGAAAGAGCTACGACTACATTCTGATTGACTGTAAGGGGAGTGAAATCGGCATCTCTTTTGAAAGAAGAAACCGGTGATGGACAAGCCCAAGTATACTGCTATATTCGCCTTACCGAGTTCATTCCGAAGCTTCTGGATTTGGTTGACGAGGGGCGTATTGCGTTCAGACCGGTGGTGGAGCTTTCGTACCTGCAAAAGGAGGAGCAGAATGCCCTGCTGGAGCAAATCGCCTACGCAGATGCCACGCCGTCCCTTGCCCAAGCCATTAAGCTGAAGCGGTTCTCTCAGGACGGAAAGCTGAATAACGAGGTCATCGAGTCGATTATGAGCGAGGAAAAGCCGAACCAGAGGGAGAAAATCAACATTTGAGTCGGCATAAGCATCAACAAGTCAATACGCCGAAATGAGCATCGTGGAAGCACGGTGCTTTTTTCATGCCTTGAAGGAGGACAGAACGAATGAAGAAGATTTTCAAAAGAGGAATGTCGGGACTGCTTGCAGTCCTCATGGCATTCACCGTGATTGCGGGTTTTGGCACGACCACGGCCTTCGCCGCAAGCGAAACAGCGGAGTCCTATATGATTTCCTTCCCCCGTGACGGGGACGCTGCTCAGATTTACTCCGAGGACGCATGGGGACACTCCGCGAAAAACTATATGAACGGCTGGGCAACAGGCTCCAGCAACTACACCACACTGCATGGATTCCTTTGACGGGAAGGTGTGCCACTGCATCGAGCCGGGCCTTTCCCGAAATGTCGGCGATACCTACCACGGCTTCGGTGAGGATTTTTGGGATAACTATCCCAGCCAGTACAACAACACCATCGAGCCGGATGACATTAAGCTGCTGCTGGGGCGTATCATGCAGTATGGCTATCAGGGCAACCTTTCCACCTCCTGGAGATCGCAGAACGATTCCGATGCGGATAAGCTGGCCCACGCCTTTGCTACCCAGCTGCTCGTTTGGGAAACGGTTGTGGGCGAGCGCGATGCAGACTTTGACCATGTGAGCACCGGCGGCTATGACGCGATCCTGTCGCTGGTTTCTCCCAATCACCCGCTGTATAGCCGAATCATGGACTATTACGACAGCATCGAGTACAGCGTGCAGAGCCATGCCGTTTGCCCGAGCTTTATGAGCAGAAGCAGCGGCGGCGCAAAGACGATTGAGCTTGCGTGGGATGGCAGTCAGTACATTGCCGAGCTCACGGATACCAACCGCGTGCTGTCACAGTTTACCTTCTCCGCCAGTGAGACGGGCTTTCATTTCAGCGTGTCGGGCAATACGCTTACCATCACCACCGATACGGCTCCCGGCGGCAATGTGACGATCTCCGCAACTCGAAGCGCTTCCCGCTGCGGCGTTCTTGTTTGGACGGACTATAAGTACGGCCCCAACGGCGGCGTTCAGGATACCATCACCTATACGGCCTCCGTCAGCGACCCCGTAAAAGCGTTTGTCAAGCTGAAGGTCAGCTATGGAGGCGCTAAAATTATCAAGACCAGCGAGGACAGCAAGGTGGAAGGCATTACCTTCACCATCACCGGCGAGGGCGTCAATCAGACCGTTACCACCGACCGGAACGGTGAAATTCGCATCGATAATCTGATGCCCGGCATTTATACCGTCACCGAGCAGAGCTATGACAAGTATGTGCCCCAGGAAAGCCACCGTGTCACCGTGCTTGCCGGGCAGACGGCGACGGTTTCCTTCAACAATGTGCTCCGTCGCGGCGATCTGACCGTGACCAAGACCTCCGAGGATGGGCTGAACCAGGGTGTGAAGTTCCACCTTTTTGGAACCTCTCTCAGTGACCTGCCTGTGGATGAATTGCTGTCACCGATGAAAACGGTGTGGCGACTTTCAAGGCTGTGCTTATCGGCACCGGCTACACACTGGAGGAGATGGACACCGCCATTCGCTATGTGGTTCCCAACAGCCAGAGCGCCGCAGTGGAATGGAACAGTGTAACCAATAAGAGCTTTTCCAACATCCTCAAGAAATTCAATGTCACCGTCACCAAGAGCGACTGTGAGAGCGGAATGGCGCAGGGCGACGCTTCGCTTGCCGGTGCTGCCTACGGCATCTATAAGGGCGATCAGCTTGTGGATACCTACTACACCGACGAGAACGGCCAGTTCACCACCGGCTATTATGTCTGCGGCAACGACTGGACGATTCGTGAGATCACCCCCTCCGAGGGCTATCTGCTGGACAGCACCGTTTATCCTGTCGGCGCAGAGGCGGCCAATTACACTGTTGAGCTGAACGCTGCGCCTGCCGTGGCTGTGAGCGAGCAGGTGCAGAAGGGCAATATCGCCATCATCAAGCACTCGGATAACGGTGATACGCAGATCGAAACTCCCGAAGAGGGCGCAGTATTCGCCGTCTATCTGAAAGCCGCAGGCAGCTATGAAGCGGCAAAGGATACGAAGCGGGACTATCTGACCTGCGATGAAAACGGCTTTGCCCAGAGCAAGGACCTGCCCTATGGCGTGTATACCGTCCATCAGATCTCCGGCTGGGAGGGCCGTGAGCTGATGAGCGACTTTGATGTGTTTATTGCCAAGAACGGCGAAACCTACCGCTACCTCATCAACAACGTCAACTTCGAGTCCTTCATTAAGGCCATCAAGGTAGACGCGGAGACCGGCAATACCATTCCCTATGCAGGTGCGGGCTTCCAGATCTTCCGTCCGGATGGCTCCAAGGTGGAAATGACCTTTACCTATCCGGAGGTTACCACCATCGACACCTTCTACACCAATGACGCCGGCATGCTCATCACGCCGGAGAAGCTGGAGTTTGGCAAGGGCTACTCCCTCAAGGAGGTCTCCGCTCCTTACGGCTATGTGCTCAGTCATGAGGCGGTCAAGTTCGATGTGACCGAAGAGAATTCCACCGAGGAAAGCGGCGTGACAATCGTTGCAGTGAAGCTGGGCAATTACGCGCAGAAGGGCATTATCAAGATTTCCAAAACCGGCGAGGTGTTTGCCTCTGTTACGGCGGCGGACGGAGTCTACCAGCCGGTCTATACGGTGCAGGGTCTTGCAGGAGCAACCTATGAGATCAAGGCCGCGGCGGACATCTACACCCCGGATGGTACGCTGCGCTGTAGTGCCGGCGAGGTGGTGGATACGGAGACCACCGGCGCAGATGGCATGGCGGAGAGCAAGCCGCTGTATCTGGGAAAATACGAAATCACCGAGATGAAAGCCCCCGACGGGATGGTCATTAACAAGGACGCCCATACCGCAGAGCTTGTCTACGCCGGCCAGGAGATTGAGATCACCGAAACCGCTGCCAGCTTCTGCAATGACAGACAGAAGGCGCGGATTTCTCTTTCCAAGGTACTGGAGCAGAACAAGCAGTTCGGTATCGGCATGAATAACGAGCTTTCCGCCGTGACCTTCGGCTTCTATGCCGCCGAGGAGCTTACCGCAGCAGACGGCTCTGTCATTCCTGCGGACGGACTGATTGAGATTCTGTCCCTTGACGAAAACGGGAAAGCCGTGCTCAAGAGCGATGTCCCCTTCGGCAGCTACTATGTCAGAGAAATCAGCACCGACAGCCACTATATGCTCTCCGATGAGAAGTACCCTGTGACCTTCGCCTATGCCGGTCAGGAAATCCCCGTTGTGGAGCTTGCCGTCAATGATGGAAAGAGCATTACCAACGAGATGATCTACGGAGAGATCTACGGCATGAAGAAGGATGAGGACGGCAAGGCGCTGGCCGGAGCTACCATCGGGCTGTTCCTCACAGACGGCACCGAGCCTATCCTGACCACCGTTTCCGCAGAGGACGGCAGCTTCTCCTTCGCGGACATCCCTTATGGCGAGTATGTGGTGCGTGAAATCACCGAACCGGAGGGCTATGTAATGGATGATACGCCTTATACCGTGAAGGTAGATCAGAACGGTGCTGGGGTAGAGATCGAGATCACCAACAAGCTCATTCGCGGCAGCGTTCAGCTGACCAAGGTGGATAAGGACTATCCCGACCACCATCTGAGCGGCGCGGTCTTTGAGGTGTACCGTGACGGAAAGCTCGTGGATCAGATGGAGGAGCTGTCCGATGGCGTTTACAAGCTGGATGATTTGCCCTAAGGGTTTTCCTTCCCCTTTAATTTCAATCCACGCTCCCCGCACGGGGAGCGACTTGTCCCGGCATGGACTTGCTTGACTTCTGCGGCATTTCAATCCACGCTCCCCGCACGGGGAGCGACATGTCTCCGAGTGCAAGAGGCTGTCAGACAAACGTATTTCAATCCACGCTCCCCGCACGGGGAGCGACGTTTTCGCGCAGGATGTTGAGTTTTTGGACAGCGCATTTCAATCCACGTTCCCCGCACGGGGAGCGACAGCTTGCTTTGCGTAAGCAAGCAATTCGCGCATGATATTTCAATCCACGCTCCCCGCACAGGGAGCGACGACAACCTGCAAAGCGTCTGCGTGATCTGCCACATTTCAATCCACGCTCCCCGCACGGGGAGCGACCTTGCCTATGAGCGATTTGTGCGTGACCTGATGCACATTTCAATCCACGCTCCCCGCACGGGGAGCGACGCAGCGCGACCATTATTGGTGCCAACGATGCCAATTTCAATCCACGCTCCTCGCACGGGGAGCGACCTGCTTCGTAATTTGAGAGCGTTGTGCGAGAAATGATTTCAATCCACGCTCCCCGCACGGGGAGCGACCATGTCCCGGCGGCAATGCCGCCCGTTAAAGGTATTTCAATCCACGCTCCCCGCACGGGGAGCGACTGCTCCTGCCGGATGCTCCGGCGGTAGCGGATGGTATTTCAATCCACGCTCCCCGCACGGGGAGCGACACCCTTCCGGGAAGCCAATGAGCTGGACGTGCTGACATTTCAATCCACGCTCCCCGCACGGGGAGCGACCAACCTCAAGCTGGGCTATGGCGGCACACAAAAGATTTCAATCCACGCTCCCCGCACGGGGAGCAACAGGACAAGCAGCAGCATATTTCCGGGACGACCGCATTTCAATCCACGCTCCCCGCACGGGGAGCGACGAAAAGTGCTTGCGAACTGGGACAACGACCTTATTATTTCAATCCACGCTCCCCGCACGGGGAGCGACCGAAACATGGCAGTACGCGCATACCCGGAGAAGATATTTCAATCCACGCTCCCTGCACGGGGAGCGACACGGAGCGCGACACGCTCAAGCAGCAGCTTGACATTTCAATCCACGCTCCCTGCACGGGGAGCGACCGTATGCCGCGCGCCAAACCGCGCTGGAACTGCTGATTTCAATCCACGCTCCCTGCACGGGGAGCGACGCAACGCTTCCCCATGCGTATAGACAACCGAGATTTCAATCCACGCTCCCTGCACGGGGAGCGACTTTTCACGAGCTTGTCGTCGTCCAGTTCGTCAAATTTCAATCCACGCTCCCTGCACGGGGAGCGACTTCTCCTGCTGACGGATGGCAGCTTCCAGCTCGGATTTCAATCCACGCTCCCTGCACGGGGAGCGACGCCCAGCTTGTACGCGCCGATGGACACCTGACCATTTCAATCCACGCTCCCTGCACGGGGAGCGACTGGTACAAATGTACAAATGCAGAGTGTGAAAGCAATTTCAATCCACGCTCCCTGCACGGGGAGCGACTATGTTGAGCCTTCCGGTCTTGCTGTACACACAAATTTCAATCCACGCTCCCCGCACGGGGAGCGACCCGCAGGGTCGCCGCCCGCGATGGTCAGCGCATCATATTTCAATCCACGCTCCCCGCACGGGGAGCGACACAGCTCCGCACCAGCAAACACGTCGCCACCCGGCATTTCAATCCACGCTCCCCGCACGGGGAGCGACGAAAGCCCGATGATACAAGTAATGGTTGTTGCCCATTTCAATCCACGCTCCCCGCACGGGGAGCGACTAGCCCGCCGAAGTTACAAGGGGTTTAGCCCTGACATTTCAATCCACGCTCCCCGCACGGGGAGCGACTTGCCCTTTTTGAGTGACAATAAATGCCACCACCTTATTTCAATCCACGCTCCCCGCACGGGGAGCGACCGCGGCGGTGCACACTTGTCGGCATGGGGTGAATATTTCAATCCACGCTCCCCGCACGGGGAGCGACTCTTGTAGCAGGCTACAAGTCCGGGGATCATATAATTTCAATCCACGCTCCCCGCACGGGGAGCGACCATTCCCTACATCGACAAGCTGGTAAATAGCAAGATTTCAATCCACGCTCCCCGCACGGGGAGCGACATTATAAACGGACTAATGGCGAGGGGAGGTGCAATTTCAATCCACGCTCCCCGCACGGGGAGCGACCGCAACACCTCACATACGATTTCGACGCAGGAACATTTCAATCCACGCTCCCCGCACGGGGAGCGACGCTGGAAGACCAATGACTGCTTTGCTGTTGGCAAATTTCAATCCACGCTCCCCGCACGGGGAGCGACACGATCAGCACTGGGAATCACCCGAAAGCAAGCGGATTTCAATCCACGCTCCCCGCACGGGGAGCGACCGCTGACCGTATTCTTTCCAACATGCGGCAAATTATTTCAATCCACGCTCCCCGCACGGGGAGCGACCAATATTATTCTTCTGTGTTCGCCCCTTATTACTATTTCAATCCACGCTCCCCGCACGGGGAGCGACCCCAACTATATTGTGAAATTTTTGACCATACACATTTCAATCCACGCTCCCCGCACGGGGAGCGACTAATGGTTGTTTGTCAAATCTGGTCATGGGGAAAATTTCAATCCACGCTCCCCGCACGGGGAGCGACTTGGAAGTATTGTTTGCGGAATTTGTATAGCGTATTTCAATCCACGCTCCCCGCACGGGGAGCGACTCGCGGTTGACTGGATTGCAGTTGGCAAATAACAATTTCAATCCACGCTCCCCGCACGGGGAGCGACCGGAACGTTCACCGCTGATTTTTTCGTCGAGAACAATTTCAATCCACGCTCCCCGCACGGGGAGCGACGGAGTATCTGGGCGAACCTTCCAAAACCCTCCCGATTTCAATCCACGCTCCCCGCACGGGGAGCGACTCTGCCGGGTAGTGGTCGTACAGGTCGTCCACCGTATTTCAATCCACGCTCCCCGCACGGGGAGCGACGTGAGCCTATGATAAGCCTTTTTGGGGCGTTTGTATTTCAATCCACGCTCCCCGCACGGGGAGCGACCAACTGCACAGCACCCGGACTCCCCCGCGGAGGGACATTTCAATCCACGCTCCCCGCACGGGGAGCGACCGGGTGCGCCCCGGCGGAACGGAGGAACAAAAGTATTTCAATCCACGCTCCCCGCACGGGGAGCGACGCAATCCCACGGGTTCAGGCATTTCAGAGCGACATTTCAATCCACGCTCCCCGCACGGGGAGCGACCCGCGTTGACCGCGGCGGTGTCGTCCGGGGAGAAATTTCAATCCACGCTCCCCGCACGGGGAGCGACGTTACGCGCTGACGGGTCAAAATCGGGCTATACCCATTTCAATCCACGCTCCCCGCACGGGGAGCGACAGGTCATCTTAATCGTGTGGGCCTGCGCCTCCTTATTTCAATCCACGCTCCCCGCACGGGGAGCGACACATCAAGGGGTACTATGCCGTTGCAAAGTCCGAAAAATTTCAATCCACGCTCCCCGCACGGGGAGCGACCTTCGGTGGCTTAGAACGGCACGTCGTTCTCTGTATTTCAATCCACGCTCCCCGCACGGGGAGCGACTTTTCGTAAAACCTTGGTTTTACGCCGAAGGCTTATTTCAATCCACGCTCCCCGCACGGGGAGCGACAGCAACTTCGGGTGCTGGCACACAAACTAAAGAGATTTCAATCCACGCTCCCCGCACGGGGAGCGACGGCGGAGTATCTGAGCACCATCGCGCACCGCTCAATTTCAATCCACGCTCCCCGCACGGGGAGCGACTTCTGTGCGTGTACGACAAAAGTCAAAATATAAATTTCAATCCACGCTCCCCGCACGGGGAGCGACCGCACCAAGGACGGCGTGACCTATGACGAGGTAATTTCAATCCACGCTCCCCGCACGGGGAGCGACCATACCATCCAGCGCGGATCATATGGCGCTGGATAAATTTCAATCCACGCTCCCCGCACGGGGAGCGACGCGTCCTCCAATCGCGCTTTGCAGACCATGCGTCATTTCAATCCACGCTCCCCGCACGGGGAGCGACTCTCTTGTGCGGCCTTTGCCGTCGCTTCGTCGCCATTTCAATCCACGCTCCCCGCACGGGGAGCGACTTGATAATTGGTTGAGGGGAAACGCCCTAAAGGATTTCAATCCACGCTCCCCGCACGGGGAGCGACAAGAGCAGACGACCTCGGACGATAAAAAAGTCCTGATTTCAATCCACGCTCCCCGCACGGGGAGCGACATGGACAAAAGCGGTTGTTGATGCTTTTGTGGATATTTCAATCCACGCTCCCCGCACGGGGAGCGACGAAGCCGTAACAACCGAAGCACGCCCCGGCGGGGATTTCAATCCACGCTCCCCGCACGGGGAGCGACTTGGTATCTCCGGCGCGTCCGTGACGCAGCTGGAATTTCAATCCACGCTCCCCGCACGGGGAGCGACGCGCTACACGCCTACAATGATGCTTTGCAGCAAGCCATTTCAATCCACGCTCCCCGCACGGGGAGCGACCGCGAGGCTGACGCGGAGGTGGTGACGGCGTGATTATTTCAATCCACGCTCCCCGCACGGGGAGCGACCTTCTCGCTCCCCTCAATGGCGTGCTGGATGATGTATTTCAATCCACGCTCCCCGCACGGGGAGCGACGAGAGCCGATGAGAAGTGCGGAAACCGCACGGAGATTTCAATCCACGCTCCCCGCACGGGGAGCGACTCAAAGCCCGCGCGCAGCGGTGGAATCGGCTTGTCATTTCAATCCACGCTCCCCGCACGGGGAGCGACATGCTCTAAAGCTCGTTGCTTTGCGTACTTTTTATTTCAATCCACGCTCCCCGCACGGGGAGCGACGTCAGCATATCGCGGACTATGAGGACAAGCACGGCATTTCAATCCACGCTCCCCGCACGGGGAGCGACTTATCCCAGCATATTTACCGACTTGTTAAATGATATTTCAATCCACGCTCCCCGCACGGGGAGCGACGCAGCACTGCCGGACAGCATTTTCGGGTTAAAAGATTTCAATCCACGCTCCCCGCACGGGGAGCGACAGGTTGCTACCTCGTTAATCAGTCGTATAGCGATTATATTTCAATCCACGCTCCCCGCACGGGGAGCGACAGCAGCACGGAAGCACGGATTGCATACCAGAACGATTTCAATCCACGCTCCCCGCACGGGGAGCGACCGTCGGTGGCATAGAAGCGGAACGCGATTTTAAATTTCAATCCACGCTCCCCGCACGGGGAGCGACACCCCTTCTGCACCGCGAAAACCGGGTCGCGCGATTTCAATCCACGCTCCCCGCACGGGGAGCGACAACGTTGGGGGTTCTCTGTCCACCCTCGTAGCGCTATTTCAATCCACGCTCCCCGCACGGGGAGCGACCCTCACGTTCACCGTCAAGGCGTGGGTGGAAGCGATTTCAATCCACGCTCCCCGCACGGGGAGCGACCCTGACGGCACAATCGCCCGGAGAAGGGCATAAAAATTTCAATCCACGCTCCCCGCACGGGGAGCGACCGGTGTTTCGCTCGATACGCTCGTTGGACGTGATATTTCAATCCACGCTCCCCGCACGGGGAGCGACCTTCTCGCTCCCCTCAATGGCGTGCTGGATGATGTATTTCAATCCACGCTCCCCGCACGGGGAGCGACGCGATTTTGGGCATGATGACACCTCCTCAAACTTGATTTCAATCCACGCTCCCCGCACGGGGAGCGACACACAAAGTTGATGTATAATGTAAACAAGCAAGCGATTTCAATCCACGCTCCCCGCACGGGGAGCGACAACGGTATCGGTCAGGTCGCTTTCGCTTATTGCTCATTTCAATCCACGCTCCCCGCACGGGGAGCGACGAGCATGAAATGGAGGGGTATCACAATGAGCAATATTTCAATCCACGCTCCCCGCACGGGGAGCGACGCGATACGCGCACCCGGAGGAAGTCGAGATTGTGATTTCAATCCACGCTCCCCGCACGGGGAGCGACTTGGTATCTCCGGCGCGTCCGTGACGCAGCTGGAATTTCAATCCACGCTCCCCGCACGGGGAGCGACACGAGGTTCTGGCGACTGGCAAAATGACCATCAAGGAATTTCAATCCACGCTCCCCGCACGGGGAGCGACCGCTGGTCTTCGTCGCCTTGTGCGGCACGGTGTCATTTCAATCCACGCTCCCCGCACGGGGAGCGACGTGGTGTGCCAAGAATGCGCCGTCCTGCGTGGAATTTCAATCCACGCTCCCCGCACGGGGAGCGACCAAGCTGCACTTGCGTCATGCCTTGATTCTTGCGATTTCAATCCACGCTCCCCGCACGGGGAGCGACAATGTTCCAGCGGTGTAGCGTCGGGGATGAATGGATTTCAATCCACGCTCCCCGCACGGGGAGCGACTACAACGTGCCTGTTGGCTTGCGGCTGACGGCGCATTTCAATCCACGCTCCCCGCACGGGGAGCGACGCGCGACCCGGTTTTCGCGGTGCAGAAGGGGTGAGCATTTCAATCCACGCTCCCCGCACGGGGAGCGACGAAAAGCGCAAAGATAGAAAGGGGTATCACAATGGATTTCAATCCACGCTCCCCGCACGGGGAGCGACCCTGCATCCTTCATTAGCGACGAAGAAGCCGCAGATTTCAATCCACGCTCCCCGCACGGGGAGCGACCGCGCCACTCCTTTTCTCGATTCTCGCCAGTGTGGATTTCAATCCACGCTCCCCGCACGGGGAGCGACATTTTGGACGTTAGGGTTACTTCCTGCGGTATGCCAATTTCAATCCACGCTCCCCGCACGGGGAGCGACAACATGATGAACCGCGACAAGTATGTCGAGTTAATCATTTCAATCCACGCTCCCCGCACGGGGAGCGACTATGTCGCGCGCGAAGGAATAACGTTCGTTTGTAAATTTCAATCCACGCTCCCCGCACGGGGAGCGACCCGCGCGACCCGGTTTTCGCGGTGCAGAAGGGGTGAGCATTTCAATCCACGCTCCCCGCACGGGGAGCGACGGCACTTTGCTGCGTTTTGCGGCACAATGAGAGTATTTCAATCCACGCTCCCCGCACGGGGAGCGACGAGAAACATCCCGGCATTGAGCTGCAGATTTTCATTTCAATCCACGCTCCCCGCACGGGGAGCGACGATGCGTGGAAGCGTTACCAAAATCATCTAACAATTTCAATCCACGCTCCCCGCACGGGGAGCGACGGTATACAACGAGGATTTGCCGTTCTAACGGAGGGATTTCAATCCACGCTCCCCGCACGGGGAGCGACATCACTGGGCTTCTAAAACGCATCGGCATCGTCGGCATTTCAATCCACGCTCCCCGCACGGGGAGCGACTCAAATGGACAGCGCTGAAAGGGCTGATTACAGAATTTCAATCCACGCTCCCCGCACGGGGAGCGACCCCGTTTGACATGGTGGAGCGAATTGAGAAAGGGGAATTTCAATCCACGCTCCCCGCACGGGGAGCGACCCGCTATTTCGCTGCTCAATAATGTGCTATCGGATATTTCAATCCACGCTCCCCGCACGGGGAGCGACGAGATTGACGAAGATTATTGCCGCGCGGCAAATATTTCAATCCACGCTCCCCGCACGGGGAGCGACACCGCTTACAATACGCAAGCAATCAAACGAAGCTATTTCAATCCACGCTCCCCGCACGGGGAGCGACGGCGTTGCGGTTGAGCGGGACGGCGCTTGACGGCATTTCAATCCACGCTCCCCGCACGGGGAGCGACCACCACAGGCAAAAGGCTTTATTCAGCGCAAGACGATTTCAATCCACGCTCCCCGCACGGGGAGCGACGATATGTCCGACGTAATCATGCAGTATAACCACATTTCAATCCACGCTCCCCGCACGGGGAGCGACGGCGCGATCGGTGCTTTCTTTTCCGTATACGTCCATTTCAATCCACGCTCCCCGCACGGGGAGCGACCGGCGAGGACATCAACGGCAATCCGCGAGAGGGCGATTTCAATCCACGCTCCCCGCACGGGGAGCGACGCCGTAGCAAAGCGCGGCTTTGTAGCCCTGCGCCGATTTCAATCCACGCTCCCCGCACGGGGAGCGACTGCGCAAAGTAACAATTCTGTCGATCAGAATCATAGGCTTTGCACAAAAAGTATACCACAAAACAGTCCTTTTGAGAATCAGCTTAGCCGAAAATGCGGTAATTTTGCCGGAAAAACCGCGAAATCCGGTGCGAACCTCCCTGCAAAAGGCTGGAGGCTTGCGCTTCGCACGGGCGATTCGCGCGGCGCGCCCTTACAGCATCAGCAGCCCTTCCGGGGCGTAGCTCGTCTTCACGCCAATGTGCTCAATCCGGCTTTCGTAGTGATTGCCGAGGTTGTAAAAGCGCAAACTGTCCTTTTCCGGGTCAATCAGCTGCCGAAGTTCCGCCTGAAGCAGCTTGTACTGCGCGGCATCCAAAGAGCACTCAAATACGGAATTCTGCACGCGCTGACCGTGGACGACGCAGCGCTTGGCGACTTGCCGCAAGCGGCGTTTGCCGTCTGCATCGACGGTGGAAACATCGTAGGTGATTAGAACCAGCATCGGGAACGCCTCGCTGTTACTATATATTTGCCCCTTGATTTATGGCAGCCAGCCATAGGCATGGGACA
>ERZ826146.1102-NODE-1102-length-27428-cov-3.244694_pt1 | contig 27428 bp, 29 predicted proteins | sample MGYA00519857_ERZ826146 | MGnify/ENA primary metagenome ERZ826146 (study PRJEB31778, sample SAMEA3449222) | human gut metagenome | biome: human gut; feature: human-associated habitat; material: faeces | place: United Kingdom | collected 2010/2012 ...
GCGAAGAGCGTTGCTGCCTAGGCTAGCCCCTTGTCACACAAACTACCGAAGCCTCTCTTTTCATCTACGGGTTTCATCTAAGTTCCTTTCTTATAATTGAGCATTGTTCAATGTTTTTCTTCGAATAAAGCCCCGGCATAAACCGGGGCTGGTTCCTGGTGGCTATCTTCTGAATTCGGCGACAAGTGCCTTGAGGTAGCGCCTCGCTGTGCCAACCGTCTTTTCATCGGGCATGCCGGGACCCGAGGCGAGCCCGATGCATGCGCAGACCATCATCGAGGAAAGCGCGTCCGCATCATCCGATGCAACGTCACGCAGCGCAGCATCGAGCTCGAGCGCCGAGCGCAGGTGCGGGCGGACGGCCTCGCAGATGCCGAGCGAGAGACGGTCGTGCAGCGTCCCTTCACCGTTTTCGTGAAAGAACTCACGATAAGGGAACGCGTCGTGGTCTGCCATGACATCGATCGCGCGGTCGATTTTCTCATCGAGCGAAAACGAATTGTCGTCCAATATCATGCATGCCCCCTCAGCGCAGCGACGTGAATACGCCCCGATCGCCTCGTCAAACATGCGCTGCTTTGATTCGAAATAGTGGTACGCAAGCCCCGACGCCACGCCCGCCTCGCGCGCAACCGACCGCACCGATACGTTGTCGTACCCTTTTTCCGCAAAAAGCCGCATCGCTGTGTCAAGCAGCTCCTCTTTGCGCTCTTTCGGTGCTTTGACCACTCTCGTCATGAGATATACCTCCTTCTCCTTGAAATGGTATCTCATTATTGAACATTGGTCAATAATGAGATAAAACAACCCTGTTCAAGCTTTCGAATCTCACACTTATTCAACGTTCATGAATTCGACAATACCTAGTAAAGGCAGCTAGAATTAACAATGTGATGATTCAGGCAAAAGGGCTTCTGCCGAATCTTATTTGATAATCCATGACACGAAATCGAACACATGTTCTGTTACAATATAGGGATTCATAGAACATAGATAGGAAATCGCCATGGCATACGACTTCAAGAAAGAATTCAAGGATCTGTACGTCCCGAAAACGAAGCCGACGCTCATCGAGGTGCCTGCCATGACCTTCGTCGCCGTCGCCGGGTCAGGAGACCCCAACGATGAAAGCGGCGCTTACAAGCATGCGCTCGAGCTCCTGTACGCCTTCTCCTACACGGTGAAAATGTCCAAGATGGGCGACTGGCAGCCAGAAGGATACTTCGACTACGTGGTACCCCCGCTCGAAGGTCTTTGGTGGAATGGATCCGATACGTTCGACGGAGCAGGAATATCTGACAAAAGCTTGCTGTCCTGGGTATCCCTCATCCGCCAGCCAGATTTTGTGACCCCCGAAGCGTTCGAGCACATCTGCTTGCTCATCATTAGCAAGAAGCCCGAACTCGCGTCCTCTATTGAACGCGGCAGTCTGCGCCTCGTCCGCTTCTCGGAGGGAGCATGCGCGCAGATCATGCACAAAGGCCCCTACGACGATGAGCCCGCAACAATCGCGAAACTCTCGAGCTTCGTTGAAGATCAGAGCCTTCGCCTCGACATCGGGAACACGAGCGGTTCAAGCCCGCAGGGCATCCTCGACATCCTGGACTGCGATGGAGCCGTCCCGCAGATCCGCCTCCATCACGAGATATACCTGGGCGATCCTCGCCGAACGAAGCCCGAAAATCTCAGGACGGTCATCAGGCATCCCGTTGCATAGGAGGCCAAGAATGGACTTCGCGGAAATAGGCGCCCGCCTGCTTTCATACCCTGGGGCAAGCAAGGCGTTCCATGAGAAATGGGGCTGGATGGTCTACTGGGTCGGTGACAAGCAGTTCGCCTGCGAGCTCATGGCCAAGCCCGATGCCAAGCAGCCCTACGCAGGCCGTCATCTGCTCTCACTCAAGTGCGACCCCGACCGCATCCTCGAGCTGCGAGCCGAATATCCCGATGCGGTACTCCCGGGCTACTACTCCGACGGGCGCACGTGGATCTCGGTCGACCTCGATGCCGATCTGCCCGACGACCTCATCCTCAACCTCTGCGACATGAGCTATGAACTCGTTTTCGCGAAGCTATCTAAGCGAGTTCAGCAAGAGATTTGGATGCATGATTCACGTGATTAGCGGCTTTCCAAGCCACCCGCTACTATTCCCAAGTGCGAATCGGGGAGTCGTAGCGCGTATAATGTCTAGAATCGGACAATTATGCAACTATTCCCCGCCCTCTCGAATCAACCTTTGATTCGGAATTGATTCGGACGATATGACACGAGATAGCACCTTATGGACGATAAGAAGTGCAACAACACGCCATGCACACGCGCGACGATCGAGTGGGAGTAAACGGAAAGGCCTTTTAATCTGCGATTTTTCCGTCCGTGACGTACCGTGACATGTCGCGATGGTGTCAAAATGTGAATAACCGCCGGCGATTTTGCAAGAGTAAAAACTTTGAGAGACCCCCTGAAATCACTCGATTCAGGGGGTTTCTTTATGCGTTCTGAACCGCGTTTGTCAACCCTAATCCTCTGACTGTTTAATACTAATCAATCAGTTTATGCTTTTTTCCTTCTTAGGAAGATCGCTACTAGCAGTCCCAAAACGGATCCAAAGAACAATACGCTCCACAATCCAAGATTGGCTTTGTCTCCTGTTTGTGGCAACTCGGTATCCTTCTGGCCGGGAGCGGTTTGATCACCAGCTGTGCACGTTGCTAGAATTTCTTGCTTCTCAACAGATCCACAAATCGTACAGATGCGCTGCTGCTCTCCTTTTTCCGTTGCGGTTGGCTGCGCAACCACCGTCCAATCGCCAAAGCTGTGTGCAATCTTTTCTATCGTCGTTCCTGCTTCCACAACCTCGCCACACACCGTGCAAACCTTATCACCGGTATATCCTTCCTCGGTGCAGGTGGGTTCCTTCATATTTTCCAACCTTGTTTCGCCATGCCCTGCAGCAGGAAGGTCTGCGATCATTTTTGTCTGCTCGGCTGCCCAGTCGGCCTCAAATGACGCCGTATAGGTGGTTGTACCTTTTTCTGTACAAGTGGGCTCCTTGGTCTGTACGTGGGTTATCTCCGCATCCGCAGTCTGCACGTGCGTAGAATCATTCATGCAGGTGCGAGTGGCGGTGCAGGTGTGCCCATCGTCGCTCCAGATGTAGGCGATTTCGCTCTACCTGTGGCCAGTTGCGGGAAGGTCTTCCACTATCACGCTTTGGGGGATTGTCCATTCTGCATCAAAGGCGGCTGTATAGCGCGTTGCCCCGTCTTCCGTGCAGGTGGGAGCCTTTACCTGCTTACCAACAGCAGTGACCTCTAGCGTTTCTACCCCGCCTTGCTCGGTCTTGTGCGTGCGACTTGCGGTGCAGGTTTTTCCATCCGCACTCCACCGGTATTCGGTCGCATACCAGTCCGATCCTGTAGCGGGAATGTCTGCAATGGTCGTTGTCTGCGTATCTGCCCAGCCTTCTGCAAAGGTTGCCGTATACGTGGTTTCTCCGGGTTCCGTGTAGGTCGGCTCTTTTGTCCGCCCGCTTACGATTTGCCCAACTGCGGTCTCCGTGTGGCTAGGGTCGTTGCTACAAGTCCTCGTTGCCGTGCAGGTGTTTCCGTCCTCACCCCAGATATAATCGGGCTCTCCCCAGCTATGCCCCGTTGCGGAAATATTTGCTAAGACTTTTGTCTGCTGCTCTGCCCAGTCGCTTTCAAACGTGGCAGTGTACGTTGTTTCACCTTGCTGCGTGCAAGTTGGAGCCTTTGTTTGTGCGCTTGTTATGCTTGCCTGCTCAGACTCCGCATGCGTCGCATCGGCCACGCAGGTGCGAGTGGCAGTGCAGCCCTGCTCGCCCTCGCTCCACTCATAAACCGCCTCACCCCAAACGTGTACCGTTTTACCAAAGGTGTACGTTACGGTAATCACGCCATTGTCGTTCGTAATAGTCGCCTCATTGCCGTTTACACGCGCCGTAGCATCAGCGCTAAAAGCACATCCCGCTTGCGGGGCGATAGTTATTTCCGCAGTATATGCTGTACCGCAGTTCGCATTGACATCGGCTTGTGCTGCGCCTGCTTTCCATGTGACGGAAGAAACGCTGCCGATATTGGTATCGTCAGCAAGCTGCGCCGTCGTATCCAGCGCTGATCCTGTCACGGGTACATCAAGCGTAATTTCAAAATCACCGTCAACCACCCTGATCCATTGGTTGGCCCAATAATACTTCGCCGTAGTATCTCCTATGGTAACGACATTGGGAACTACCAATGTCTTTGAAGGGAGATATGCATAGATCCTGTCTTCTTCGGACATGGCGCCGTTGCTGTCATAAGAGATATGGGTATCGGGATAATCCGTATCATTGATTGCAATATCGGCGCCGCCGGCATTGTCTATTTCAAGGAGATGAACAACCATTGTACCGTCTGTGGGAGTGACAGCACCGTTGCCCTTGACACCTCCTCCGATCGAACTGGCATCTTCGCCCGCGAATGCCTTACCCGGAATTGCCCTAACAGAACCTCCTTGAATCGTGATATCAGAACCGCTGCCTAAATAGCCGCCGCCAATGCCCGCGCCGGTATCGCCGCCCGTTGCGGTAACTATGCCGCCGATAGCTACAGGCTATATACAAACTATAAATGAGAATAATTAGCTAGTCTCAAAACGGCTAGAACCGAACCTTGCCGCGACCCTGTTTTGAATAAATCAAAACAGGGAGGTTTTCTGCGCAGAACAAAAGGGTTGAGTATTGGAAGCACCCAAGATGCCAGCAAACGATAAACAACACAGCACTACGTACTACTAAACAACTTCCAACTTAAACACTAAACATTAGTCGAATTTGCAAGCCATACGCTTTATCTGAAGGTTCTGCACACGGAAAAAGGCACTAGATTTCTGAATCTTTATAAATCTACATCAAAGGTTTTAGTCTGATTCAATAGTCTCAATAGTCCGATTTTCCGATACGGCAAAACCACAAAAACAGGATCAGAAGGGTTAACTTATCAATAAAGACAGTGACTATGCGGCATCACGGGAGTCTAGGCTAACAAAGTAATAGCTCACGCGCTTGTATTTACTATCGCTTGCTTGCTCCACAACATGCCAATCGAATTTATCTTCGATTGCCTTTCGAAGCCGCAAGTTCTCTAATTGCAACCGCAAATAACGCTCAGCTAAGTTTTCCATTGCCCTACGAAGTTGTTCGTTCTCCTGCTTAAGATCCTGCAGCGAAGCACCCAAAGCTCCAGAAGAACACGCTGAGCTCATCGTTTCACGCGCGGTAACAACTAGGCGCTTTAGATCTTCTCTTCGATACAACGTACTCCGAGCAACCTGAGCAAGGTTAGACACCGAATAAAAGGAAGGCCGTTTTCCCTGTTCAAGCAACAAGCGTATCGCGTTTTCAACACGGTGCGTTATATCTTCACTGCACTCCTTGCGCGCATTCGCCAATGCGATAGATTGGGTGTCACTCATTGCTCTCCTCTCAAAGTACATTAAATTATAGAACATTTGTTTGTATTGAGCCAATAACTTAAGGTGTCTCGTACGCACAACATCCTTTTAAAAAGAGGCTGATTCATTAAAATCGGACTAATGCGACTATGGAATTGAATTTTCGCTGTAGGTATCCTCACTATTATCCCCACTACAGCCTTGTTCAATCAGAATCCTTACAAAACGAAACGTCCATTCCTCCGCAACACAATAGTCCCTTATCCAATTTCATTAATTGGCCATACAGCAAAAGTAAATATAAACAATCGATTAGAGATCTTTTCCAAAAGCAAGGAGGAGGAATGACAAAGCGAATTACCGCAAATTTTTACACACGCGGAAAATTCGGCAATCGCTTGCGAGAAACCCTCGATACCAAAAACCCATTTCTGTACTCTCTGGGACGATATCCGACCAAAATTACTGCCAAAGATCTTCCTGAAAACTACGTTGAGTTCCAAAGTAGGGCAATCTGGTATATGACTGGCCATCTTAAAACATCCGACATATTTGATATCGGCTACACCTGGATCAAAGAAAACCACCTTTTCAAAGATGATTACATTTATATCTCTTACAAAGAAAAACTACGAATCGAAACGAATAAATGGGGATTCAAGGATTACACAAATTACGATGTTTGTATTTGTGGCAATAGTATTATTGATATCGTTTTAGCAACAGAGAAGTATTCCAACTGCGACACATCCTTTGTACGCTCCGAAATAGAAAAGAAACGAATCTGGCTAAGAGACAACGAGCCTGAAGAATATGCACGAATAGTTGGCGAAGATCGAAATATTTTCGAAATCTGGACTGAGAAAGGCTATATTGATCCGAAATTATTAACCGCCTAAGCCTATACGGTACAGATATTGTCTATTATTAGCGCCCACATATTTCAGACCAACGAAAAAAGAAACTAGGAGGTGAAAGCAAGTGTCAATCCTCTATATTACAGATACTCATTTTGGTCACGAAAACAGCATTCGCTTTTGCAACCGTCCCTTTGCTGACGTGAATGAAATGAATCGAACACTCATCAAGAACTGGAATGCAAAAGTAACACCCGATGACGATGTATATGTGCTGGGTGATTTCGCATATCGTTGTGCCACTTCAGTTCGAAATATTGCACGCCAACTCAATGGAAAGAAGCACCTTGTCGTTGGAAATCATGATGTCTCATGGATGAAGGACAAGGGGGCAGTTGTCGAATTTTATGAAGTTGCACCCCTGCTTGAAATCAAGGATGAAGAACGCCTAGTCACCTTATGTCACTACCCCATGATGGCATGGCGTAATAGCAAGCGAAGCTTTAGCTGGCTTGTCCACGGACACATTCATAACAACGTACAAGACGAATACTGGCCACTACTCACCACCATGAAGCGCGCCCTTAACGCTGGAGCAGATATCAACGGTTTCACACCAGTAACCTTCGATGAACTCATTGAAAACAATCAAAAATGGAAACGAACAAATGCGCAGCTCGCCTGATCGAGCGTATCACAATTTCTGAGCGTGGGCATAGCGAGAGAAAGAATACCAATGTCTTCGAGGCAACCAAGTCTTTAAAGGAGTAGTACAGCTTGCAGGATAAAAACACAGCCAGCCTTCTCGGAAGGAAGGAAACGATATTGCTTTCTCTCCTCTCTTTCATCAAAGTTAGGATTGAACAAAGGCTCACAATATTCTGCTCGTATCATCCCAATAATATACTGTCTGCTACCCTTCTGACATTGTTGCAGATTGTACGACTTTACATCAATCCTCTCTCTCCGAGAAAATGGTTATGGTCTTTCCGGGAACGAAGGGCTTCCAGACGCCGGAGGTTGTCCCTGAGTAATTTTTCTTTAGATAAAACGTTCCTCCCGGAATAACTCGTCCAAGAAATTGACCAGCATTTTAGTTACGTGAGAAGATACCCAAAATAACTAAGATATATATCGGTGTATGTAGTATGTAAGATTAAGATAGATGCTCTATCGTTCACATGACAGAGCGAAAATTCTAAAATTGTTTGGTTTTACGTTCGGAGGTTTCAATACAATTAGAATCTAAAACGAACAAAAACATGCTAAGTGCCATCTCCTCCGAACTAGCCGAACTTGAAAAATCCGAAGATGTCAGGATCTTATTCGCAGTAGAGTCCGGGAGTCGTGCATGGGGCTTCGCTTCTCCCGATAGCGATTATGATGTCCGACTCTTGCAGCACAGCACGTGCTTGCCAAGCGAACCCAGCCCCCAATGCTTTTCGATAATCTCGTAGACGAATACCTTGACAAGAAATATATGCCCATTGTTCAAGAACTCCTCGATATGAAGCGAAGCAGCGATGAAACACTCTACATTTCGCGATGCAAGGAGCTAAACACTTGGATCTATGATTCGCTTGAGAAGTTAGAGAGGCAAATTACCAGCATGCCTCGTGTCACAAAGCTTCCTTGGAATGAGCACAACAAGCTATTCTTGGACTTACTCAACCTCTAAAACAAAGAATCACTGCTAAACGCGAAAAGACTCCATGAAAGTGAGCCTCCAATTAGTCATTACTAAAGCATGCCATGCTGTGTCTTATTTTGCTGAAATTCCCTATAGCGGCGCAAAATTTGAAAAGAATATGACATAATAATGTACATTAATATGCGTTAGAGAGGAGCACCATGTCACTGTGTGTACCCATTAAAGATCTCCGCGACACCGCTGCATTCGACGAGATGGTCACGTCGAGCCCAACGCCGATTATCGTGACGAAAAACGGCTACGACCGCTTTGTATGCGTGAAGAGCTCAGATTTCAGCCGATGGGAACAAGCAGAAGCGCGCGCCCGTCTGCTCGAACGCATCATGATTGCCGAACGCGAGCGCACCGAGGGCAAAGGCGTTGATGCTTTTAAAGCAACCGAATCCCTGAGGGAGAAGTATGGCCTGTAGAGTAAGAATATTGCCGACCGCGCTTGATGAACTTGATAGCACGGTGAACTATCTTTATAACTTTGGACCCAACACTGCATCAGAATTCATAAACGAATGGGAAAATGTTCTTGAACGCTTGCGGGACGGATCGATAGAGCACCGACTCTCACGATTTAAGCCACTCGCACGTCTCGAGTACCACACTGTTCTGGTAAAAGGATATATAGTCCTCTACTTCAAAGAGAAGGAAGATGTCATCATTGCTCATCTTTTCCATCAAAGCCAGGACTATGCGAATATCGTCTTGAACGGAGAATGAAAATCACGCACACGCATAAATTGCCTCGCGTAAGAACTGGGTAGCACCCGGTGCCACTTCTTCGTAATAAGCACGGAATCTTTCATCGGCAATATATCCATCCGCCAATGCCTTATGAACTTCAGGCGTATACATGCCATCAGGCCAATACATGCAAAGCCAATGTCTATGCATAGCAACTAACTTTCGCGCTTTAGGCCCTTCGGTGTCCCCGCTCTCCACTGCACGACGCAGCTGCTCTTTAATAGCAAGCTCCAATTCGTCAGCCTGTAAGTGAGCAGCCTCGCCCATAGCTACGTACTTCTCGTTAGCCTTATCCATAACTGCATCGCCATAGGCCGCGCGAAGCTCATCGCCAAACTGCTGCTCGTTTTCTTCCACCTCGCGCCAGCGCTTCAAGTGTGGCAACAGTGTAGCCATCAACGACACCGCTTCATCAAGCGAAACCCCCAGTGCTTTTGCTTCCATAGGAGCAGTAGCCTCAATAAACTCATCCATGGTCATACCTTTTGCCGTAAAATCGCCCTGGTCATAGCAGTACTTGCAAAAATCGGCACTTTTCGATCCATCTGCCTCGGTGCCATGCATTTCTTCATCCGGAATAGGCATGCTGCAACACTGACAGTAATAACTCATAGGCATGTCGAAAAAGCGCTCCAGAGGCACGCCGAACGTAACGCAAATAAGCTTCACCATATCAATACCCGGCGTAGTTTCACCCGTTTCCCACCGAGAAACTGCCTGCCTGGTAACGTAGAGTCTGCGCGCCATCTCTTCTTGAGTAATACCTGCTTCCTTACGGATGGCAGCAATCGTATCTTTAATCGACATAAGGTTCTCCTTCGCAACTTTTAAATTCACTAGCCGTGACTAACAGTCCTTTGCTTTCAGACTCATCAAACTCAGCCTGTGTACCACCGATACCGTTCAGTCTGCATTCATTCTCTCTGATGACATTAGACCAAAACAAGAAACAGCTTGTTGCGGACTGCAATTCAAGCAACAGCAAGAAGAGCCCAAGGAAACAACGCAGTGCTTGCGAATTTACATAAAATTGACTTTTGGGACACTGCGGAACCATAAACTAGTCCACAGTAAATAATTCTACATGCTCTCGTTTCAGCACCATCAAGCAAGGAGTTCCTATGGACGCAAGCGATTCAGAGGTCTCTATACCACATTCTCTCCTTAATGCATCATGGAATATCCAGGTAGACGAAACATATGCCCAGCGTATGATTCGCGCCCACAACAAAGCATACCGTCGCAAAACTGGCAAAGGTTACTTCGTCTTTTGTCTTTTGCTTGACCTACTTGTAGTAGCCGGAACAATAAAATGCCTGGTTGAAGGCCTGAACATTTTCGATGCGCTCAATGGTTTTGCTGGAATAATCGGGGCTTATATCCTGTTTCCAGGGCTAACGATTTTCTTCGGTATGCTCGCGTTCGGTCCCGACAAAGGCAGCTTCTTTGGGCTCAAGCGTGCGGCGCGTCAGTTGGCGGAAGAACTCGTTCCTAACGGAGTAGGAACTCTATCCGTACAAACCGACGCATCGGGCATAACGCTATCCTCTAAAGCGGACACCATGCATATCCCCTATGCCGCTTGCTATAGCACCGCTGTTATAGATGGAGAAACGTTCGTACTTGTGGGAAACGGTGAAGAACAGTCGGTCCTTTACCATATGGCAGGCAACAACGCCTACCTGCGCGACAATATTGGTTTTGCTTTTGCTGCGCCAGCAGAATTAGCTGCTTCAATTGTCGAAACAGGCAAAGCACAATTATCAGAACTTAAAACGGTTTCTTCAAAGGAATAAATATTCTGTATATTTACAAATCGCATCGTAAAAAAATGCATGACATGCACGACAATGGTCTGCCCATTCTTTCATTTGTTGCACAACAACCAACCACTGATGGCGAAATTGCAGTAATCAGTTAAAAGTAAGACGTATAATCTAGTACCCGCAGTTCTTACCTGCTTTGCAATATCGGATCAAAAGGACACCATGAGCACCAGCAGCAACAAGCTTATTCCCCTCGCTGAAGGAGAAGCCTTAGCGCTCTTTGCTGTAACGCTGTACTCGCAGGCGCTTCTTTTGCTGGTGGGATGCGTGCTCTGCATGGTTTCCTTTGGTATTTCTTCTAATAATTGGCTTGATGCAACCATTGGTTTTGGTTGGGTGAAACCCATAATTGCTTCGCTTACCGCGTTTCCCGCATCCAACACCATCGCTGCAGGATGTGCAGCTGCCTTCATTTTCTTTGTTATAGCGTGGTTAAACGAACGGCGCGCATACAAAACTGAAGCAGGACGCGCATCAATTAAAGCTGCACGTCAAGGTATCGACGGCGAACTTCCCCGACTACCCCTTTTCGCTCTAATAGTTCTTTTTGCCCTTATTGGCTTTATTGAAGAGCTGCTTTTTCGCTACGCCATCTTTACGCTTGCAAACGCACTGCTTTCTTCCTTCTTGCCAGCCCCTTTAACGCTTGCCATAGCGCTTCTCGTGTCTTCCCTAGCCTTTTGCCTTGCACACACCAGATACCAAAACCTGTCCACCATCACCGTAATATTTGCAATGGGGCTCCTTTTTGGCGCAGTTTTTGCGACCACCAACAGCTTGGCAATTGTTGCGCTGGCCCACGGCTTATACGATTTAGCTGTAGTTATATGCAAGCGTATCCAGATGAAACGCGATCCAAATTATTTTGATGGCGAAGTTCCAACGCGAGTGTTACTGAATAAGCACGAGTCCGAACCCACTTGATGCTCTAAAATAAGCAAAAGCGTTTAATCGTACGAACGCTTTAAAGTACGATCAAACGCAATATATAGCATGCACACGCGCCCATGTGCACACTAATACATTGGTAATCGATAACGATTACCCAAACTAGCTACACACGGCTGCGAACACATGCTAAACATCCAAACAAGGGAAGGGACAACTATGCTTCACGAACTCACATTCCCCTCATCCAACGGACGCGACCAGGTAACGGGCTGGATTTATGTTCCCGCCACTGAACCAGAAGGCATCGTACAGCTGGTTCATGGTTTTGGCGAACATTCCCGCCGTTATTTTCACATGATTGTTGCGTTAATGGATGCTGGCTACATTGTTGCTGCCAACGATCATGTTGGCCACGGCGCAACCGCAATTGCTAACAACACCTGGGGCGACTGGGGCGATGCAGGTCCTCACACCATGATGGAAGATGAAAAGCTGTTCAAAGATCTTGTGTGCGAAAAATATCCTGATCTTCCCTACTTTATGTTTGGTCACTCTATGGGCTCCATGATCGCACGCGATTTTTCCGCAAAATACGGCGAAGAACTAACTGGCGCTATTTATTGCGGAACCCCTGGCATCTTTAAGAACACTCACGAAGTTCGTGCCAAACTTGACCAAGCTGTCGAAGCAGGAGGCGCTCACGAATCCGACCCTGCCTTCGTAAACGAACTTATGGGCTGGATGTTTGCTCGTTGCTCCGAAGGTGCAACGCTAGGCAACGAATGGATTTGTCATGATCCGTACGTCCAAAAAGACCACGCTGAAGACCCCTTCGATGCATTCACTCATCCTACCCACAACATAAGCCTTCGCGACTTCATTGATATGATGCTCTGCATCGAAAATGAAGAATGGGCAAAGAAAGTTCCTCAGAATTTACCCATCCTGCTTATTGCGGGCGACCAAGACCCTGTAGGTAATTTTGGTGAAGGCGTATACCAGGTTGCAAATTGGTTAATCGATACGGGTCATGAAGACGTTATTACTAAGCTGTATTCGGGTTATCGTCATGAAATTCATAACTATGACGACATTAAGTTCGATGTGGAAGAAACCATCATCAACTGGCTTGATATGCAGGACTAACGCAAAACTACTGCTCCACCTCACAATTGCGTAAGAGTTAACGTGTGACAAGTGCCCTGTCCACTTGTCACGCTTGTTCTTCCCCTTTTTCGTAAGCGGTAAATTCAGCAAGAAATCCCTTTTCATCAAGGGCTTCTATAATTTCATCCAATACTTCTTGGGATTCAGCACTAATGTGATGAAAATGATATCCATCGGTTATAGCCAAAAGCGGGCTTGAAACACCATTATTAAGCTGCTCCACAAACTTTTGAACATCTCTGCGGTTTTTCACATTCAAAGGCGCTTCAAGCTTCGCATACGTTCTGTGATTTACTAAAACGTCCTCAACACAACCGCCCAAATCGACGACAAGATTAAGTTCCTCTTCGATGCGCTCGGGGCTATGCCGCACCTTCACCAACCTGCGAGGATTAGCATTCGACTCATGTAAAACATAGCCTCGGTTAGTAGATATTATTTCGTAGCCTGAAGTGCGAAGGAGCGCAATATCCTGCACAATAATCTGTCTACTTACTCCAAGCATTTCCCCTAAAGCAGTTCCCGATTGAGGAGCTTCGCTTTCTTGAAGAATCCTAATTATTTCTGTACGACGAGAAGAATTTGTCATAAAAGACCCTCTCTAAAACAAATTAGCTTCTTCATTGTACGAAAGGCTCGAAAGTAAATAAACCGACTATTTCAACAGGAGGCAATGCTTAAGCCCAGTAAAGCTTCCTCTAGAAAGACAATGCTTAAGCCCAGTATTGCCTCCCCCTAAAAAGGTAATGCTCAACTCTGATAATACTCTGACCATCAATACTCTAACTGGCAACACTTAGTGAAGACAATACTTAGCCTTACGCTTCCTCATTGCTAAGATCACTTAAAGGCTGTCCTTTTGTTTCTTTTCCAAAAAGTGCAATCACCAGTGCGACTACCGCAAATGCTGAAGCCAGCATAATAAAAACTACCGTAAAGCCAAGCCCTTCACCAAACGAAGCGTAAACCAAAGGCACAATAAACGGAGCAACGAAAGCACCTATACGACCAAAGCAAGCCGCCCAGCCCGTACCTGATCCACGCACGTCAGTGGGATACACTTCTGGTGTGTAGGAATACACACAACCCCAAGCACCCAACGCAAAGAAATACAGCAAGCAACCAGAAGCCAATATCTCCATCTCCGATGCTGCATGACCAAACAACCAGGCTGCAAGTGCCGTACCAGCAAAGTACGCAATCAGAACTTTCTTTCTGCCAATTCGCTCAATGAGCCAAGCAGCACTGAAGTAACCAGGAAGCTGAGCCAAGCACATAATTACCGTAAAGCCAAAACTGGTAACCAGAGAAAATCCTTGAGCTACCAGCAAGCTTGGAGTCCATAAAACGAACCCGTAGTAGCCAAAGTTAATTCCAAACCAAATAACCCACAACACCAACGTAGCCCGAAGGTTCTTTTTTGACCACAGCTGAGCAAAAGATTTCCATGCGGACGTTTTAATAGCGCTTAAGTGCGTTTTTTCTTCATCGGAGACAACAACACCTGCGGCAGTTTCCATTTTGGTAACTATTTCATCAGCCTGTTGGTGCTTGCCCACAAGATCAAGATATCGGGGTGATTCAGGAACCATAACACGAAACACCGCAGCAAACAGTGCGGGAATTGCCCCTACCAAAAAGGCAATACGCCAACCATACATAGGAATAAGCAGATAAGCTACCAGTGCTGCAATAATCCAGCCCCAAGCCCAGAAGCTTTCCAAAAGTACCACGTTTCTACCACGATATTTAAGAGGAGAAAATTCGCTTACCAGGGTTGATGCCGCCGGCAATTCTCCGCCAAGACCAAGACCGGTAATGAAGCGACAGACAACCAACATGGTGAAACTAGAAGAAACACCACAAAGAAAACTTCCCACGCTATACATAAGCAATGTAAAGAGAATTACCTTGCGCCGGCCCCATTTATCTGAAGCGATGCCCGAAAATGCCGCACCAATAATCATGCCAAAGGTGCCCGCACTTGCCAGCATGCTCTGATCAAGTGGAGACAAAACCCAGTCGCTCCCCACTGCTGCCAAAACACCTGAAACCATTCCCTGGTCCATTGCGTCAAAAAGCCACCCGATACCAACTATCAAGAGGACCTTATTCATGGTAGGTGTCATAGGAAGACGTTCGAGTCTTTGTGCAATATTCATTGTTTTTTACTTCTCCAATCCGTTTTCTCACGCTTCCCCACGAATTTGTTCCCCATGAGACATTTCCCCACGGAAAAACCAAGCAACCATACTACCGTATAATCATCTGACAAGACACCTGAATTGATAAATACTTTTGTATTTAATAATTCGGACATAAAGGAATAAAACGTACTATTATTGAAAACTAAATTATTAGAGGCTAAAGCCCACAAAGAAGGTTTCCTGTTTGGAACGTCCTGAACAATCAGAAAGGATATACATGAAAGCAAAAATGGTACACGAATCCTACAAGGAGCATTAGTGCGTACCCCACGATCTCGTTTACCAAAAGACTTTTCTCTTGAAAAACATCTTGTTGCTTGTGACCAAGCTTTGGAACTTTACCCGGGAGTTTGGCGCGGTAAATGGAATAAGTGGGGTTACCGCACACCCTACCATCGTGTCGTTCTTGATCTTGGATGCGGTAAAGGCGAATACACGGTTGCATGCGCAAAACTGCATCCTGATACTCTTTTTATTGGGTTAGATGTTGAAGTTATTTGCACTATCCGCGGCGCAGAACGTGCCCTTGCCGAACGGGTGCCTAATGTGGTGTTCGTCTGTGCTAATGATCCTGTATTAACTGAACTATTTGCAGCAGATGAACTTGATGGCATTCTTCTAAACTTTCCTACCCCATTTCCCAAAAAGAAGCGAGCCCATCTGCGCTTAACGTATCTCGATCGACTGATAACCTATCGAAAAATTCTGAAACCAGGCGCTTCAATACGCTTACGTACCGATAGCTTTCCTTTACGTGATTTCTCCTTAACCCAGCTAGAACTTGCTGGATATAGACTGAAATGGAAAAGCGATAATGTTCGTGCGCTTTACCCAAACGAACCAATGAGTGCTTACGAGAAAAAGCTCACTGCGCAAGGCAATGTAGTATACGGCTTTGAAGCAACACCAAGCCCAGAGCCCTTACCCGACTATATTGAACAAACCGCACCACTCAGCTTAGTAAGCTACTTACCCGAAAACATTGAAGATTTGGATTATATCCCCCATGGAATGCAGGGCTGCGTAGCAAACATGCGTGGTCGCCGCGCCAACCGAAGAAAAAAGGGGCTGCCCGAATGGACGCGCCCTATCGTGTAAAAACGAATTCAACATTTCAAACAGCAAGCCCCCAGAAACGGGGACTTAACTGGTCTTATACAACTAAATTAGATACACATTTTGGTCATTAAACACACTTTTTTCTATAACCCTATATGGATATAGGTAGTTAGATTACCAACACTTTTTGGTCGGTAACCCAACAACAAACCCAAAGTGATTTAATGAGCTTCGTACAATTCAAAGATAGCATCGTCTTTGATAACAAATGCTAAGCGGTCATCTCCTACTGGCTCTGGGCCAAAAATAACCTGATCTGCATCTTCAATATAGTGCTCCAAATTATCAACCAAATACGCCACATGAGGCTGCTTTGATAAGATTTCAGGAAAACGAGTGCCTTCTTCGAACTTCAAATACTCAATTTTGTAGTCGTATTCATCCACGCTTTCGTTCACCCAAAAGCCACCCCACTCATTGAACACCATGTTGGGTTTTTTATTGAGCACCGGAATTCCTACATGCATATATTCAGCAGACATAACGCTACCTACTTTCCAGATTATCTACTGCCCACAAGCGGGCAATGCAAGACACTTTTTAGAAATTCAATCCCAGCCTGCCACTACAGAAAGCTAAGCCGAAATCCACCTTTTCGAACTATTCCTTAAAAAATACCGGGGTATGAGCAGGGGTATTCCACAGACGCAAAAATTCATCGTCCCACTTGGCAATATTCATCTGGAACCCGCCCGATTCTTGAACCGTTAAAATTTCACCAACCATATTGGCAACAACTTCAATGCCTAAGCCTTCCAAATACTCAACGGTATCCTTATAAAGAATAAGCATTTCCATCATGGTGGTGGCACCGCAGCCATTAATCATGACGAAAGCTTTGTCACCCTTTTGTAGTCCAACATGCTCTACCAATTTTGGCGCAATTAAACCAACTGTTTCCTTAGAAGATGCCATAGGAACGCGAACACCGCCGCCTTCGCCATGCTGACCAGCGCCAATTTCCATCTGATCAGTTTCGCCCAAATCGCCAAAAGACATACCATTTTGAGGATGAGTAGCATCGGTACTTTTAACCGTAATAGAAGCCATGCTATCAGCATAACGCTGAGCAATTTCGGCCACTTCATCAAGAGTTTTGCCTTCAGCAGCAGCCGCAGCTGCAATGTGATACACCGGTACACAACCAGCCAAACCACGCTGATTGTCTTCGCATTCTTCGTTGTAACGAATTTCTTCTCCGGTTACTACCTGGCGAACGTTCATACCAGCTTTCTTTGCAAGCTTCATGGCCTGCTTGCCTGCCAGCTGGTCGCCCGCATAGTTAAGAGTCAGCAACAATACACCATGACCTTTGTCGGCCAATTTCATAGCTTCAAATACTGCCGCTCCATTAGGTGCTGCAAAAATATCTCCATCAACTTGGATATCCAGCATTCCCTTGCCCACAAAGCCTTTTTGGGCAGGTTCATGACCGGATCCGCCATAGGTGACGATAGTTACACGATCGGCACCCTCTAAATCTTTGCTTATTACGGTATGACCATCAACGGTAACGATGTCGCCATACGCCAGCCCAAAGCCAACCAATTCTTCATCGGTAATGGTTTCTTGGCTGTTGATAAATTTCTTCATCTTACATTCCTCCTTGTTTTGCGCAGTAAGCCATCTTTTCGCTACTTCTATGGTTTACCTTGCGCATATCCGTGCGGCTTAATCCCCTTGCCGCAATAACCCAAACACTTTAAAAAAGCTCGAGATGCGAATACTCCATCACGCTACGCTTGAGCAAGCCCTTTGAAGAAGCAAGCCATTGATACTGCACCTGCATCAGGGGTCCCAATGGTTTTTTCTCCATAGCTTTTTGCACGACCAAATTTTGAAACGAAGTTTTTAGAGTTTTCGGCTCCCTGTTTGGCAGCAGTAGCCGCTACCTCAAACAAACCTGCTTCATCACCGGAATAGGCTGCAACAGCCTCACTCGCAGGAATAACCGCATCCATCATGGTTTTATCGCCTATTTCGGCGCCACTAATATCAGCAAGTTCGCTCAGTGCATTAGCAAACATAGCCTTAAGCTGGTCGGTATCCACCTCGGTACCCTCAGGGGCCTCTTCCTGCAAACCATCAAGCCAGGTATTCCATAAGGGAACCGCACTTCCCCCGTTCAGTACCATAACCGCCATGGCAACATCATCAAGCATTTCCTGAATACCGCCATCAGCATCCTCAATAGCACTTTTAATGGCATTACCAATTTTTACCATGGTCAGTCCATGATCCGCATCACCGAAATGAGAATCGATTTCCGTTAGCATATCTTCCGCGGCAATAACTTCTTCACTTGCATGAATAAAACGTGCTGCTAGTTCATCTTTAGTAATCACTCAAATCCCCTTCTTTTTGTTAGTGATTGACTCCTATTGGCAGTCAGCCCCACTTCGATAAACATACACTGCAAAACATGCCTTCCGAACGCCTGAGTTACTTCATTCCCCAACATAACCACTCAATAAGAAGCGTGACGTTACAAGGCTTGCGTTGCCGTATTTCGCGTTGTCATACTGATTTACTTCACGCAACGGAGCACTTTGTAATAATGATGCAGAACTTTGCGCATTGCTTCGTCGCCCGTATTCAGAAGCTCTACCCAATTATTGGGATGCTGCTCATAGACCGCATCGCGTGCCGCCAGAATAAAGTCGGTATACAAATTAACCTTTGCTATACCACCTTGCGCGCAGCGCGACAAATTTTCATCGCCTGATCCTGATCCGCCATGTAATACCAGGGGAATTTGCAGCGCCGCATTAAGTTCTGCTAAACGATCGAAGTTAATATGAGGCTCACCTTTATACGTACCATGTACCGTGCCGATAGAAACCGCCAACGAATCAACTCCTGTTTCCACTACCATTTTTTTAGCAGAATCCACTTCGGTATACACGCTTTCAGAAACTGCATGAGGGTTGTTATCTTCTTCGGTTCCCACATGACCAATCTCAGCTTCAACCGTAACACCATGGGCATGAGCTAGCTGACATACTTCCTTGGTAAGACGAATGTTTTCATTAAGATCTTTACTGGACGCATCAATCATAACTGATGTGAAACCACAGCGAATGGCCTCTTCCACTGTTTCTAACTTGGTTCCATGGTCCAAATGAAGCGCTACCGGAGCATCTGCCTTTTCGGCATAAAACTTACCCAACAACGCTGCCTCTTCAATACTTAGCTGTTCTAAATGAACTTCAGCAAAACTCAAAATTAACGGAGCATGAAATTCGTGAGCCACCCGAGCATAAGCACGTACAGAATTAGAATCTACAAAATCTGGCGAAGGAATGGCATAGCCTTCCTTCCATGCCTTCTGCAGCATGTCGTTCGAATTCACAAGCATAGTATCCCCCTCCTACAACGCACATTCCCCAACTTGCGCATTTCGCTTCCTCAATACAGAACAATTCAGACACACTTTTTAAAGAGCATCTACTCCCTAAAAGGTACTTCTACGTTACAAATTATATCTTGCAAAAAGATGTCATTCCAGGAACTTGCTAAAGGGTAAGTTCCTACTTTGAAAGCTCTTTTCCGCCGCTTCGTCCTGATGCCCAACTAACATTCTTTTAGACGAATGCAAAATAAGTGTTAAACCAACTCTTAAAACAGGTTCCTTAAAAGCTTTCATCCTATACTTGTCCATAAGAACCTACACAGCAACTAACAGCAAGTGGTCTTATCATGATCGTTTTAAATCGCCCGCCAACTCAAGACGAAATGCAATATGCCAGTGACATTCTGCATGGCAGGCGCAAATGGGATGTACGTATCATTGTTGGATTTGCTCTCTTGGGTGCCATTTTAGGAATTCTTGTTGGTTTTTCGAATGCACAAGCAAATAATGAGCCGATAGATATAGGGTTTACTCTTATTTGCATGGGCTTTTGCGCAGCTGCTTTAGGAATGGCTGCTGCTCTCATAATGAATGCAATCAGAACTATAGGTGCCATGTGTAAAGCCTGGCTACCAGCGCGCATTCTAACAATTGCGGCCTGTATATTAGTGCTCATACAAATAGCGAAAAAGACTACCTACTGGATGATTTTTCCTTCTCAATTTGTTACCGACGCAGTAATGGGCGGGCTCTTTCTCATTTTTGCTGTTCTATTCTTTATGCTTGGCCTCCGTCTTCTTTTTATTCTGTATTGCATGATTACGGGCAAAGATGAAGATGAAATAATGGTTCGCAACATTGCCGCCAAAAGCAAAGACACAACCAAGAAACAATAATTCAAATACTCTTTTGACTCCTTTACTATCTCTTTCAAGAAAAAGAAGCCTTTTCTCAACTGGGCGCCATTTCATATAAAATTGTGAGTATCTAAATATCCTTAGATTAAGTACCGCTCGATACGGCTCAGCACGCGCTTACTGCATCTCGTGCAAAAAGCCAACACTATACCGGAGGTCGAACTACCTTATGAAAAAGGCTCGCTACTTGGAATTGCTCTCCCATTCTTTTCCCACCTCACGCCAAGCTGCTACCGCAATAGCTCACTATGCAGGCGAATTATCGCTTCCTAAACCTACTGAACTCTATATTTCAGACATTCATGGCGAATACGAAGCGTTTGCCAACATTCTAAGAACTGGTTGCGGCAATTTGCAGCGTGCTATAGAAAGTGCGTTTGGCGAATCACTTACCGACCAGGAAAAGGCCGCGCTTACCTGTCTTATTTGCTATCCTCAAGAAAAAATGGAGTGCATTTTAGCAGATGAAGATGAAACTGCACCTTGGTATGAAGAATCAATTTCACAACTACTGGTTCTTATTGATTACCTTTTGCTTACCCATTCCAATCAAGAATTAACAGAAGCACTTCCCGAAGAGTTTGCGGCGCTTACCCAAGATTTATTATCCCTTGATTATCCAACCGAAATTGTTTCTTCGCTTATTAGCACCAATACCGCACCAGACTATATTGAAGCACTCTGCTTGGCGGTAAGAACCTTATTAGTTGGCAAGCTTCATATGGTAGGCGATGTATATGACCGCGGTCCTTTTCCTGAACTGATCATGGACGAGCTTGCAAATTCGCCCCGTATCGATATTCAATGGGGCAACCACGATATTGTTTGGATGGGAGCTGCGCTTGGCCAGCGCGGTTGCATTGCTCATGTTGTACGCAACTGTGCCCGCTATGGAAATCTGTCCATCTTGACCGATGCCTACGGCATAAATATTATGCCCCTAGCCAACTTTGCGCTTGAAGCCTATCGTGACGATCCTTGTGTTGGGTATGGACTAAAGGGCAACCCTGCTCTTTCGCAACAAGAATATGATCTCAATGTAAAGATCCAAAAAGCGATGGCTATTCTGCAATTCAAAGTAGAAGCGAAACATATCGACGACAATCCTTCTTTTAACCTGGAAAATCGAAAGTTACTGCATAAAATCAACCTCGAAACTAATACGGTAGAAGTAGTTGGCGTTGAATACGCAATTACCGATGCAATATTCCCTACCGTCGATTGGACAGATCCCTACAAACTAACCGACGAAGAAGAAGCGGTTATGTGCTCGCTTGAGCAAGCCTTCCTTAATTGTGAAAAGCTTCAACGTCACATGGCGCTCCTTCTTAAAAAAGGGAGCTTATATAAAATCGAAAACAATACGCTTATGTATCATGCCTGTGTTCCCCTTAACCCTGATGGAACACTTAAAGAGGTAAACATCTATGGTAAAACCTACAAAGGAAAAGCGCTTTTTGATGCCGTAGACAAGTATGTACGCGATGCCTTTACCGCCAAGGATCCCGAAAGCCACAAGCGTGGTTGTGATTTGCTTTGGTATCTCTGGCTGGGAGAAGGGTCGCCTTTATTCGCAAAAAGCAAGATGGCAACGTTCGAAATTTATCTGATCGAAGATAAAACAGCACGTAAAGAAGTAAAAAACTCTTACTACTCGCTTCTTGAAGATGCCGACGTTCTTGATGCGATTTTTGAAGATTTCGGTATGAACCCTGAAACCGCACGCATTGTATGCGGTCATACGCCTGTTAAAGTAAAGGATGGCGAAGATCCTGTTAAGTGTGGTGGTAAAGTCATTATTATTGACGGCGGAATGTCTAATGCCTATCAATCTACCACTGGCATTGCAGGTTTTACCTTGGTCTCTGATGCCAAAGGGATACGTCTTGTATCTCATCAGCCTTTTGTGGGAAGCGTTGCTGCAATTCGCGAAGATAGATGGGTTGAATCAACTGAACGAATCATTAGCGAGGCGGATCACACACTTCAAGTTGCCGAAACTGATGCAGGAAAACACCTTAAAAAGCGTATTGCTGATTTAGAAAAACTCATCTCTGCTTACCGTAAAGGAAAGATTGCAGAACAAATATAAAAGTAAAATGAGCGCCTGCTTAAGCGTACAACCAATGCTCTATACAGGCGCTCTTTGAATTTACTTTGAATATATAGCTCTGGTGTTCTTTGCTTTTTCTAAATAGGATCGCTGTATAAGCCCTTTTCACCCTCGTCGGCATTATGAATATCAACGATGCACGCCTGTTCCAATGATCAACTGCTTCTTCATAGGTAGGCTGTTTTGTCTCTGCTTCATAACCGCACTTGTCGCATGCAACATAGTAGGATGGTTCACCACTGTCGCTATCAAACCATTCAGAAACATGAACTTCAGGACTTCCGCAATACGGACAAATATTCAATCCAGCCATTTCCCATCCCTCCTTCAGCATTTGAAATGCGAGAAATAAGCTTCTTTGAGTCTTGCACCAAACTTTCAAATCCCCTTTTGCTTAGTGCAATTTTCTCTATTCCTATTGTATACCTTATAGCCATGCTGTAGGGCTGTATTAATCCAGGTAGCACCCCAAACCAAAACGAGAATGACGCTACATCGTAAGCATCATACAGCCCGTACCAAGCAAAATTGCCAAAATCATTTTGCCAAAAGCTTTATAGGATCTACCTAAGCGACCCATTCTTGGTTCGCTGTCCCTGTATGGCTTGTCGTGCATACGAATAGCAACAGAATCAGTTAGCAAAAAGCCGCACATTTTAACGAATTGTATAAACGCATAGATATAAAAAATCAAAGCGATGAACTCCATGGGAAATTCCTTTGTCTAAACAATACCAGTAGTTTTTCGAAAAAGTCGTCGATTCAGATGCTCTCAAGAGACGCTAAAGATTAGCCCTATAGACAGCAAAATAGCCTATCTTGTTTTGGGCCCATTATGTCCTTGAAGAGGAACATCTGACAAATCATCGCGTGCAACGACCGTATATTTAGGCATAGTAATTGTAAGTCTCCCTTTTTCATCTAAACGAGAAAGATCAAGTCGCCTCTTGCTACTAGGATGATCCACTACAATTGTTCGAGGCTCAGTCGCATAGTAGCTATCAGACACCGTACCAGTGATATCAGTACCTACTAAAAACAAATCTGGATTATCCAAGATGAACAAAACATCAGAAGGACTAAGCAGTGAAGGTGTGCGCACTGCAACAGGCCGATCCGAATTAGGATCTTGAACGCAAATGAAAAGCTTATACGTGTCGAAATCTTGTACTTGCCTATTGAAATAACTTACTACTTTAGTTATTTCGTTAGGCTCTAATGGATTTTGAGATACTGGATAGCCTTGATATCTCGAAGAATCCTGAGATCTTGCAGGATTCTCGGGATAATCGCAACTCGGATATACAGATTCCCGAGAAGGCGAATATGAAGAGTCGTAAGAAGAAGTTCTGCAATACGAGCTACGCCCGTAAGAACTGCCAGAAACGTTTTTGTTAAGAAATTCTTCTATGATTTTTCTACCGAAGCCAAACATGCGATATTCCTTTCCGAACTAGAAACGCCAAAATCACTAAAATGCCCCAAAAAAATATATAAAGACCTCGGTAAGACCAATCAATTGTTTATATTGTTCCTTATCTTGCGATTTTAAACAATACCCTTTCTGTCATTTATTCCGATCCTTGCAAAAAGTGATACGACACAGATCGAAAGGACAAGTGATTCCACTTTGAATTAGTATCATAATTACGCTATGGATATTGATTCAGAAAATATCAAACACACCTCAAACACCACGGAAGTAATGAAGGGCAACTCCCCTTCAGTAGTCCCACCCGCTTTAATCATTATGCTTGCCGTTGCTTCGGGTATGGCAGTAGGTAATCTTTACTGGGCACAGCCTCTTTTAGCGCAGATCACTCACGGTTTTGGCATAGATACCGCCCAAGGTGGCTTTTTAATAATGGCAACTCAGATCGGATACGCTCTGGGCCTTTTCTTTATAGTCCCGCTTGGTGATGTTCTCCATCGTCGCAAGTTAATATTTACTATGATGCTGCTCACCGTAATTGCCCTTATAGCAGTTTCTCTGGCACCTTCTTTTGCAGCGCTTGCTTTTTCTCTTGGCTGTTTAGGTTTAGTGACCATTTCAGGTCAAATAATCATGCCCTTAACTGGCGATATATCAAGCCCAACTGAGCGAGGCAAAAACGTAGGCATTATTTCTGGCGGAATTACGATTGGTATTTTATCTGCACGAACCATAAGTGGCCTGGTTGCCGATGTGTTTGATTGGCGTGCAATTTATCTTTTTGCAGCAGGAATTAATATTATTTTGGCTTTCATTATTGTTCGCATGATTCCTGAAACACCCGATCGGGAAAAAATATCTTACCCAGCTCTTATTCACGATGTGTTTCATACCCTTCACACCACCCCAACCCTTATCCCTTTAATGATGATTGCGGCGTGCTCATTTGGCATTGTATTCAATATTTTTTGGACATCGGTTACCTTTCTGCTTTCAGCAGAGCCATTCCACTATTCGACTTTTCAAATTGGCCTAGTAAGCTTAACCGCAATTACGGGAGCACTCGCCGCCATGAAAGTAGGATCATTGCAAGATCGTGGATTAGGGGTTAAAGCAACGGGTGTTTTTCTTGCCCTTAATTTGACATGCATTATCCTTGCAGATTTATTTGCAGAAACTTCAGTAATTGCTCTAATCGTGCTTGCAGCAATTTACTCACTCGCCAACCAAAGCGTTTCGATTTTGAATCAATCACGCCTGTTTTCTCTTAATCCAACCAAACGAAGTCGTCTCAATACCTGTTTTGTAGTTAATAATTTTATATTCTGCGCAATTGGTAGTACCCTTGCCTCAATACTTTGGAATATAGGAGGTTGGCATACAGTTATGACTGGAGCTGCTATCACTCTCATAGTTGCCCTTATAATCTGGGCGACATCATACAAATCATCAAAAGCATTCGACGAGAAAACTCATCTTCAAGAAAAAGTTCGGTAGCAAGCCACTAGAAAATCAAAGGATCAGAAACAAGCGCTAGCACTTCTACCTGGACATATGAAAACAGAATAAACCGAATACTACGCGCAAACTACAGTACAGCATTCTTTATCCAAGTTTCACCCTTAGCGCGTAAACCATTAGCAATCCCTCTGCAGCCCATAAGAAAGACTCCCATCACCAGCCAAAGCGCCGCTATACGAGCCAAATCATCTGGCAAATATGGCCCAATAGCAAATACCAAGACTACCAATGCGGCAATATGCACAAGAGCCGACACTCCACACGTAAATGCCAAGTAGCGAAAATCACCTGCTCCGATCAAAATACCATCGAGCGCCCACATCCAACCCTGAAGCGGCATCAGAATACCAACCACGATCATTCCAGTTGTTACCAGCGCTTGAATAGTGGGATTAGGAGAAAATAGCGACCCCGCAACTAATCCTAACATTGCAAAAACAACCCCAATAATAATCCCTGCGATAAATCCTGCTCGCGCTGTTTCTTTTGTTAAATTACGTGCACGATCATACGCTTGGGCACCTAGCTCTGCCCCAACAAGGGTTTGACCCGCTATCGCTATAGAATCAAGAGCATTTACCGTAAAGTTCCAAGCCGCATTTACCACTTGATAAGCTGCAAGTACTTCAGTACCCATGGAAGCTGCAGCCATCACACTTGCCACTAAAGCCAAACGAAGAGCTAATGTTCTTACAAATAAAGGAAAACCATCACTTCCCGCAGAAGCAATCCCGCTCGCAGACGGTTTAAGAGAAGCTCCTCCTTGCACAATCCAACGCAGCGCAGGAACAAGCAGAAAGATGCCCATAAACCACTGGGCAATTGCCGTAGCAATACCAGATCCAGCAATACCCCAGCCCCAAACGATTACAAACAAAATATCAAGTACGGTATTAAGGACTGCACCACTCACTGCAGCAACCAAGGTGATATTCACTTTTTGCAATCCTCTAAAAATACCATTTGATGCATAAACTAATAACATCCCAGGAACTCCAAGCAAAACCATTTGAGTGTAAATAGTTGCCTGTTGAAGAGTTTCTCCCTTTCCTCCTAAAAAGCTACAGAGGGGCTCGGCAAAGACAAAAAGCAGTATGGCTAATACTAATCCGATACTTAGTGACAGCCATAAACTGTTCATGCCGGCTTGCAAGCCTTCACGTTTTCTTCCTGCGCCGAAAAGACGAGCAACCTGTGATGTAGTGGAATATGCCAGAAATACGCAAAGCCCAACTGCCGTCAGGACAATGGTTGATCCCAAAGATAATCCCGCCAATGCAGGATCGCTGACATGTCCCACGATTGCCGTATCAATTAAAACAAAGGTCGGTTCTGCGATTAGCTGACCAAATGTCGGAATTGCTAAAACAAGAAGCTTTTTATTGATTGAAGGAGTTTTCGTATTCGTTTTCGTATTCATAGGAGCCATTGTAGCAGTCCGCCTTAAACAACAAATTCCCAACATTTATCACTATGTAGACTACGTACAAAATCCTGCTTCGATATAATTCAGATAGAACAATAGCGCCTGATCATGTGCGAGGGATTATTATGACTACAGACAATCCAAAAGCCACAGAAGATAAAACAAAAGAAAACTGTTCAAAAACTACTAATCTCGAAACACAAGAGACTGAAATAATTGACGTCACTCCACTTGATTTAGATCAAAACAGCAAGGCATTCGGGGATAAAAACGGAGAAGTTTTTGAGCAGGTAACAGCAAAATACTACGAAGCCACAAGCACCATAAGCAATGATTCGTCAACTGTCTCACCTGGCGATAATAACTCTGAATCCGACGTGCGGAACAACACTACCACCAGCAAAGTAACAGCCACAGCGGAATCTACCAATGATCCTGTTACCGTGATCCCTGATGTTATCTCAGTCAATGGAGAAGAAATTCCCGCATCGCAAACACAAAAAATCAAAGGTGCAGCCCAAATGGCAGCAGGTGGCGCCCTTGCGGTTGCAGGCATACCCCTCCTTATTCTACCGGGTCCTGGCGCAGTCTTTATCGTGGGCGGTGTCGCACTTGCAAGCAAAGGTCAACGGAATTTTTCTGGACGAGCAGCTTCTCCTCTTGAAGCTAAACTTGATGCTGCTGCAGCTAAGATGA
>ERZ826146.1127-NODE-1127-length-26960-cov-6.255826_pt1 | contig 26960 bp, 26 predicted proteins | sample MGYA00519857_ERZ826146 | MGnify/ENA primary metagenome ERZ826146 (study PRJEB31778, sample SAMEA3449222) | human gut metagenome | biome: human gut; feature: human-associated habitat; material: faeces | place: United Kingdom | collected 2010/2012 ...
GCCTTTGCCAAGGGCTCTCCCTTTGGGAGAGCTGGCGCGAAGCGCCTGAGAGGGCGAGGGCGGCGGAGGGGACGCTGTACCTAGGTTTAGCAGATGTGTATGATAGGGCAGACCCAAGAAACGGCAGAAAGGGGCATTTTTGTGAAGGAAACCACGGTTGTGAAAAACAACAAAATGCTTCCGGTTGCCCGAAGATTGCGCCGCGAAATGACTTTATCAGGGCAACACCTTTGGTTTCGCTTTCTGCGCTCCTACCCAGTAAAAATCTACAAACAGCGGATCATTGAATCTTTTGTGGTAGATTTTTACTGCGCGGAAGCACGATTGGTTATTGAATTGGACGGCTCACAGCATTATACTGAACAGGGGAAGGCTTACGACGAAGAGCGGAGCCAGATCCTGCGCGAGTACGGCTTGAAGGTATTGCGCTTTTCCAACCGCGAGGTGGAACAGCAGTTCGATGCGGTGTGCGAGAAGATCCAGAAAGAGATTCAAGCGAGGGTGTAGGATAACAATTTCCCCTTTTCCCACAGACGATCACCCATTACCATAAAATCTAATGAAACAGGTGGACAAAACGATGAGAGAAATTCAAGTTGCAGAACACAAGACCCTGAAGCTGACCAACGTGTTGGCACGGAAGGTGGACGGCAGCGAGCTGGGCAACCTGCCCGTGGTGCTGACCCAGATGCAGAACTTTATCCGCAGCCACAACGCCATGCCTGTTGGCCCCATCATCCAGTGCGTTAAAATGCGCACCGGCCCCAACCCCACGGCGGAAATCTACTTTATGCAGCAGGTCAACCAGTTGATCACCCGGCTGGACCCCGGCTACGAGATGGACGCGGTGCTGCGTGTGCGCAACTGCCTCTACGCCCACTATGTCGGCCCCATGGATCACAGCAGCCTCGCCAGCCAGAAGCTCGACATCTATGCTTTTGAGAACGAGATCGAGCGCACCGGCGATGTGTACAGCATCTATGTCAATCAGGACGAAGACGAAGGCGTGCTTGACGTCTTTATGGAGACCAAATAATTATGACGACCATTCAGAATCTTTCCGATCTGCAGGATCGCCGCATCATGATGGAGAAAAAGCTGCCGCCCTTCGGCTATGCGATGATCCTCCTCGTGGCATTCCTGCTGGTGTTCCTGACCATCTGGAGCACCAAGAATTACCGCACCTACGTCAGCCAGTCGGTCGGCACCGTGCAGGCAAGCAATAAAACCTACATCATGTCCAGCTACTCCGGCACCCTGACCGAGCTGAACGTCTCTGAGGGCAGCTACGTCAACGAGGGCGACCTCATTGCCCACATCAAGAGCACGGACATCGATATGCAGACCGACGGCTACAAGAGCCAGCTGGAGATCTACGAAAAGCAGAAGTCCCAGTACGAGAAGCTGCTCAAGTCCATTCAGGACGACAAGAACTACTTCAGCGAGACGGATATCGACGATCAGCCGTACTATTATCAGTACGAGAACTACAAGAGCCAAGTACAGCAGAAGGCCTTTGACGCTTCGCCCTATCAGGCCGCGGGCTACTCCGAGGAGCAGATCAAGGCCCTGATGGAGCAGAACCAGAGCGAGATCGAGTCACTGTACTACTCCACTTTGCAGTCGGTGACCGCGAACCTGACCAGCGTTCAGGCCAACATCGACAACCTGCAGACCCAACTGGACGCACTGGAAAGCGGCGCGAACGATTACTATATCTATGCCCCCACCTCCGGCGTCATCCACATGGACACCCCCTACAAGGAGGGCATGGTGCTGAGCGCCGGTTCCGCGCTGGCCACCGTCGCCAGCGAGAACAGCGACCTTGAGGTGGTGGCGGCCCTGACCGTCAGCGACCGGCCCCTCGTCAACGTGGGCGACCCGTGCAAGATCGCCATCACCGGCCTGTCCGAGTATTCCTACGGCAACCTGACCGGCACCGTCACTTCCATCGACAGCGATGTGACCTCCAGCACGTCCGGCTCCTACTACAAGATGACCATCAAGCCCAACAGCACCTATGTGGTGAGCAACGGCGGCGACAAGGTCGATCTGGCCAACGGCATGAGCGTGACCGCCCGTGTCGAGTACGACGAGCTGACTTACTTCGACTACGTGATGGAGGCTCTGGGCGTTTTGTTCCGTTAAACAGCGTCCGTAAACCAACGCCCAAAGAGGTACGATAGAATGAAATTGAACCCGAAACAGTTGGCCGTAAGCGCCGCGCTGCTCACCCTGCTGGCCGCAGGGGCCGCGCTGCCCGCCACAGCCGCCAGCCCCATTTCTGCTCCCGCGGCCATCACCTTCCCGTGGAGCGCCGTCGCCACCGAGAGCGTGGAGACCGGCGATTATGCCGCCTCCATGACCGTGGGCACCGCGCAGCAGCTTTCGCCGGTGGTCACCCCCGCCAAGGCCGCGAAGCGCAACGGCGTCAGCTACGTTTCCGATAACCCGAACATCGTCTCGGTGACGGAGGACGGCGTGGCACAGGCCGTCGGCCTCGGCACGGCCCAGATCACGGCCAGCTGCGGCGGCGTGAGCTGCACCTATGCCATCACCACCCAGCCCGACAGCACGATGATCGCCACCGAGATGGACATCACGCTGGCGTCCAGCACCATCGCGGTGGGCGATCACACCAACGTTTCGCTGGCGGTCCTGCCCACTACGGCGGCAAATTACATCGATGTGAAGCTGACTTCTTCCGACCCCGGCGTGGCCACCGTCAACAACTTCGGCAAGGTGACGGGCATCGCCCCCGGCAAAGCGACCATCACGGCTTCCGCCGGCGATGTGAGCTGCTCGGCGACGGTCACGGTGGTGGCGGCGCCCAGCTCCAGCACCGGCGCGACGGAGTCCCTCTCCCTGAACACGAACTACCTCGTGCTCAAGCCGGGCGCGTCCGGCAAGATCACCGGCTCGGTGGCGCCCTCCACGGCGTCCCAGTCCCTGACCTTCACCAGCCGAGATAAGAGCATCGCCACCGTCAGCGCCAGCGGCGTTGTTACCGGCGTTTCCACCGGTGCGACCTCCGTGGTCGTCTCCAACGGCACGGTCTCTTCGTCGGTGACGGTCATCGTCAACCGCACGGCGTCTTCCAGCAGCAGCGGCGGCACCGCCGACGGCGACGGCACCGAACCCACCGACGGCGACCCCATCGCGAACGCCATCGAGAATGCGGCGTCGGACACCATCTCCTACCCGCAGGAGCAGGTGCCGGTGATCACCACCGAGATGCTCAACGCCCTGCGCACCACGGGCCGCACCCTCGTGCTCAACGCCAAGGACTACACCCTGACCGTGGACGGCAGCACTATCCGCAACACCACCAGTGAGATCGCCACCGCGCTGACCTTTACGCCGGACGAGAACGGCCTCCGCTTTACCCTGAACGACGGCGGCGAGATGCCCTGCGGGGTGCAGATTGCCCTGACCGGGGAGAATGCAGCCTACAGCCGCCTCTACCTGCACAACAGCGTCAGCGGCAAGTGGCAGTTCCTGAACAGCTACAAGGACGGCGTCCTCCACGCCGATGTGGCGGGCGAGTACCTGCTGACAAACCAGAATCTGCGGTTCACCAGCATCAACTGGACCTTCTTCATCGGGGCCGGTGTAGTGGTCGTCGCCTGTCTGATCGCCTATATCGCGGTCAAGAAGCGGTATTGGTTCTGGTAAGATCGTACGTTAAAACGAAAAACTCCCGGACACTTCGTCCGGGAGTTTTTGCGTAGAAGGGAAACCTTACTTCGATTCAACCTTACCTTCGCCGTCCAGCGCTTCCTCCAGCGTGTGCCACGCAAGGACCGCGCACTTGACGCGGGCGGGAACATGGGCAATGCCCTGCAGCGCGGCGGCGTCTTCGAGGTCGTCGAGCTGCTCCGGGGTGATCTTGCCCTTGATCATATCAAAATACAGGCCGATGAGGCGGCGTGCGTCCTCCACGGTGCGGCCCTTCACGAGGTCGATCATCAGGGAGGCCGACGCTTGGGAGATGGCGCAGCCGGTGCCGATGAACCCGGCGTCCTCAATGACGCCGTCCTTGACCCGCAGCTGAAGGGTGATGTCGTCGCCGCAGCTGGGGTTGACGCCCTCAAGGCTGTGGGTGGCCCCCTCGACGGGGTGGCGGTTCTCCTTGCTACGGCTGTTTTCGGTAATGATCTGGGTGTAAAGCTCGTTCAGATTCATAAACCCATCACCTTTCGTACAGTTTCGAGATTATTCAGCAGCGCGTCGATGTCTTCCGGCGTGTTGTAGATGGCCACGCTGGCGCGGCAGCAGGAGCCGATGCCGAGGAAGTCCATCAGGGGCTGGGCACAATGGTGCCCGGCCCGGATGGCCACGCCGCCCGCATCCAGAATGGTGGCGACGTCGTGGGGGTGGACGTCCTGCACATTGAAGGACACCACGCCGAACCGCTTGGCGGCGGTGGGGTCCCCGTACACGGTCAGCCACGGCATATCGGCCATGCCCTTGAGCATCCGCTCCAGCAGGGCGTGCTCGTGATCCATCATGGTCTGCCAGCCGATGTGGTCGATGTAGTCCAGCGCGGCGGCAAAGCCCACCTCGCCGCCCACGTTCCGGGTGCCCGCCTCAAACTTGCGGGGACCCTCGGCCCATGTGGCGCTGCGCTCATGAACCGCGCCGATCATGTCGCCGCCGCTGAGGAAGGGGGGCATCTTGTCCAGCAGCTCCCTGCGGGCGTAGAGGGCGCCCATGCCCATAGGGGCGTAGAGCTTGTGGGCGGAACAGGCCGCGAAATCCACGTCCAGCGCCTTCACGTCCACGGGCATGTGGGGCGCGCTCTGGGCGCAGTCCAGCACCACGACGGCCCCGACAGCGTGGGCGCGGGCCACGATCTCTTCCACTGGGGCACGCAGCCCCAATACGTTGGACACCATGCCGATGGCCACGAGCTTGGTCTTGGCGGTGATCTTCCGGTCCAGCTCATCGGTGGTCAGGTGGCCGTCCGGGCCGGGGTAGAGGTACACGAGGGCTGCGCCCGTGGCCTCGGCCACCCGCTGCCACGGCACGAGGTTGGAATGGTGCTCCGCGACCGAGATCACGATCTCGTCGCCCGCGTGCAGGAAGTGGAGCCCGTAGCTGTAGGCCACAAGGTTCAGGGACTCGGTGGTGTTCTGGGTGAAGACGATCTCATCGTCCTCCGCGTGGAAGAACTGGGCCACCCGGTGCCGGGCCCCCTCGTGGGCGTCGGTGGCCCGCATGGCGAGGTCATACACGCCCCGGTGGGGGTTGGCGTTGTCGTGGGTGTAGTAGCGGGTCACGGCGTCCAGCACCTGCGTGGGGTGCTGGGTGGTGGCGGCGCTGTCCAGATAAACGAGCCGGGTGCCGTTTTCGTCGGCGCTCAGGATCGGGAAATCCTTAATCCATGGATTCTGCATCGTCGAGCCTCCTTGCTGCCGCCTCGCGCACTTCGTCCTGAAGCGCCGCGAGGGGGATCTTTTCAATGGCCGGGGCAAAGCGGGCGTCCACCATCAGGCGGCGTGCCTGTTCCTCGGAAAGGCCGCGGGAGCGCAGGTAGTAGAGCTTGGCCTCATCCAGTCGCCCGATGGAGGCAGCGTGCTGGCCCTCGACCTCTTCTTCGCCGCAGAGGATCAGCGGCGCGGTGCGGTTGCGGGCGGTGGGGCTGAACAGCAGCACATCCTCGCTCTCGTGGCCGACGCCGCGCTTGGCACCCCGGCGGAAGTCGATGGTGCCGCGCAGGATCTTATCGGCATGGCCGGTCAGGACGCCGGCGGTGTGCATCTCGCACAGGGTGTCCTTGGCGGTGTGAACGGAGACATCGTTGTGATCCAGCACGGCGTTGCCGCTGCCGAAGTAGACGGCATCAAGGTCGTACTCGCTCTTGGAAGCGGCGAGCTGTGCCTTGGCACCGCATGCCGAGAGGGCACCGCCCAGCTCGATGCGCACCTGCTCCACCTTGGCGCTCTTGGCTTCCTCGATGGCGACGGCGTTCCAGCGGCGGGCGTGAGAGCCCAGCAGCTGCACCTGCACCAGCTTGACGTGGGCGTTCTCGCCCGCGCGGATGCGGGTGAGGGAAGCGGCGGCACCGTTTTCAGCGTCGCCCCGCACCACCTGCACCACGGTCAGGCTGCTGCCCGCCTTGGCGTCCACGGAAAGGACGCTCAGGGCGTTGGGGTGGGCAGCGTCCAGCGTGACCTCAAAGAGGGCGGGCGCTTCCACCGTGGTATCTTCGGCCACCGTCAGCGCATGGCGGACGGTGGCATTTTCCAGCAGATAGGTATCGACGGCCTCGCCCATGCCGCTCTCCGAAAAGGCGGTGAAGTCGTTCTCGGCTTCGCCGACCCCAGCGGGCAGGGTGAAGGCGATGTTCGCTTCACCCCAGTCGTCGCCGGGGATCTCCGGCAGCGCCGCTGCTTTGGGAGCGCTGTTGACGCCGCACTGGTTCCAAGTAGGAACCGGCAGACGATTCATGTTCAAGTCATTCATAACACTTCCGGCCCTCCTTTCAGCCGATACTGCCCTTCATTTCGAGGTGGATGAGGTTGTTCATCTCCACCGCGTACTCCACGGGCAGCTCCTTGGCAATGGGTTCTGCAAAACCGCCCACGATGAGGGCGCGGGCATCCTCTTCGCTCAGGCCGCGGCTCATCAGGTAGAAGACCGCTTCCTCGCTGATGCGGCCGATCTTGGCTTCGTGGCCCACATCCACCGCGTCGCAGCGGATGTCCATCTCCGGGATGGTGTCGGAGCGGGAGCGGTCGTCCAGCATCAGGCTCTCGCAGGAGACGGCGCTGCGGCTGTTCTTCGCGCCCGGCAGCACCGTGACGGAGCTGCGGAAGTTCGAGATGCCGCCGTCCCGCGCGATGGACTTCGTCGTGATGTGGGAACTGGTGTTGGGGGCCGCGTGGACCACCTTGGCACCGGTGTCGAGGTCCTGCCCGGCACCCGCAAAGGTGATGCCGGTGAACTCCATCCGGGCACCCTCGCCCGCCAGAATGCTCATGGGGTAGAGGCAGGAGGTATGGGAGCCGAAGGAACCGGAGACCCATTCGATCGTGCCGCCCTTTTCCACCTTGGCGCGCTTGGTGTTCAGGTTGTACATGTTCTTCGACCAATTCTCAATGGTCGAGTAGCGGACGCGGGCGTTCTCGCCCACGTAGATTTCCACGCAGCCCGCATGGAGGTTGGCCACGTTGTACTTCGGGGCCGAGCAGCCTTCGATGAAGTGGAGGTAGGCACCCTTGTCCACGATGATGAGGGTGTGCTCGAACTGGCCCGCACCGGGGGCGTTCAGGCGGAAGTAGGATTGCAGCGGGATCTCCACATGCACCCCGGCGGGAACGTACACGAAGGAGCCGCCGCTCCACACCGCCCCGTGCAGGGCCGCGAACTTGTGGTCGGTGGGGGGCACCAGCTTCATGAAGTGGCTCTTGACCATGTCGGCGTAGGGGCCGGTGAGGGCGCTTTCTATGTCGGTGTAGACGACGCCCTGCGCGGCCACCTCGGCTTTGACGTTGTGGTAGACCACCTCGGAGTCGTACTGCGCACCCACGCCGGCCAGCGAAGCCCGCTCGGCCTTGGGGATGCCCAAGCGCTCAAAGGTGTTCTTGATATCCTCCGGCACCTCGCTCCACTTGCCCCGCATCTCGGTGTTGGGGCGGACGTAGGTGACGATATTGCGCATATCCAGCCCTTCGATGGAAGGGCCCCAGTTCTGCACCGGCATCTTGTTGTAAATTTCAAGGCTCTTCTGGCGGAACGCGCGCATCCACTCCGGGTCGTGCTTTTCCTCGGAAATTTTGGCCACGATGTCGGGTGTCAGGCCGGAATTCACCTCAAAGGCGGCGTTTGCGGCGTCCTTGATGTCGTAAATGCTGCGGTCCACTTCGGCAACGTCGGTCTTTTCGGTCTCAAAGGCTCTCATTTCGCTTCGTCCTCCTTCAGCGCGTGGAAGCCCTCCTCGATGATCTCGTTCACAAGGCTGCCATCGCCGGTGCGCACGATGCGGGCATCGTCCAGCACATGCACAAAATCCACCTTCAGGCCCTCAAGGATCTTGGCGTTGTGGGTGATGATGAGGAGGGCGTTCTCCTCGTTGTGGTAAGCGCGGACGCCCTGCGCCACGGTCTTTACGGCGTCCACGTCAAGGCCGGAGTCCGTTTCGTCCAGCAATGCCAGCTTCGGCTTGAGCATGAGGAGCTGCAAGATCTCGCTCTTCTTCTTCTCGCCGCCGGAGAAGCCCACGTTCAGGTAGCGCTCGGCATAGCTGGGGTCCATGCCAAGGGCCTCCATCTGCTGTGCCAGCTCCTTGCGGAAGGCGAAGACCTTGACGGGCTTGCCGGTGATGGCACCCTGTGCGGTGCGCAGGAAATTTTCCAGCGTGATGCCGGGGATCTCCTCCGGCGTCTGAAAGGAAAGGAACATGCCCAGCTTTGCGCGGACGTCCGCGCTCTCGTGGGTCACATCCTGCCCGCGGAAAACAATGCTGCCGCGGGTGACGGTATAGCGGGGGTCGCCCATCAGGGCGCTCATCAGGGTGGATTTGCCCGCGCCGTTGTGGCCCATCAGAACATGGGTCTCGCCGGGGTTGACGGTCAGGTTCAGGCCGTCCAGAAGCACCTTCTGCTCCTCGCCGACCGTGACCTGTAAATCTTTGACTTCCAGCAGGGGACTGCTCATAGGATCTACCTCCTTGTAACGCAATACCGCACGCACTCTCAATTCCAAGTGGTGCGGTAGGATAACTCTCGATCCTTATACTATACCAACTTTCTAGGAATTGCAAGGGGTGTCAAAAAAGATTAACACTCTTCGGCGCTTATACCAAGAAACGGTGGAGAACTTCCGGCCCCCTTTGTGCAGGGTGAAGTGCGACAAGAAAGAGCGAGGACTCTGTGCCGCACACAGGGTCCCCGCTCTTTTCTCAGTTTTCGTTACAGTTTCCGGTAGCCGGAAGGCTCATCGTCCTTGCAGCGGCGTTCCATCAAAAAGGTGTCCAGCCAGCGGCCGTGGCAGTCCCGCGCGATCCGCTCACGGCGGCCCACAAGGCGGAAGCCGCATTTCAGGTGCAGCCCCTTGGAGGCGGCGTTGTCCTGCAGGACGGTGGATTGCAGCGTCCAGTACCCGGCCTCCTCGGCTTCTTGACAGAGAGCGGTCAGGAGCTGGGAACCCAGCCCCCGGCCTCGGAAGCGCTCACCAATGTAGATGCTGATCTCGGCCACGCCCCGGTAGCACCAGCGCGGGTCCACCCGGTGCAGGGCGGCCCACCCGGCCAGCACGCCGTCATCCACCACCACAAGGCGGCATTCCTTGGTGTGGGAGGCATCCCACGCGGTATAAGGCGGGCAGTCGGTCTGGAAGGTGGCGTGCTCGGTGGCAATGCCTTCCAGATAGATCTTGGCGACTGCGGACCAATCTTCCGGCGTCATGGGCCGGACTGTGATCTCGTTCATACGTTCCCCTGACCGGAGCCGCAATGCTCCGCATTTCCCTCACAAAATTCCTTCTGACAGCTTCAGTATAGCAGACTTTTCGGCAAAGTACAACGGCTCAGACGGGGCCGGGCAGAGAACCCAGCACTTTGATGCCGAGGCTGCGCAGGCAGGAATGCTTTTCCCGCAGCAGGGGCACCGCGTCCGGCTTTTCCGGCGCGTGGGCGTCGCAGCCGACGATGACCTGCTCCTTTTTTATGGCAGAAACCTTTCCGAAAAGGATCGGTTGTGATACAATAGAGTAAATATTTTGGGCTGTATTCGCCCGTGTAGGAAATCATTATAGACCACTTCGCGGAAAAATGCAATCCGGGCGGCAGCAAAGGAGCGTACTCATGAAAAAGAGAACGAAGCTGGCAGCGGCGCTGTGCTGTCTTGGCCTGATGATGACGCTGGCGCTGCCTACGTTTGCGGCGGGCACCATCACCACCGAGACTACGATGGGCGAGATCCGCTCGGACCCCGGCGTTCAGGGGTCGGGCATCTGGATCAACTCCAAGTTCCGGGACATCAAGCCCCTGCAGACCTATTACTACAACAAACAGACGCTGGCAGAGTTTGTGGGCAGCGAGAACGCCGAAGCCAGCGCGGCGGGCCTGAACCTCGCGGTGGAAAACTACGAAGCGGGCCGTCAGGTCACCTACAAGCTCTATTCGGACGAGGAGATCGCTGCCGACCCCACCAAGGAGGTCGCAGAGCTGAACTATTTCCCCGCCAAGACCCCCAATGCCAAGTATGCGCTGGTGCTCTCCGGCAACATCAGCACCCGCACCGCCGAGCTGAAGGAGTGCATCTCCACGGCTTATGAGCTCCACGAAAAAGGCTACGCCGTCTTTACGATGCGCTACCGCGTCTTCCAGAATGCCAGCGACAACGCCCCGCTGGACGACATCGGCCGGGCCGTGCAGTTCATCACCGAGCACGCCAAGGTGTTCGACGTCCAGACCGAGAACTATGCTCTGCTGGGCTACTCCTCCGGCGGGCACCTGCTGGGCCTGTTCTGCGGCAGGGAGCTGGGCTACCAGAAGTACAAGGTGCCCAAGCCCGGTGCCCTGTTGCTGGCTTACCCCATCAACGATTTCAACGAGGCGCGGCCTTTCTATAGGCTGGTCATGGATCCCGCCGTCTGTGGGACCCGGTACTATGATAATACCATCTCCGGCAGCGTGGATGCGGATTACCCGCCGACGTATTTCTGGTACGGCAAGAACGATAACACCCTGAAGCTGCTCATCTACTCTGAGCAGGGCCCCGCGCTGGAAAAGGCTCTGACGGAAAGCGGCGTGCCCCACCAGCGCACGGTTTACAACAATGCCGCCCACGGCATCGGCCTCGGTTACGGCACCGATGCGGAAGGCTGGCTCGACGACGCCGCTGCCTTCTGGGAAGCCCAGACCGCTGAATAACAGAGAAGGAAACCGTACATGATGAACCGGAATCGAACTTTGCGCATCCTGCTGGCTGCATTGGCCCTTCTGGCGGTGCTGGCCCTGCCCGCTTTTGCGGAAGGGGAGAAAGGGGAAGCCAACATCACCCCGCAGACCACCATGAAAGAACTGCGGGAGAACCCCAGCATCAAAGGCTCCGGGCTGTACACCTATGTGTACGTCTGGGAGCGGGACTGCGGCTTTTTGCAGAACAGCAAGGACAACGACACCCTGCAGCAGGTCATCGGCAAGCAGTCGGTCAACAGCTGCGTGGCCGGGATGAATTTCATCATCGAGACCTACAACGCGGGTACGCAGATCACCTATAAGCTCTTCACCCCGGAGGAGATCGCGCAGGACAAGAGCCGCGACCATGTGGAACTGTATTATTTCCCGGCGGAACAGCCCAACGCGAAGTACGCGGTGGTGCTTTCCGGCAATGCGCTGTTCTACAGCGGCGAGATGCGGGGCGGCGTTTCGACGGCATGGGAGCTGCACCAGCGGGGCTACGCGGTGTTCGCGCTGCGCTACCGCATCGGCAAGGAAGCCAAGGACAACGCCCCGCTGGAAGACCTTGGCCGGGCCATCCAGTTCATCACCGCCAACGCCGAGACCTTCGGCGTCCGCACCGAGGACTACGCCCTGCTGGGCTATTCCTCCGGCGGGCAGATCACGGGGGTGTTCTGCGGCAAGGAGCTGGGCTACCGGAACTACAATGTGCCCAAGCCCGGTGTGCTGCTGCTGGTCTACCCCATCAACAACTTTTATGAGGCAAAACCGATCTACCACCTGCTGCTGGATACCCACGGCGACGGCCGCCGCTATTACGATCATAACATCTCCGACTGCATAGATGCGGATTACCCGCCCACATATTTCTGGTACGCGCGGAACGATGTGATGCTGATGGCGTTCAACTATTGGCAGCAGGGCCCCGCGCTGCAACAGGCGCTGGCGGCGAACGGCGTGCCCTATCAGGAGCACGTCTACCGCTGCGCCCAACACGGCGTCGGCATCGGGGAAGGAACTGACGCCGAGGGCTGGATCAACGAAGCGGTTGCGTTCTGGGAAGCGCACACCGCCCCATAAAACGAAAAAAGGAAGTGGAAACACAAAATGCAGAAAACACGAACCGGCCGGGTGCTGGCGGCCACGCTGGCCCTGCTGGTGGTGCTGGCCCTGCCCGCCTTCGCCGAAGGCAAGAAGGGGGAAGCCAACATCACCCCGCAGACCACCATGAAAGAACTGCGGGAGAATCCCAGCATCGCGGACTCCGGCTTTTATACCTATTCGCAGGATAAGGACTGCCCGCCGGGCCAGCGCCTGTGGGAACGAACCACGCTGGAACAGTACACTAACCGCTATGTGGCCCAAGGCAGCGCCGACGGCATGAACCTCGTCATCGAAAATTACAACGCAGGCGTCAAGGTGACCCACCTGTTCTACACAATGGATGAGATCGCGCAGGACTCCACCAAGGCGAAGACGGCACTGTTCTATTTCCCGGCCAAGGAGGCGGGCGCGAAGTATGCCCTCGTCATCCCCGGCAGCGGCTGGAACGAGAGCGCTGAGCTGGAAGAGGGGGCGTGCACTGCGTGGCAGCTGCACGAAATGGGGTATGCCGTCTTCGTGCTGCGCTACCGCATCTGGACGGATGCAGGGGATAACGCCCCGCTGGAGGACATCGGCCGGGCGGTGCGGTACATCACGGAACATGCCGCAGAGTTCGCCATCCAGCCGGAAAACTACGCCATCGTGGGGTATTCGATGGGCGGGCATCTGACCGGGCTGTTCGGCTCCGACGCGGTAGGATACAAAAATTATCAGGTTCCGGAACCGGCGGCGCTGCTGCTGGGATATCCGGTCAACAATATGACGCTGGTGAAAGGGGCATACCGCTTTTTGCAGGACCCCGGCATCCGGGAGCCTCGCTATTATACAATGAATGTTTCGGATTATGTCACCGACGATTTCCCGGCCACGTACCACTGGCATGGGAAGGATGACGTCACGCTGTTTGCCCTGAACGCAGCCCAGCAGGAACCAGTGTTGGAAGCAGCCCTTGCAGCACACAATGTGCCGCACAAGTATATCGTGTACGATCATGCACCCCATGTCAGCGGCATCGGCACCGGAACGGATGCCGACGGCTGGCTGTACGACGCGGCGGCGTTCTGGGAAGAACAGGTGGCGCAGAAGACGGCACAGCAGCCCGCCGCATAACGACGAAAGCAAAAAGAAAGGAATGGTTCGATGAAGGATCAGAACAAGGCATTCCGCAGCCTGAACGCAGGGCTGCCGGACGATGTGGAGCGGCTGAAGGCCGCGGGCTATTACCAAGAGGCCATTGAGCGGATCGACGAATATCTGGCTGAGGACTGGACCGACACCCAGAACAGCCCCCGCAGCCAAGGGCTTGACCCGGTGGGCGGCCCGCTGCCCCAGAACCCGACGCCGCAGGGCGTGGAGGCGCTGCGGGAAGCGATGCTGGCTCAGCGGGAGATGATGCGCCGCCTCCCGGCAGAATACTGCTACACCGAGGCTGAGGCCGTAGCCCGGATGCAGGGGCTGGTGAAGGACTTCACCGCCGAAGAGTTCCGCCAGCTCGTCAAGCACGGCCGGGTGGACTGGCGGTTCGTGGAAGGGGAAAAGCACTACCTCGACCGCTTCGCCGAAACGCTGCTGGCCACCCATGCCGACCTTGCGGCCCGGCAGCTGGACCCGCCCGCGCCGAACACCGCCGCGCGGGAGTTCCGCCGCCGCCAGCACGAGCAGATGGAGCAGACCGGCAACGCCAGCGCCCGCATCACCCTGCGCGCCAGCGTCGGCATGTCGGACGAAGCGTTTGCCGAAGCGCTGGCAAAGGCCAAGGCGGAAGGGCGGAGCAGCGTCCATGTCCGGGCGTGGCTGCCCATCCCGGCGGCGTGCCTTTCCCAGAGCGAGATCGAGCTGCTTGATCTCACCGAGCCGCCCGCCCGCATTGCGGACGAAAATGCGCCCCAGCGCACCGTGTACTGGGAGGCCGACCTTGCCGAGAACCGCCGCTTCGGCGTGCAGTACCGCTACCGTGAGACGGCTGCTTATACCGACCCGCTGGACTTCACCCCCGACGCAGAGCAGCCCACCTTCGACACAGGGGAGGAAGCGCCCCACATCGTCTTTACGCCCTACCTGAAAGCGCTGGCCCATCAACTGACCGACGGCATTACCGACCCGGCGGAAAAGGCCAAGCGCATCTATGATTACGTTACCCTGAACGTCCGCTACCACTACCAGCCCGCCTACTTCGTGCAGGAGTGTCTGCCCGACCGCTGCGCGCGGGACCGCCGGGGCGACTGCGGCATCATGGCGCTGACCTTCATCACCCTCTGCCGCATCGTGGGCATCCCGGCCCAGTGGCAGAGCGGCCTGTCCGTTTCCCTCACCGGGGTCGGCTGCCACGACTGGGCCATGTTCTACATCGCACCGAAGGGCTGGATGTACGCCGATTGCTCCTTTGGCGCCTCCATGGCGCGGCTGGGGGACGAGACCATGCGCCGCCACTACTTCGGCAGTCTGGACACCGGCCGCATGGTGGCAAACCACGCCTTCGAAGCGCCTTTTGACCCGCCCATGACCGGTTTCCGCTCCGACCCCTACGACAACCAGTCCGGCGAATGCGAAGTGGACGGCGTGGGCCTTTACGGCGATGCCCTCGACACCCGCAAAGAGCTGGTGGACTACGAACTTTTGGAAGAATAAGACCTTAAACCGGGTCCCGCCCAGTACGGCGGGACCCGCATTTTCAATGTTTCAGATCAGGAGAACCGAATGGAATATCTGGCAGGACTTTATACCCTTTTGCTCGTTGCCATCTGCTTGGAACTGGCCGTGGTGCTCTGGCGCACCGGCAAAAAGCAGAATGCCGCGCAGAACAATGAGGAACTCAAGCGCTGGATGCAGCAGCAGTTCGATGCACAGGCCAAAGATCTTGCAGCCCAACAGGCCGCGCTGGCGGAGCAGAACTACACCGCTATCCGCAGCGTGAGCGAGACATTACAGACCGCCGTGCAGAACATGAGCACCACCCTCGCCCAAGGGCAGAACGGCCAGCAGCAGATTCTGGAACGGCGCTTGCAGTCGCTGGAAGCGGCCAACAGCCAGAAGCTCGAAGAGCTGCGCAAGACGCTGGCCGACAGCATGACGGCCCTCCAAGCCGAGAACACCCGCAAGCTGGATGAAATCCGCCGCACCGTCGATGAGCAATTGCAGGACGCCTTGCAGAAGCGGGTGACCGAGAGCTTCAAGGCCGTGAACGCCCAGCTCGAACAGGTGTACAAGGGCCTCGGCGAGATGCAGAGCCTTGCGGCGGATGTGGGCGGGCTGAAGCAGGTGCTCTCCGGCGTCAAGACCCGCGGCATTCTGGGTGAAATTCAATTGGGAGCCATCCTCGAAGAGATCCTCGCCCCGGAGCAGTACGAAACGAATCTGGCCACCATCCCCGGCAGCACCCAGCGGGTCGAGTACGCCATCAAGATGCCGGGCGTGGACGGCGGCACCGTCTGGCTCCCCATCGATTCGAAGTTCCCCGGTGACACCTATGCCCACTTGCAGGACGCACAGGCTTCCGGCAATGCACAGGCCGTGGAAAACGCCCGGCACGCGCTGGAACTGGTGCTGCGCAGCGAGGCCAAGGACATCCACGAAAAATACGTCGAGCCGCCCTATACCACCACGTTCGGCATCCTCTTCCTGCCCTTTGAGGGCCTGTATGCCGAGGTGGTCAACGCGGGGCTTCTGGAAGTGCTGCAGCGGGATTATCAGGTCAATGTGGCCGGCCCCAGCACCATGGCCGCTTTGCTGAACAGCTTACAGATGGGCTTCAAGACCCTCGCCATCCAAAAGCGCTCCGGCGAGGTCTGGCAGCTGCTGGGCGCGGTGAAGACCGAGTTCGACAAGTTTGGGCAGGGCCTTGCCAAGATGCAGCAGCGCCTCCGCCAGACCGACGAGGAACTGGACAACCTCATCGGCGTGCGCACCCGCGCCATCAGCCGGAAACTGCGGAGCGTGCAGAGCCTCGACGAGGAGAGCGCGGCAACGCTGCTGGAGCTGGACAGCGAGCCGGGCCGCCCGGTCACCGCACAGCTGCCGGAGTAACAGGGAAGATTGTAGGAAAACGAATCTTGCAATAAGAAAATCCATGTGCTATACTAAGAAAAGTTCCTAGTAAAAACTTCCGGTTCGCCGGAAAAAACGATAAAATCAGAGAAAGGTTGTCTTCTATGAGCGTGAAAAAGATCAGCGATGCCATTCTGGGCATTGGTGTGGATGATACCACCATCGACCTGTTTGAGAGCCAGTACCCCGTGCCCACGGGCGTCAGCTACAACTCCTATGTCATCCGGGACGAAAAGACCGCGATCCTCGATACGGTGGATGCCCGCGCCACCGACCCGTGGCTGGAAAATCTGGCCGAGGCATTGGGCGGCGCAGCCCCCGATTACCTCGTCGTCTCCCACATGGAGCCGGACCACGGTGCCAACATCGCCAAGCTCGCCGCGCTCTACCCGGAGATGCAGGTGGTGGGCAACGCCAAGACGTTCCTGTATATGGAGCAGTTCTTCGGGGCCGACGCCATCGCCAAGGACCGCCGCGTTGTGGTCAAGGACGGCGAGAGCCTGAGCTTGGGTGCCCACACCCTGACCTTCGTTTTTGCCCCCATGGTTCACTGGCCGGAGGTCATGGTCAGCTACGAGTCCACTGAGAAGGTCCTCTTCTCCGCCGACGGCTTCGGCCGCTTCGGCGCCGTGGCAAAATACGATGCAAACGCCGATTGGGCCAGCGAGGCCCGCCGCTACTTCCTGAACATCGTGGGCAAGTACGGCCCGCAGGTTCAGGCCCTGCTGAAAAAGGCGGCCGCGCTGGACATCCAGACCATCTGCCCCCTCCACGGCCCGGTCCTGACCGGAGACCTGAGCAAGTATCTGGCCTACTACGATATGTGGTCCAGCTACAAGGCCGAGGAGCCGGAAAAGGTCCTCGTCGCCAGCGCCTCCATCCACGGCCACACCCGCGAGGCCGCACACCTCATGGCCGAAAAGCTCCGCGCCAAGGGAGCCAAGGTCGTGGAGATGGATCTGACCCGCACCGACGTTTCCTACGCCGTGACCGAAGCCTTCCGCTGCGGCAAGATCGTGCTGGCCTGTGCCACCTACGACGGCTTCCTTTTCCCGCCGATGGAAAATCTGCTGGCCCACCTCAAGACCAAGAACTTCCAGAGCCGCACCGTCGGCCTGATGGAGAACGGCACGTGGGCCCCCATGGCGGCCAAGCTCATGCGCGCCGAGCTGGAGGGCATGAAGAACATCACTGTCTGCGAGAATGTCGTCACCATCCGTTCCGCCGCCAATGAAGCGGCCAAGGCGCAGATGGATGCGCTGGCAGATGAACTTGTGCTGAAATGATGTGCAGCCTGCCCATCCTGAGGGCATACAGTGCGCCGAATTGTCTGTGCTCGACAAAATGACCATAGTGCAGCATAGGCCCCGCCCCGCTGCAAGGAAAAAAGCGCCCACACTTCGCGCGAAGTGCGGGCACTTTTTGATTCGGGCAGATTAGGTATCCTGCAGTTCCCCGCGGCTGGCGGCCTTGAGGTAAGCAAAGATGAAACCGTCGAGGTCGCCGTCCATAACGGCATCCACATTGCCGGTCTCGTAGTTGGTGCGGTGATCCTTGACCATCGTGTAGGGCATGAAGACGTAGCTGCGGATCTGGTGGCCCCATGCGATCTCGTTCTGGACGCCCTTGATATCCTCGATCTTGTCCATGTGCTGCTGCTGGGCAATCTGATACAGCTTTGCCTTCAGCATTTCCATCGCGTAGTCGCGGTTCTGGAACTGGCTGCGCTGGGTCTGGCAGCTGACCACGACGCCGGTGGGCTTGTGGATCAGACGGACAGCAGAAGAAGTCTTGTTGATGTGCTGGCCGCCGGCACCGGAGGAGCGGTAGACCTGCATCTCGATGTCTTCGGGGCGGATGTCCACCTGAATGGTGTTGTCCAGCTCGGGCATCACTTCCAGCGAAGCAAAGCTGGTCTGGCGGCGGGCGTTGGCGTCAAAGGGGGAGACACGGACCAGACGGTGCACGCCGTTCTCGCTCTTGAGCAGACCGTAGGCGTTGGCACCCTTGACCATCATGGAAGCACTCTTCAGGCCGGCCTCGTCGCCGTCCTGATAGTCCAGCACTTCCACGGTCATGCCGTGGGCAGCGGCCCAGCGGTTGTACATGCGGTAGAGCATCTCGGCCCAGTCCTGCGCCTCGGTGCCGCCGGTGCCGGCGTGGAAGGTCAGAATGGCGTTGCTGTGGTCGTACTCGCCGTTCAGCATGGTCATGAGCTGCAGCTCGTCCACCGCCTTTTCCACGGTGTTGACGGCCTCCTCGGCTTCGGGGATCATGTCGGGGTCGTACTCCTCGTCCAGCATTTCCAGCATGGTCTCGGCGTCGTCGTACAGGCCCTGCAGCTTCTCAAAGCGGTTCAGCTTGCCGCGCAGGTCGCCCACCTCGTCGAACACCTTCTTGCTCAGTTCGGCGTCGTCATAGAAGCCGGGGCGGGACATGGTGTGCTCCAGCTCCTGCACACGCTTGCGGGAAGCCTCGATGGCGAGAGCCTCTTCGAGGTCCTTCACCGCTGTGCCGTATTCGGCCAGCTTTACTTTCAGTTCTTCGGTCGTGATCATATTCTCATATACCTCGCAAAAAGATACAGTTTATACACAGATACTTCATTAGTATACCGGGAATTCATGATAAAGTAAAGAGGAAAAATCACCATCGTGCTGGAAATTTGAAGATTTTCACCTTTTCTTTTCTCCGGGAAGGGAGTATAATAGCATCAAGTACCATTATGGGAGGAAATTATGCCAAAATATTATGGCTGTCCCTGCGAGGGCTGCGGCAAGCCGCTGACATTGCGGGACGATATCGTTGTCTGCCCGGACTGCGGCGCACCGTATCACCGGGATTGTTACGAAAAACTGGGCCGCTGCATCCACAGCGCCGCCCATGCTGCCGGATACGAGTGGAAGTTCCCGTATCAGGAATCCGAGCTGTGCACCTGCCCGGCGTGCGGCGAGCGGACATTGCGCAGCGAAGAGCATTGCCGCTGCTGCGGCGCAGTGCTGCCGCCGGAGGGGGCCGAAGAGCCCGCCGACCGCAGCGAGGACCCCGGCGAGGGCAGCTTTGATTATTCCAGCTTCTACCGCCAGTTTCAGGAGACCGGCACCCCGTCGGCAGACCCTATGAAACAGGCGTATGAGGCAGCCTTCGGCAAGGAGGAAGCCATGGACGGCATCCCCTGCGCGGACTGGGCCAGCTACATCGGCCCCGCATCTCCGGCCTATATGAACACCTACTGCCGGATGCAGCTTGCCCACAGCAAGGTCTCCATGAGCTTTTCGGCGCTGCTGTTCGGCCCGTTCTATTTCTTCTACCGCAAGGCGTGGAAACCGGCCTTCGGCTTCTTGGCGGCGGAACTGCTGCTGGCGGTGCCGACCCTGCTGCAATTGATGCAGATCACCGGCAGCACGATGGCCCCGGCCCTCAGCGACTCCACCATGGTCCTGCTGGCCCGCATCTGCTCGGCGCTGAGCTTCCTGCTGATGGTCGTGCGCGGTATGTACGGCAAGTGGCTCTACCGCAAGAGCGCTGCCGAGAAGATCAAGCGCATCCGGGCCGAGTTCCCGGACGCAGCCCAGCGCAAAGCCGTTCTGGCGGCGCAGGGCGGCGTGAGCATTGCCGCTGTGTTCGGCTGCTTTTTGCTGCTGATGGTCGTCGGCAGTGCGGCCACCCTGCTGCTGGGCCCCAATGTGGACGCCCTCATCAATCTGGTTTACGGCTGATGCACCCAGCCTGAAACATATTTGAAGGAGAACGAATCATGAAGAACGTTACGAAAGCCGTCATCCCCGCTGCGGGCCTCGGCACCCGCGTGCTGCCCGCCACCAAGGCCATGCCCAAGGGTATGCTGCCCATCGTGGACAAGCCCGCCATCCAGTACCTCGTGGAAGAGGCGGTGCGCTCCGGCATCACCGATATCCTGATCATTCTGGGCCGCAACCAGAGCATCATCGAAGACCACTTTGACCGTGCTCCGGAGCTGGAAGAGAAGCTGGCTGCCCCCGGCAAGGAGAAAATGCTGGAAGAGTGTCTCGGCATCTCCAACATGGCCAACATTTATTTCGTTCGCCAGAAGCAGACCCTCGGCCTCGGCCATGCGGTCAGCATGGCAAAGGCCTTTACCGGCGAGGATCCCTTCGTGGTCATCTACGGTGACGACGTCATCTGGGGCGAAGATCCGGTCTGCGCCCAGCTCATCCGCGCTTATGAGGAATTCGGCCGCCCGGCAGCGGGCGTGTCCGCCGTGCCTTGGGCCGACGTGAGCCGCTATTGCAGCCTGAAGACCACCCCCATCCACGACAACTATTTCTTCGTGGATGACATGATCGAGAAGCCCAAGAAAGGGCAGGAGTTCAGCAACTACTCCATTCTGGGCCGCGTTCTGCTGACCCCGGAGATCTACGACATCCTCGCCCACACCAAGCCCGGCGCGGGCGGCGAGATCCAGCTGACCGACGCCATGGCCGAGTATGCCCGCAATTACGGCGGCATGACTGCGGTGGAATTCACCGGCAAGCACTACGACATGGGCAACAAGCTCAAGGTCGCAGAGGCGCAGGTCGAGCTGGCATTGCAGCACCCGGAGATCGGCGAGGCATTCCGTGCCTACCTCAAGGAGTTCTGTAAGACTCTCTAAGCTTCATCGGACAAAAAACAGCGCCCCTTCTGCATCGTAGAAACATGCAGAAGGGGCGCTGTTCGTTTACCGGCTTTTCCGCCGGGAGGTCTTTTCGAATTTCAGGCCGGGCTTGCCGGAGGCTTTGTGGGCCGCCATCTTCCGCTTTTTGGGGCGCAGGGCGTAGACATAGCCGAAACCGGTGCCGCAGATGCCGCCCACGATGTGCATGAAGTTGGCCACGTTGTCGTGGACGAAAAGGACATCATACACCTGCTGGCCGAGGTAGAGGGCAGCCACCAGCAGCATCGTGACCGGGATGCCGCCCGAAAAGCCGGACAGCGACGCCAGCATGATGAGCATGAAGACGATGCCGGAGGCCCCCAACAGGGCCGTGCGGGGGAAGAGGGCGCATTGCAGCACGCCCGATACCAGCGCCGTGAAGACGATGCCTTCCAACAGGGGAACACTGCCGTACTTTTCTTCCATCGGCGGGCCGATGACGAGGAGCAGGAGCATATTGTTCAGGAAATGGTCCCAGCTTGCGTGGCCCAGCACATGCCCGAACAGGCGGACATAGAACAGCGGATCCTTCAGCGACGAGCGGTAGACGCAGAACAGGTGCATGGTCGTCCAGCCGTTCGTCCACTGGCCGAGGAAGAACACTGCCAGCGACAGCAGAAAAAAGGTCAGGATCAGGGGGGAGTTATATTGGAGCTGCAAAGTCAGTTTGGGGCGTTTCGTAGGCGGTCCATCCTTTCACTTCAGACGGCTTCCTTTCGTTTTTCCGGGCAGGAGGTACTTGTCCGCTGGTTTGACCGTCTTCAGCAGTTTTCGAAAATCAAACTCAGTATATCATGCTTTTTACCCTAAGAAAAGCCCCTGTGCGGCATTTTTTCGGTATCAGCCCGCAGGGCGGATTGACAACGCCGCCCAACTCAGGTACACTAACGGTACGGATTTCTCCGGCATCCGCGGGCCGCAAAAAAGCCCGCACCCACGAAAGAAGGTTCTTTTTTGGCAACGGAAGCAAAACTCCGGCAGCTGGCGGACAGCGGCTGCCCGGTTTACTATTTTTATTCCAGCGAGCGGTATCTCGTGCGTCAGGCCGTGGCTGCCGCCGTGCGGGTCCTCTCGGCGGACAGCGGCGAAGAGGCCACCGTGCTGGACGGTGCGGCCCCGGAGCTGGAACAGCTCATCATGGCGGCGGGCACCATCTCCTTTTTCGGCACCCGGCGCGTCGTCGTGCTGCCGGAGCTCGACCCCGCCGCCTATAGCGACAAGGACCTCGACGAGCTGTGCGGGACGCTGGAAAGCTTGGAGAACGCCGTGGCCGTGCTGGGCAGCGTCTTCCCGCTGGAACGCGGGAAGCTCAAGACCGGAAAGCGGGCCCAGAAGCTGATCGCCGCGTGCAAAAAAATCGGCTTTGCCGAAGAACTGGCAAAGCCGAAACCCTATGAGCTCAAGGTCATGCTGATCGACCGGGCCAAGGCGCAGGACACCACCCTGCCCGAAGGCGCTGCCGCCGCCCTGTTGGAGCGCTGCGGCGAGGACCCCTTCCTGCTGGAAAACGAGGTGGATAAGCTCTGCGCCCTGTCCGGTTACCAGACCGTCACCGCCGCCATGGTGGCCGAGATGGGCACCGTCAGCTTGGAGGCCGACGTTTTCGAGATGATCCGGATGATCACGGCAAAAAATGCCACCGGGGCGTGCAAAAAAATGCAGACCCTTCTCCGCTTGCAGCAGGAGCCCATCGCCATCACTGCCGCCATGATCGGCAGCTATGTGGACCTGTACCGGGTCAAGCTGGGGGCCGCCAAGCGAAAGAGCTACAGCGTCGTCTTCAAGGATTTCGGCTACAAGGGCAGCGACTACCGCCTCAAGCGCTCGGCCGAAACGGCCAGCCACTATACCCTTGGCCAGCTCGAAGCCTGTTTGCAGGTGCTGCTGGACCTCGATAAATCTTTGAAAAGCCAGCCCGTAGACGACGAGGTGCTGCTGGAAGCAGCCCTGTGCCGCCTCGCGCTGGCGGGGAGCGGACGATGAGCCAACGAGAACTTCTGCATACCGACCGAGTCTTGGTGGTGGAGGGCAAATACGACGCGGCCCGCCTCTCCCACCTGACCGATGCAATGATCCTGCTGACGGACGGCTTCGGCATCTACAAGGACAAAAAGCGCCAGCAGCTTCTGAAAGCGCTGGCCAAGAAAAACGGCCTCATCCTCTTCACCGATTCGGACGCCGCCGGGTTTCGCATCCGCACCTATATCACGAACCTCGTCGGGGCCGGGCATGTGGTTCAGGCTTACGTTCCGGCCATCCACGGCAAGGAAAAACGGAAGCCCCAGCCCGGCAAGGAAGGGCTGCTGGGGGTCGAAGGCGTGGACGACGCCATTGTATTACAGGCCCTCAAAGACGCCCTCGGCCCGGAGGCCGATGCTACCGCGGCCCCGAAACCGGCGGGCCGCGCCATCACCTACACCGACCTGTACAACTGGAAACTTTCCGGCACGCCCGGCAGCGCTGAGCGGAAATACGCCCTGCTGAACGCCCTCGGTCTTCCGCCCCGGCTCTCGAAAAAGGAGCTGGTGGAGGCGCTGAACCGCCTGTACAGCTTCGAAGAGCTGGACAAACTCCAAGCAGAAATTTTGAAATAAGACGAACGGCACAGAAGCTCACTCTTTCTGTGCCGTTTTCTGTTCCCATCCCTCCCTCAGCAGCGCGAGGGCATGGGTCTCCAGCCGGGAAACGTAGCTTCGACTGATTTGCAGCAACTTTGCCGTTTCCAACTGGGTCAGCGGCGGCTGGCCCGCCAGCCCGTACCGCAGCAAGATCAGCTTCCGTTCCCGCGCCGGTAGCCCCTCGATGAGCTGCCGCAGCCGCCGGGCCTCGTCCTGCTGCTCGCACCGGTCCTCCATGCAGAAGCCGTCCTGCAATACGTCCGAAAGAGTCAGGGCCGTGTCATCCTTGCCCGCTTCCAGCGTTTCCTGCAGCGAGACCGTCCCGCCGTTCTTGCGCTCCCGCCGGAAATACATCCGAAGCTCATTTTCAATGCACCGGCTGGCGTAGGTGGAGAACCGCGCCTTGCGGGTGGAGTCGAAGGTGTCCACCGCCTTCATCAGGCCGATGGTGCCGATGGAGATTAAATCTTCTTGGTCGCCGGGCTGGGCGTAGTATTTTTTCGCCACATGGGCCACCAGCCGCAGATTGTGCCGGATGAGTTTCTCCCGCGCAGAGCTGTCTCCCGCCCGCAGCGCGGCGAAGGTCTCGATCTCCTCCCGCGCGGTCAGGGGCTTGGGGAAGCTCCCGGCTTCCAAATGCAGCGCCAGCACCAGAAACTTTGTGGCGAAAAATTGCAGCAGCGACAACAGCATAGCAGCACCTCCCGGAGCAGTTCTCCTATAGTTTATGTGGCAAAGTGGGAGGGCAACACAAAACGGATGTTGTGTTTTTTCTTGAAAAAAGTGATTTTTAGAGAGCAGCTCGTTTGGTAAAATGACCACATGAAGAAGGAACAACCTGCTGGAGCAGCTGTACCAGAAATTCAACTGCGCCCGCCCGACGGATTACCATGGGCACAGCCTGTCGGTCAGCGATGTGATCATGCTGAATCAGGATGGGAAGATTTCAGCGCATGATGTGGACAGCATCGGCTTCAAGGAACTGCCGGGGTTTCTGGATAAAAAGCCGGAACGCACCTCGGTTTTGCAAACGCTCAAAGAGAAGTGCGATGCCCCGGAGTGCAATCCCACGGTCTGCCGGAAAGCGAGGGATGCGCATGAACTTTAACCATGAGGAACTCATGCTGATGATGCTCTACAACACCGGCACCCGGCTGGGGCTTATCCACGAACTGCGGCTCATGCAGTGCTACCTGATGCCCGATGAGACTGCTCTGCGGGAACTGTCCGAACAGGTCATCGAGAAGCTGAAACTGCTGACCGATGCAGAATTTTCCGAGCTGGAATTTCCGCTCGACTAGCTTTTGCCATTGTTGGTTAGTATATGCGCTCTATCCAGATAAAACCATTACGGCGCAGGGCTATAATAGTTAGATAAATTTCGCAGCGAAATTAAATACCTATTCGCATAATGATTCGTTCCTACAGTTTCCAATGTATGTGCTGTTTCTTTTATATGTTTGGGGAGTTCTGCAACTGATAATGCTCCTTCAATCAATGGTGCAATACCAACACCATGAATAATTTTAAGTGGAATCTGAATTACATCATTTGCAATATTTAGGGACTGATGCAAAAGTCGAACTATTGTACGGTTTGTCTGAAGCATTTCTTCCATCGAATAGTCTATTTGACCATGCTCTCTTAGTTCAATAAGCTCTTTTGTGGCTTTAATGTATGCTTTTCGTTCATTTACAAAATCCGACCGTCCTCGCAACTCAATAATTTGCTCTAAGGGTATTTTGTCAAGGTCTATTGGAACTAGAATACTCAACTCATCTTGTGCCACTTTTAATTCTTTTTTTATATCATCTGTATTCCAGTATTCGCTACGCATTAAACTTTTCTCGTGTACTCCTGTGTTTGAAATCATCTCTAATCCTGTACGCATAGAAACTGCTTCGGCCAAACAACTCATATAAAATTCGGCAACATCACTAGACAATAGTAGTCCTTCTTTTGTTTCTTCGCCCAATCTCTCGTCAATACAGTAGTCAAAAAAAGTTTTATCGTACTTTCCATCATAAAGCGTAAAGTATCGGCTTTGCTTTTCAGTCATCCGCCACCGTTGCAGCGGATCTGTTCCAATTTGTTTATAGTGGCGACTTCTGCTTAAATAGTTTAGTTCACTTTCCAGCTCACAAATCGCCTTATGGCCAGCTTGTTGAGTATCGCTATATTCTGGTCGTTCAATTTGAATCAAATCTGTTTTTTGGCTTATTTTCAAAAATGTTTTACTAAAATATGTATCATACGATTTACACATATAAGGAATGATGGGATGGATGTGGTCCAGATAGAGAAGTGCAAATTTGAGCCATTTCTTATTTTTTATTTCAAATCCCGGATAATACAATAATTCATTCATTATATATACCTCCTGCTTTTTATATTTTAGCACATCAGCCCAAACCTCACAATTACAAATATAAAAGGAGTGTAAAATGCCAAGCAAAACCGAAGAATATCTCGCCCTTGCCCAGCGCACGGCGAACGGGATGACCCGGTACTGGGAAAGCTGGACAGCATACCTGACCACCGCATCCCGGCTGTATAAGTACCCCTTTGCAGACCAGCTTATGATCTACGCCCAGCGACCGGATGCCACCGCCTGCGCCGACTTTGACATCTGGAACAACCGGATGAACCGCTATGTGCGCCGGGGTGCCAAGGGCATCGCCCTGCTGGACGAATCCAGCGGATTCCCGCGCCTGCACTACGTTTTCGATGTGTCGGACACCGGGGTGCGCCGCAATTCCCGTGACCCGGAGGTGTGGCAGCTCGGTCCCGATTTGGTGCAGCCGGTTTCAGAAATGCTCGCCGCCACCTACGGCATCAGCGGAGAGCGTGTCAGCCAGCAGCTTGCGGATGTTGCCGGGAAACTGGTGGCAGATTACTGGGACAACAACAGTGGTGACATTCTCGCCATCGTTGACGGTTCGCTTCTGATGGATTATGATGATGCCGGGGTGGAGATGCAGTTCAAAAGCGCTGCTGCAATCAGCGTCACCTACACGCTGCTGGAACGCTGCGGGTTTGAGCCTGCCGGGTGGTTCGACAAGGACGATTTTCAGGCGATCTACAATTTTTCAACCCCGGATGCCGTCTACACCCTCGGCGCAGCCGTCAGCGACATGAGCCGGGAGGTCTTACGCCAAATTGAGCGCACCGTAAAAACAACCATTCGCCGCCGCAATGCAGAAAGGAGCCAATATGAATACGAACAGCAGGAACTTGACCTACTCGACCATCGGGGACTACCAGCTCCCGAACCTGACCCTGCATCAGCCGAAGACCCCGCTGGGCAAGTACGGCAGGCTGCGCCGGACGTACCTGATGAACCATCGCCCGGTGCTGTACAACACGATGCTCCTGAACGGGAGCCTATACCCGCACCTGATGGAGGTGGAGCAGACGGCAGAGAGCCGGATGCAGCAGAGCATGGAGCAGTTGCTGAAGCAGAACCCGGCCCCGGACAAGGAGCAGAATCAGATGGCGTGGGTGCAGCACATGAACAGCCTGAAAGCGCAAGCCGAGGAACTGGTGCTGACGGAGCTGATCTACAGCTAAGTTTTCTGGATGCCGTCATCCCCACCGAAGCCCAGCAAAT
>ERZ826146.1135-NODE-1135-length-26878-cov-4.496551_pt1 | contig 26878 bp, 15 predicted proteins | sample MGYA00519857_ERZ826146 | MGnify/ENA primary metagenome ERZ826146 (study PRJEB31778, sample SAMEA3449222) | human gut metagenome | biome: human gut; feature: human-associated habitat; material: faeces | place: United Kingdom | collected 2010/2012 ...
ATTGCCAAATATGAAGAAGCCCTCCGCATCCTAAAGCAGCACTCCCCAGATGGAAGGTTCTCGACCATGAAAGACCTCCGGGCTGAAAAGGAGCAGCTTACCATTCAGAAAGATGCCCAGTATGATACTTACAACTATTTCAGAGATTACTATAAAGAACTCCAGACCGTATGCGCCAATGTTGATAACATTCTAGGAACGGAACGAGAAGTTCAGCGTGAACAGCAGCAATTCCGTAAGAGTGCGCCTTCCCTCTGATTCCTTTTCAAATTTTCACATAAAGAAAAATAGCCAGTGTATCATGTGGTTTGCACCCACACATTACGCTGGCTATTTCATGGTTCCTTACAAATATGTCACAGCATTATTCTATGTACTAATGCCATGACATTTTCTATTGATTGCTTTTCAGGTTTTCCTGTTCAAAAAGAATCCGAAGATTGCTATGGCGATTCAGTGAATTAGTTCCCTCTCGAATAAACGTCCATGTCTGTGTATAGCCTCCGGGAACAGCCACTTCCTCAGACTCTATGAAGGCAACGAAATCCATTGGGTTCTCTTCATACCTGTCTGCAAAAGCATCGGCCAGTTCTATTTTTTGATCGTCTGTCAGTTCAGTTGCCACGTTATGCAGAACGTGTTCCATATTTCTTGAAAAATAGTAAATCGAATAAGGGATTTTCGATTTCATTTTTCCTGTGGAACACAAGGAAGCCACAACGCTACTTTTCTTTTGATTTCGTCCCTGAATATACTTAACCTCGCCTGTTTCAATATGATCTTCAAAATACTGAATGCCTTTTTCTGTTCTGGCCTTTACCAAATTGTCAGGAATAAACGCACCGTCCGTATCTATCAAATGAACAATCTGCAAAATATCGCTTTCTTTATATGCGTACTTCTTCATCTCTGCCGCGACTCGCTTTGCAACATAACTTTTCGCATTATTCGCAGTGATTGCATCTTCTGTTGTAATATCTCCATAAATCACATGGAAATGCACTTCTGCGGATGAAAAAATTTGTTTTAGCACAGAACTGAGCGCATCTTTATCGGTCGGACCTTCTACAATAACAAAGATAACTTTCTTAGCTTTCGACATGAGCTTCCACCGCCTTTCCTGCACGACGGAAGGCGCGTCCAATCGCTACACTATCCGTTTCTTCATACATTTCTTCTTTCTGGCCCCCCAGCGTCAGGCTGCGCAAATACAGGTCACGAAGATTATTATTTGTCTGTACATTCTGCAGGCGGATATATCGGTTACAAGGATTTGTTGTTGAGAACAGAATACTCTTCTTTCCAAGCATTTCCAATGCTCTCAGATTGTGTGAGGTAAAAATCAGTTGTCCTTTTCCTCCGTCAGAAAAAACCGCTAGTAATTCTCCGAGAAGATACTCAAACACCCCGGAATCCAATTCATCAATTACCAGACACATAGATGGATTGTTATAAACGCAAATCAGAACATTTAAGAAAGAAACAATTTTTACGATACCCTCTGATTCATATTTAAGCGGAATGGAAATATCTCCGCGTTTAGACAATAATTCAATTTTATACCCAGTATCTCCATTGTCCAACAGCTGCTCTCCGAAGTTATGAACCTCTACTTCCATGCCTGGGATAACATTTTTCAGTACAATGTTCATACCATCAATAATTGTCTGCGCAAGCTGAAACTGTCTTTGGGTAACAACGGATGGTTCATCAATCCGTATGGGCAAATCTCCCGTTGTAATATGCTCTCCATCCCTCAGATAAAATGCAACAGGCAATACCAGATTCATACTGATTGGACCAGAGTGTTCATTGTTGATTACGAACAAATTCACCAGAGCATACTTTTGTAATATTGCAAAAAGGCCACTATATTCTCCCATTACATCTTCCTTGCACTGAGAAAATACCCGGTATCCCTCTTCTCCAAAAATAAAAGACTGATGGGATTTGATAGAGATTGCCTGTGCAACATTTAGGGCAACTCGCACTTTCTTATCATTTGCAACTAGCTTCTTATAACGATACTCTGGTGCAAACGTAACATCCTCATTATCATACTGATAATCAATTAAGGTGGATTCAACAGCACGGATGTTCTCTTTTCTCGGAACAACTGTCATGCGTTCATGTGAAATCACAAATCCATCCGCATCTTTTTTTAAAGCCACACTGTAGTTCACAGTTTCTTTTTGTACTTCCTCCGCTACAGAAAAGCTCACGTCAATTTCGCACTCTTCTTCGCCTTGAGCAATGTACTCTTTCGTATCAGCAGGAAGTTCTTCTCCGCTCAAAAGCATTTTCACAAAGCGAAGAGCCTCAACAACAGATGTTTTTCCTGATCCGTTCTGCCCATACAGACCTAAAACATCCGCCTTTTCTGAAAACAGTTCTTTTCCACTGTATGCAGGCATCTCAACAATACCCTTTTTCACATTCTTAAAATTGCTCAGCACAATTTTATTGATTCGCACGATGTTATGTTTCATTGAAACCCCTCCCTTTCTATTTCATTATATCATCTCGTGCGTTTTTGTCAATAGTAAAGCGCATTCAATACATTTTTATCGTTTTTATTCGTTCTGTTTTTGCTTTTTGCTTTACAAATATCTTGTACATTTAACTTGACGTCTATTCATTCTAAAGTAAAAAGGTGGCCCCTTTTTGGAGCCACCTCTTTGAAAGCACTTATTGTTAGTTTTTTCGACTTCTCTCTTGCTCCTGCTGCAGCGCATTGTCTTTTTGTCGCCGCTCGGCCTGCTTAATATGCAGCCGATCAAGCACCGACCACCTGCCACCAATGCGCCGGGGCTTTTTCGGTACATTGTTGACGCAGCCATCTATCATATTGTAGTTTTGCTCTGTGCCAGATTCTTTGGCGCGTTCCGCTGTACCGTTTTCAAAGAACTTCTGATGGTGCAGCAGTTCAGGCTTTGGGCCTTGTAAAAAAGCACTCATCTTTCTGGTAGCTTCTCCATCGAAACCTAAAGCTGTCTGCGTCACAAAGGCTCCACTCTCGTGAAGAATAATGCTCGGCGGTGGATTCTTCGTTTGTTCACTTCTCATCTGAACAAACCGCTGACCATCGACCTCTACTTCATCCGATACCAGCCATGTTCCTTTTTGCCCTGCCACCTGATAGCCGCCCTCATCAAGAATCAGGTATGTGCCGCTCTGGGGCTTTGGGAAAAAGCCGTTGAATCTCACCAGCCTATCCTTATCAACATAGAAAAAAGAGGTTTTGCCTGCCGCAGTCAATCCGATGACATCACTGACCCCAAATTTTCTAATTTTGAATTTGTCCGGGTTAATGCTTTCCATCTTTTTACGAATCGCTTCCTCGCCCATTCCTCGCGTAGCCGTACCGGAATAGCCCGTACCATAATTGTCTGCGGTTATCATAAAGCCATGCTGAATCTGGTATTCATAGCTGCGGCAGCGATACTCACGGTTTTTCTCAGAATTGTCGATCTGGTAAATCACAAATATATCTGAACTCATTTTCCTATATCATCCTCCGGCCTATGCCATTCCAGTTCCAGCCCCTTGAACTGCTGCTCATTCAACTGCTGCATCTTCTGGATCGTCTGCTGAACCAGTACAGCCATCTCCGCATCCTCTGCCACAAGCGGCTGGGCTTCCGTCAACACCTGAATCGTATCCCTGAGCGTCGGCTGCTCAAACATCGCCATCAGCATCAATTCCAGTTCATCAAAGCGTACATTGCTCATAACTCCGTTCCTTTCGTTTTTGCTTTCTTCGGCTTGTCCTGTTCCTGTGCAGACCGCTCCTGCTTTTTGGCTTTCAGACTGCGCAGAGCATCCAGAACAGACTTTTTCGTACTGCTGCGTTCCTGCTCCTTGCTCTTCTGCCGTGCCTCCATCAGTTTTTCCATATCGGCAATAGCCTGCTGCACCAGCTTATCATCCCTGAAATAGTTGATGGAGTTGATGTTCTCGCGCTGCACTTTATCGTTCACGACCAACTCATACATTCCAACAAAGCCGCCATCTTCCTCGATGCAAAATCCAATGCACTTGTCAGCGTTCATCCGTTCGGACGGAATCTTGTCATAGACTTCCAAGGCTTCTTCCATTGTCAGATGGTCGTGGAACTCTCCCGCAAACGTAAACTCCAAACACTCCGCAACATAAAAGCTGAGCGTTTCTTCAGGCACAGGTCTTTCTGCGGCGAGTTTTTCTTTCAAAACTTCTGCCTGCTGTTCAGCCACCGTATCGGCCTGTTCCCGCAGTTCTGCCGCGTCCATGACTTTACCCTCTGCCGCATCGCAGCCAAACTCTGCAAGCAGTTCCGTCATAGCCTCCTGCACAGACTTATCTCCATCCGTTTCGAGAATGCCGCCATCCCGTTCCGTGAAGTCCTTATTATATAAGGTATAGTCGAAACCATCCTCACAAGTCTGGATATGGAAATAGGCATCCGGCAATTCGTAGGCCAGTTCCACATCCTGCACGGCTAAGGCCCCCTGTAACGGCTGGACAACATGATTCTGGATATACGGGTTATCCCAGCCCGGAACCGTTTTGTAGTCCTCCACGATGGTGTCAATGCCGTTCTTGCATTGCAAAATATCCAGCGACCCCGGCAGCGGATCAGGATTTTTCTCCACACCCAAGGCTTTCATGCAATGGTTCGGAAGTGCCTGATACTGCGACATTGCATCGTCCAGATTGCCGAACCGCTCAATTTTCAAAGGCGCGGCCTGCAAATTTTCGACCACATAGAACTGCTTTACGAAAGGCTGTTCCTGTTCCAGCTTTTTCTGCGCTTCCAGTTCATCCCGGTACATCGTCACAAAGCCATCCAAAACAGCCGGATGACTGTCAACCACCCAATCCGTGCGGAACGTCATACGCTCTACGTTATGCTCCGGGGTGCTGACCTGCTCTGCCCATTCCTTGTTGCTGTGAGAAAAGCGGCCATCGTAGCTTTTATGGTGCAGAGTGTTCGCCAGGATGTAGCCCACACGCTCCATGCCGTACTGCCGCACCACCTGATTGACTGCATCATCGCCAAGGTACATTCCGTCATAATTGTCCGCAATCGCTTCATGGATTGCCTGCTTGCACTCGCTGTTCAGCCGATAGGATGTACGGTACAAATCCACCTCGTCATTTTCTTTGGCATAGCTGAACGGCTCGTAGTAGACAGGCACATCCGAATAATCCTGTGCGCTGTTGTCCGGCACAGGCACCGCCTTTTCAATGATCTCCGATACCACATCTTCTTTTTTCGGCATATTCCATTTTTCAGAGAAATATTTCTGCACGGCCTCCTGAAAATCTTCATCGAAGCCGTTCCACAAATCCTCCGCTACCAACTTGCCCCACTCATTGACTGCAACACAAGCCGCCATGTCGCCGTGTTCCTCATGCTCCAGCAGGAAGAACTTCTCGCCGCCAATCTCCGTTTCATCAATAGCGTACCATGTGCCGATATGCCCCTCGACTGCGATATGGTCGGAATCGCCGTGGATCAGTCCATTTCTTTTCTGCTGCTGTTCCTCCATGAACTCTCGCACGGTCAACTCCGCGCCTGTGAAGTTCAGCCCATCCTCTCCAAGTTCCAGCCGTCCGTCTGCGCCAAGGTCAAGTTCTTCGGCCATCAGGACAGATGCCGCATGGTTCACCACCACAGTTTTCTCCACTGTGATGGGCTGGCCTGGGTCGTAGTCCGAACCGCGCAGATCATAGCGATATAAGCCCTCCGGCACATCTTCATCCCGCAGTCGGCCATTACTGAAAAGACCCGACTTATCAAAGATTTCGATTTCCTGCAGTTCTTCGTTCAAAAGGTTTTCTTTCTGCAAATCCAGATTCCTTTCCTTGAAAAAATCCGGCAGTTCTGCAAATCCAATGCTGTCCACATAGTAGGCTTTGACTGTACTGCCATCATTGAGTACCACCACGTCACTGACCGACAGCGAATGACCCGTAAAATCTGCCGGACGCTGGATATTGAACCGTTCATAAATGCCATCCAGCGTGTCCTTTTCCATAAGCGGTGCGGTATAGATCAGGTCATAATCTGCACGGGAAACCGTTATGCCTTTCTTCTGCATATAGTCCAGCCCCATGAAACGATAGTTATGTTCCGGGTCACGTTCTGTGATCTGATAAATACCGAACTGCTTTTCGCCGCTATTGAGCAGCATATTTTCCTGTTCTGTCATGTTCCGCACCTGTTCCAAGTCAGCTATCGCAATCTGGAAGGTATCACTTCCGCGCTCGATTTCCTCTCGCGCCGTGACAAGAATCGGCCACGGGCTGATGCGGACGAGATAAATCTGCTTTCCCTCGTCATACAGTCGTAAAGCCTGTTCACGGTTTATCACTGTCAGCTGAAAATCCGGGCGTGCATACTCGTCCTCTGCATAATCTTCCCGCTGCTCCAATAGAATCGCATCCCATGCGTCAGCCCTAATGCCGAAAATGCCATCGTGCTGCTCGATTCCCTCTTGGCTTACATAATCGCCTACCGTGCCATCACGGAACAGCGGATAGATTCTTTCACCCAGCCGATGCCATTCTCGTGCGCCCTCTTTCGTCAGCGGCAGCACATCATCTTTTCGGTAGCCGTAGTCATGCATTTCGGAAAGACCAATCATCCCATCCGGGAGATTTTCAATTTTTTCCTGCGCATCGTACATCAGGCGATTGGCTTCTTCTTTGTCATCCTCGGCCAGTGCAGCCGCCAGACCATTCACCAGTTCTTCCGTTGCTGCCCGATCATCCAGCTTAAAGGCAAAATTCACGATGAGATTTCGCTGCTCATCATCGAAAATCGTTATTCCCTGCCCCTTGTCGGCAATCAGCTTTTCCGCATATTGCATCACGGTCACGCGCTCTGCGCTCCTTTCTGCCACCGCCGCTTCCAGCTTTTCCAGAAAGTCGGCAGCGGTCAATCGAATCGTATCCATCGAATCTTTCAGTTCCTTCATCTCCTTGCCGCTGGCCCAGCTTGCCACATATGGAAATGAATAATCAGATGTATCAATGCCCAGAGCCGAGCAGACCGTAAATGCGATACTTTCGGCTTCGGTTTCCTTTGTAAGCCTGTCTTTTTCTTCGCCGCGCTGCTTCATCAAATCGCTGTTATGCAGCATCGCATGAGCAACCTCGTGGATCATCGTCTTTATGGTCTGGCTCTCGCCCATGCCGACCTGAATGCAGATTTCTTTGTCTGCATCACTGTAATAGCCTTTGGCATCCCCTTCGATTTCATCAAACCGCATCGGCACAGGCGATACCTGCTCGATTGCCGTCGTAAGCAGTGCATAGTCTTTGACGCTGGCCGTCAGTTCGTTCACTTCCAGCGACGGAATCGGTTCTCCATCGGTCTGTGAAACATCAAAAACGGTCGTCAAACGGAAGCGCGGAACCACATACTCCACACGTTCCATTTCCGGTTCACCGTTTTCGTTCAGCACAGCCAAGCCCGTATCCTTGTCGATTTTCTCTCGCTCCTCGACTTCCTTAATGGGAGCCGGAGCGATGATCTGGATGCCCTTTTCGCCTTTTTTAACGTAACGGTTAAACTTATTCTTCCATGCGTTAAACCCTGCCACCAGTGTGGCATCGGGCCGCTGCATAGCGATCAGCAGCGTATTATTGAAGCTGTAATTGTGGAATTTTGCCATCGTGCGCAGATACGTCGTGTACATTTCCGATGTAAAAATGTCCTTTACACCCTGCTCCAGCCGTTCCGTGATTTCTTTCATCTGCTGTTTGCGGTCAACTGCCATGCAAACCCTCCTTTTTCTTGACCCATCGTGTTTTCATCTGGCGCGGATATTGGTCGGCCTGTTTTGGTGCCTTCGCGCCGTTCCATTCCAACCCTCCGGCTCTGCCCTCACAGGTGTAGCCGGCAGCTTTCAGGGAGCTGCCATTCTCCGTGTCCAGAATGTAGGTGATCACTTTGTTGTAACCCATTGCCCGTGCTGCACGGTACGCCGCCGCATACAGGATGCTGCAAGCGTTCGGTGTTCCATCTGTACACAGACGGTTAACTTCCAGCGTATAGCCATCGTCCAGCCGCCGCGCCACAGGTCTGCCGCAGATGGCAACCCCCACCAGCGCACCATTATCCGATACGCCGATGGAGAACTTATGCCCCCGCGTCGGTTTATGGTGGCGGTGATGCTGCTGCACAAATGCGTTTGCCGTTTTCAAATTGATCGGTGTTAATGTCAGCAATTGCCCTCCTTCAAAAAAAATGCCCCGCCAGACAAAACTGACGGGGCGGCTCTCATTTACAGTTCCATATCGTGACTTTTCCGCTTCTGGGATTTCTGCGGTTCTGCGCTGCGCTCTGCCTGTTTTGCATGAAGCTGCGCCAGCACAGAGGGTTTCCGCACATTGTCCGCAGTGCGCTCTGCAACGCGGCCTGCATAGTTCACAGGCTGGCGCGGCCTGTCTGCAACTTCGGTTTCGGCTGCATCCTCGTCCACTCCCAGCGCATCTTCACTGCCCTTTTCATCCATGTTGAGCAGAGAGTTCAGCTCCGCAAGGCGCGCAGATTTTTCAGCCAGTTCCGCTTCCTGCGCAAAGGGACGTTTGGCTTCTTCCTTTGCCTGCGCCAACTGCTGTTCCAAGGTTTCCAGTCTGCGTTCCACCTGCGGCAGCGTTCTTGCAATGCCTGCCAGCGCATTGGTAACACGCAGAATGTTGCCCTGCGGGTCTTTGCCGACTTCCATCGAGTAGTTCCATGCACCCTTGATGGACAGGCGGAACACCTTATCGAAGTTGTCAAACCGGGAATGCAGTTCAAACGCACCGTAGCTGCCGATTCTGCCCTCGGTGCCTGCTGCTTTCAAAGCCTTGCAAGCCTCGATAATGGCTGCACCTGCTTCCTTGCGTTCGCTGTACACCTTACCGCTGATTTCCATAGAGAAGTGGTCTTTGTCCTGCGCCAGAAGCGGTTTTGCCGCTTCCATATCGGTTTTCAGTGCTTCAATCTGACCCTGTGCCACAGCGATTTCTCGCGGATAGCGGCGCGCAATATCCGATTCCAAGCTATAAATCTGACTGGTGTGATTGGCTTTCAGCAGTTTCAGTTTGCTAACCTGAATATCCAAGTCCATCTTTTCCTTGATGTAGGGATTGCCCGTTGCCAGTGCCTTGATTTCGGCATAGGACAGCGCGGTATCGTCCACATCATCGCAGGCACGGACAGGCGACTTGGATGTCATAATCTGGCTTATAAACTTCTGTTTATTTTCCAGAATCTGCCACATATACGAATCAAACGTATTTTCAGTGACGTAACGATAGATTTTTACCTGCTTATTCCGGTTTCCCTGCCGGAGAATACGTCCTTCCTGCTGTTCTAGGTCAGACGGCTTCCACGGGCAATCCAGATGATGCAGGGCAATCAGCCGATTCTGAATATTGGTTCCTGCGCCAAGTTTCGGCGTAGACCCCATCAGGATACGAACCTGTCCGGCGCGCACCTTTGCAAACAGGTCAGCCTTTTTGGTTTCCGTGTTATACTCGTGAATGAACGCCACTTCTTCACGAGGAACACCTTTCGCCACCAGCTTCTCCCGCACATCATCGTAGACGTTGAATGTACCATCAGCTTTTGGTGTCGATAAATCGCAGAAAATCAACTGTGTTCCCCTATCCGGGGCAGATTCTTCCCAGACCTTGAACGCATTGTCCACGCAGCGATTTACCTTGCTTTCCGGCTCATCCGGCAGCATATCATTTATAAGCCGCTGGTCGAGTGCCAGTTTTCTGCCATCGTTGGTGATTTTGAGCATATTATCGAATCTGGGATTCACATTACCGTTGCGTACAGCCTCAGCACGGTCTGCAAAGGAACTGACCATTTCTTCCTGTGTTTCGCTGGGTTTCAGCACTTCGTTGATGTACTCCGCTTGCGGCACAGGCAGATTCAGCATATCCGCTGTCTGCACATCTGCCGATTCCTTGAACAGAGAAATCAGTTCCGGCAGATTAAAGAACCGGGCAAAGCGCGTTTTTGCACGGTAGCCCGTTCCTTCCGGGGAAAGTTCGATTGCCGTGACGGTTTCACCAAAGGATGCCGCCCAATCGTCAAAGTGGCTCAGCCCCATCTTCTGCAGGGTGTCATACTGGAGATACCGCATAATAGTGTACAGTTCCACCATCGAGTTGCTGACCGGGGTTCCGGTTGCAAAGGTCACGCCCTTGCCACCTGTCAGTTCGTCCAAGTACTGACACTTCGCAAACATATCGCTGGACTTCTGTGCATCGGTCTGGGCGATACCTGCGATATTTCGCATTTTTGTGTAGAGGAACATATTTTTATAGAAATGTGACTCGTCCACAAACAGACGATCCACACCCAGTTCCTCAAATGTAACCACATCATCCTTTCTCGTCTGGTCGTTCAGCTTTTGTAGCTTTGCTTCCAGCGTTTTCTTTGTTTTTTCCATCTGCTTGACCGTAAAACTGCGGCTATCCTCACTCCGGGCATCGGCCAGAGCCAGCGTAATATCGTCAATCTGACGCTCGATAATAGCCTTCTGCCGTTCCGGGGAGAGCGGCACACGCTCAAACTGCGAATGACCGATCACGATGGCATCGTAATCGCCGGTTGCAATGCGGGAGCAGAACTGCTTACGATTGCTGGGTTCAAAGTCCTTTTTCGTTGCCACCAGTACATTGGCATTGGGATAGAGTCGTAAGAAGTCTGCGCCCCACTGTTCTGTGAGGTGGTTTGGCACCACATAGAGGTTTTTCTGCGATAAGCCCAGCCTGCGGCTTTCCATGCCGGCAGCAATCATCTGGAAGGTCTTGCCTGCACCCACGCAATGCGCCAGCAGCGTATTGTTACCGTACAGAATGTGCGCAACGGCATTTTTCTGATGCGGCATCAGAGAGATTTCCGGGGTCATGCCCTCGAAACGAATATGACTGCCATCGTACTCACGGGGACGAATCGCATTGAAAATCCGGTTATAGGTTGCACACAAATCCTCGCGGCGGTCTAAATCCTTGAAAATCCACTGCTTAAACGCTTCCCGAATGGATTCCTGTGCCTGCTGTGCAAGCATGGTTTCCTGCTTATTCAGCACACGGTGGTCGCCATCCGCATCGTGAATCGTATCGTAGATCTTGGTATCCCGGAGGTTCAGGGCATCTTCCAACAGCTTATAAGCATTGACGCGCAGGGTTCCGTAGGTATTGGTAACAAGCGGATTGCCGCGATCCAGCGACTTGCCCGAAATGTTCCATGCACCTGAAATTTCGGAATAGGTTGCTTTAATGTCAATACCAGCATAGTAGTTCGGTGTTTTGAACACTTCCTTCATAAACTGCGTGATGTACTCCGGCTTCACCCAGTTCGCACCCAGCCGTACTTCAATTTCTGAAGCATCCAAATCCTTGGGCTGTACCCGTTTCAGGTAGTCCACATTGATCTGATACTCTGCATGGTTTGCAGCAAAGGTTTCTGCTGTGGCCAGTTTTTCACGAACATTGCCTGACAGGTATTCATCCGAGGTTTCCCACTGCTGTGTCACAGGGTTTCGGAAAATCGCACCTGCCAGTTCATCCGTGATCTCCTGTTCCGGTTTACCGCAGAGCTGCACCATAAACGGCACATCCACCTTTGCTTTTTCTCCAATGGAAAGTGCCAGGGCTTCGCTGGGCGTGTCCACTGAGGTAACAGGTTCCGGCTTACGGATGGTGCGCTTTGTAAAAATATCGGCCAGCCGTTTGAGATTCTTCTCCTCATCCAGAATTTCCAGCGATGCCAGCAGACAATAACTGCTGTCCTGTCGGAAAGCCCTCTTGTTGGCGGTGCTGTTGATCAGGCCATACTGCGCCTTAAATGCGGTGTACTGCTGTTTCAGTTCATTCTGCAAAAGCTGCACTTCCGCATCCGAACCATCAGGCAGCTGACAATCCAACAGCTTCCGGGTGGTTTCCCGCAGAGCAATCATGCCCAGCACTCGCTCTGCAGTTACGGCAGGCAGTTCCACCTTATTCATAAAGGAATTTTCGCGGTAGTAAATCTGCCCGTCCACATTGGTATAGCTAAAATTCTTCACACTGGGGTCTGCCGGAATGGGTTCTTCCTGCACATCCAGATCATCATCGGAAATTTCCGGCTCCGTGATGGTGGCATGGATGTTGCTGACTGCCTCTTTCAACTGCTGGGCAAGGTCTGCGCCCTCGATGGGCTTAACCGTAGTTTCCTGCTTTCCGTACTGGGTGCTTTCGGTTGTGATTTCGCCCAGCACCATTTCGGGATGCTGCGCAAAATACTGGTTGATGAAGTAGCCTTCCGGTGTTTCGCCAAGGTCTACCCAGTCTGCCCGCTCTACTGCTGCACGGTCACGCTTCTGCAAAAACAGAATGTCAGCAACCACGCCGGTGTTGGCATTGCGCTGGAACGCATTGTTCGGCAGACGAATCGCACCGACCAGATCAGCGCGGTTGGCAAGGTACTCACGGACAGAGGAATCCTTCTTATCCATCGTACCGCTGGACGTTACCACCGCCACCACACCACCCGGACGCACAAGGTCAAGGCTCTTGGCGATAAAATAATCGTGGATGAGAAAATTGTGGCGGTCATACCGCTTATCCGGTACTTTGTAATTGCCGAAAGGTACGTTGCCCACAACACAGTCAAAAAAGCTGTCCGGGAACTGCATTGTTTCAAAGCCCTGCACCGCAATCTTGTTTTTCTGGTACAACTGCTGTGCAATGCGGCCTGAAATGCCGTCCAGCTCCACACCGTACATCCGAATCTTTTCCATGCTGTCCGGCACCAGACCCATGAAATTGCCGACACCGCAGGACGGTTCCAGCACATTGCCTTTGGACAATCCCATATTGCCCAGGGCTTCATACATCGCCTTGATGACCGTAGGAGAAGTGTAAAACGCATTCAGGGTACTGGCACGGGCTTCCTTATACTCATCTGCCGTGAGCAGCGATTCCAATTCAGCGTGTTCCTTTGACCAGTCCGCATTGCTTTCATCGAACGCCTGCGGAATGCCGCCCCAGCCTACATACCGGGAGAGTATCTGCTGCTCCTCTGCTGTGGCCTGCCGCTGCTCTGCATCCAGCGTTTGCAGCACCCGAATGGCCTCCACGGTGGCTTTATACTTTGTTTTCGGCCCTCCTGCACCGAGATCATCGTCCGTAATGCGGAAGTTGATGGGTTTCTGTTTGGGCTGTGCAGGCTGTTCTGTTTCTGCTCCACTGTCCAGCGGAAGATTGTGCTGCCGCCGTGCATGGTTGACCTCTGCCGGGGTCATAGGCTGCTGGGTCAGCGGTTCAAGGGCTTCCTCTGCTGCTGCACGGCTGATGGCATCCGTTCGGTTCTGCACATCTGCGATCAGCTGCATCTGTTCTGGCGGGAAGTCAGGATTCAGCAGTTCTTCCAACTCGCCGCCTGCTTCTGCCACCGAATAGATCACATCCATCTGCTCCGGGGAGAAATCCTCGTAGGCCACACCCGCATTGTGCAGAGCCGTAAAGACTGTGATTTCAACCGCTTCTTCCATCGGTACATCTGCCTGTTCGTACAGATGCCGAATGTACTCCAGCTGTTCCGTTCGGAAAATCGGATACCGGGCTTCTTTTGCAAGGGTCATGTCCTGCAAACTGACCGTTCCATTTCCAAAGTCCACCGAATCCACACGGAACTCTCTATCGTCCAGTTCGATGATGGTATTAACAGGCAGATATTCTTCTCTGCGGAAGTATTTCGTTTGGGCATGGGTTCCATCTTCCTGCTGGCCGGACAGATAGACGTTCTCCCCTTGCTTCCAGAGCTTCATTGCCTGTGAAACCCACTGTTCACGCGGAAAACCAGATACCTCAACTTTGCCGAGTGCAGTTTTCTTTTCCAACAGTTTGCTGCCAAGCAGTTCCGAAACGCGCTTTGCATCCTCGCCGTAGAACTCAAAGCTGCCGTACTGCTCATAACCGACCAGCGCATCCGGGTAACGCTCTTTCAGCGCGTTATACTCGTTGGCGGCATCCAGTGGCAGGGGCTGCAAGGTCGGCTCAACGTTCTTTTCTTCCGCTGCATACGGAACCATAATGCCGCGTACCCACTGCGGAGCATCCATGCTATCCTGATACAGTGCAACAGCATCCCGTCTGTCCGTAATAACGTCCTGATAGGTGCGCTGGAAAATATCTTCCTGAATCCACTCTCCGAAGTGCGCCCATGTGTCAAATGCCTCAGAATAAGCGGCATTTTTCACCTCACTGGAAGCAAACAAATCCTCAATTTTCTCACGGATCAGATTTTCCGCTTCTTCCTCGGTGGTATCGCGGTCACGCAGCAACGGATAGATTTCGCTGCGCTCTACCTTTTCCAACAGCGTGTACAGACATTCTTTATAGATGCTGCGGCTGTCTTTCTGGGTGTGGTCCGCATCCAGTTTCAGGAAATCGTTCAGCGGATTCTTCGCCAGCGTTTCGCTATATGACGGTAACGGAATGACCCGGCCAGCCACCGCCGAATTTTCCATATCTTTCAGATAAACGTCATGAGCGTTGGAACGCTCAATGCGGTACAGATGGTTATTGTCCAAATACAGAAAACTGCCGTTTTCTCTGCTGTACATTTGCTTGGGCTGATTTTCAAACGATTCTACTGCTTTTGCATCTTCTCTCGTTTGACGAACAACCGCCTTTGCATCATTCAGACTGTTAAACGGCCCTGTTTCTGCTGTACCTGTTCCCGTTTCTTCGTCATAATTGTAATGGTTATAGAACTTGCCATCGGGATATTGCAGAATTGCAATATCCTCGATATATCCTGCCTGCATCATCACCGTTGACTGATACCGCGCAACAACTTTTGCCTTTTGGGAGTTCTCAACCGCTGCGGCGGTTGACTGCTCTTTCGATTGCGGCTCCTGCTCCATAAAGTCGAATATGGACATTTGCCCCTGTTCAGGAACCGCAATCTCAACAGCCCTCTTCTTTTCCGGGAAAATCGTGTACGCTCCCTCAACATACTGGTGCAGGATAGCGAGGGATTCTGCCTTGCGCTCATATTCTTCGGAATCCAGTGGCACAGACAGCAGTGCAGTGTCCATCTGCTCCAGCAGTTCAGCCGACTGTTCGGTGTCGGCCAGTTTTTCGACGAGAGCCTTTCGTCCTTCTTCATGGTAAAGGTCTTGCGGATAAGGTCGCTCCACGTTATTCGACAGATGGTGATAGAAGCCCATCACCCGCATTGCCATCTGTTCCCGTTCATAGACAGGCATCCGGGAGTAATCCGCCGGTTTCAGGTACTCACTGTCACGGATAAGCCGGTCGATCCGGCCTGCGGCCTGATTCCAGTTCAGATGAACACTTGCATCCGGGTTCCCGTATGCGCCACGCTTCAAAGCAATACCCCTGCCATCGTGATCTTCGTGAGAATCATCTGCCCCACAGAGTGCATGGCTGCTGCCACCGATTCCGTAATGGTCTTTCAGGAAGTCAGCCCGCTCTTTTTTGTCCTCATGATTCAGGAAAAACGAATAGATTGCCAGCCGACTGTCCGAATAATTGCTGCCCCGCGTAAAATATCCATTGATTTCATCTTCCGTGATGAATCGTTTGTACTCATTCCAGTGAAAACCATCCCGCGCCGAGTAGTTCTGATAGGTTTTCGCAAACTGCTGGAACAGAGCCGCTACTTTATCCGGCTTATAAAAGTGCATCCGCATCAGGTCTTTATCTTCGGCGTAGGCTTCCCCCAGCGCAGATAATCTGTCGTTTAGGTCAGTCAGAAAATCCGTATCATCCAGCAAGCCTGCCAGCCTGTCTGTCAGTTCCGGGAAACCACCCCTGAAGATTTCTGTATCCTGAAACACTGCTTCGGCAACACCGTCTGCCAAGTCACGTTCCATATAAGCCAACGTCTGCGCGTGTTCCTGCAAAGCATTCTGCCGTGCAGCGTCCAGAACCGCCTGCGGCGCATACTCGCCCTGCCGGAGCAGTTCATGGATGCGGTTGCTGACATCCTCCCAGGATAAAGACGCATTGGCAATCGTACCGCCCTTTGCCGTGCTGCCTGCCGCAATGCGCAGCCCTAAATCATCGAACCAGATCGCATACTTTGCACCGCCAATTTCAAAGCCTTTGCCGCCCGTACCATATTCATTTTTCACGAACTCTGTGTATTCTTCCGGGGTTTTCTCAACCATGAAATTGTAGATCAGGCGCAGCTGGCCCTTGCTGCGGTTGCTGCCCGTGCGCAGAATTTCATCGACCACTTCGGGATCAAGCGCAATCTCGTCCGCATACCGCGCCCGAATCGGTTCTTCGATGGCACGGATCTGCTGTTCCACGGTCGGCAAATCAGGAAAAGAAAAAGCAGAGGCAATTTCTTCCTCTGCTTCGCTCAAATCCTGTTCTGTTGTCGGTTCGGTTAATTGTATACCAATTCCTTCAAGACGATCTCTTCTGCCATCGCCGTCAGGCTGTTCTGATGTGCTGCCCATGCCAGCGGGTCCTTCTCCTTGCTCGGTGCCGGAAACTTCTCGTTCAGGCTGTCCAACAGGGATTCCACCCGGCTCTCCGCTGCTTCCTCGATCTGCGCCAGATGCTGGTTCAGCCTGCCGCTCATCAGCATACTCTGATACCAGTTCTTGCGGTTCTCTTTCAGGTACGTCCTGCGCAGCATCCCGTACTTCCCGATGGTCTGCGGCTCGTCCTTCACGGCCAGATTCGGGAACAGATAATCTCCCTTGCGGTAATACGTCAACTCCATTTTCTTGTCCTCCTTTGGTCGTGTTTTCTTCAGTTTCGTGCTTTAATGCATTAAAGTCCGTATTGGTATTATACAAGCTGTCAACGGATTTTTCAAGCTGCTGCGTGATTTCTTTTTTGTAAATTTTCCGCATCTCTCGGCCAATGTCAAAAAGAACCGCTTCGCACTGTTCGGAAACCGTGTTGCCAAGGAACGACAGCACCGGCAGCTTGTTGAAATCCACGATGCGGATAAAGTCATCATCGTCCAGCACATCCATAGGCTCCTGCCCGCAACGTCGGGAAAGCGTATAGAAAATACTGTTGGTCATCAATTCCCGGAAGCGGACGCGGATGTTATCTTCGTCCAGTTCTTCCAGAAACGTATCCGCCACCTCATAGGCCAAACCGTCCATCGCTTCATCCAGATTGTCGGCGGTCAACTGCTGCGCCAGTTCCAGCAGGGCAGCGTTCATACTGACTGTCTGGGATAAACCATAGATATCTGCCAAATGGTCTAGGATAATCTGCTCATGCTCGTGGCTATCCAGATTCCATAAAAGCGGTGTTTTTCCGCCGCGCACCAGATGAGTGTCAGCAATATCGAACACATACCGCAGCTTGGTACGCGGTCCGGTATCATCCAGAAGCGCGATGCCTTTTGCGCCACGGTTGACCCATCGGCTCATTTTCTGATTCCAGAGTTCCATTTCTGCGCAGGCGGTTGCATCGGGCCGCTGCGCGTGGATCAGGAGCGTATCGGTGAACGAATAGCGGTACAGCCGCGCCGCCACATCCAGATAGCTCATCCAGTCCTGTGGCGAATTACTGACATACCGGGCGTTCTGCTGCGCCAATTCTCGAATATCGTTAATCTGTGGCAAGGGTCAAACCTCCTTTACGTTTTCGTTTTCATCGGTGTTTTAGGAAATTCCAGGCTGTACTGTGCGTGGCCATCTTCGACGCGCATCACAAGGTCAGCGGCGAATGTCTTATCTTTTTTCGCGGAATAAAAGTCTTTTACGTGGGTGCGGCCTTTCTTCAAAAGGTCTACCGCCATCTTCTTGTCCAGCGTTTTTCTCATGTTGGACAAGTATCTGCTTTCTTTCCAAAGGACGAATTTACAGCTGCGGTCTGCACAACAAAAGCTGAGCTTACTCTCATGTACAGGGTTTCCGCAGACCGGGCAGTTTCCTACGCTTACCTTATTATGATGGGGAGCTGCCGCGACGGTAGGAATCTGCCGGAGGTCAGCCAGCATCTTATCGAGCAGTCCATGGATGCCCTGCATAAAATCATGGGGCTTGATCTCACCGCGCTCCATCCGCAGCAGGTCATTTTCCCATTCGGCTGTCATACTGGCAGATTTCAGGTAGTCCGGGATATTGCGGATTGCGGCTACACCGTCCTCCGTGGGAATCATCTGCTTGCCTTTACGCTGCACATAGCCGGAGGATACCAGCTTTTCCAGAATCGCAGTGCGCGTTGCAGGGGTTCCCAGACCTTTCTTCTCAGTGTCCTTTTCAAATTCCTTGTTGCCTGCTGTTTCCATGGCCGACAGCAGGGTATCTTCGGTGTAGACTTTCGGCGGTGAAGTAAAGCCCTGCTTTTTCTCTGCCCGTACTACCGGAATAACCATCCCCTGTTCCAGATTGTTCGGAAGTGACGCATCCTTGTTCTCCTCCGGCTCCACAAGCGGAACAGGTTTTGCCGTATAACCGGGCTGCAGAACATCCTTATATTTTGCCGTGAAGTTTCTGCCCTGGCAGCACACTGTTACCAGCACATCCTCATAGATGAACGGCGGCTGCACAGCCTGCACCAGTTTCCAGATGATAAGCGAAAGAATCTTCTGCTTGGTTTCGGACAGCTTTTCCTTATCACACTTTGCACCCTGCATAGTCGGCAGGATCGCATGATGGTCTGTGACCTTGCTGTTGTCAATAACGCAGCTTACGTCTGCCGCCGCGTCATCTAAGGCTAGCACCAGAGATTCCACCGTCTTGCGCATATCCTCGGTCACGAACTGGCTGTCCGTTCTGGGATACGTCACCAGCTTTTCTTCATACAGTTCCTGTGCCGCCTGCAAGGTCTGGCTGGCGGTCAGACCGTAATAGCGGTTTGCTTCTCGCTGCAAAGTTGTCAGGTCATACAGCTTCGGGGGCTTCTTTTCTACCCTCTTTCGCTCGATGCTGCCGACCACCGCGCACTGCCCGTCACAGGCAGCCCGCATGGTATCGGCATCCTGCTCCTGCGCCATCTGTTCCGATACTGCGACCATGCCCCCACCGGACAGTTCCACTTTATAATAGGGTTCCTTTACAAAGTTCTGGATTTTGGTCTGCCGTTCGGTCAGCATCGCCAGCGTCGGGGTCTGCACACGGCCAATGGTCTGTTTTCTGCCGTACTTTTTCGTAAAAGCACGGGTTCCGTTCATGCCGATCAGCCAGTCCGATTTTGCCCTGCACTCGGACGCTGCAAACAGATTATCATACGCCGCACCATCTTTCAGGTTTTCAAAGCCCTGCTGGATGGCGGCATCCTCCATGCTGCTGATCCACAACCGCTTGATGGGGAGTTTGCTTCCGGCAAGAGCATACACACGGCGGAAAATTGCTTCGCCCTCGCGCCCTGCGTCGCAGGCGTTCACCACATAATCAAATTTCTTGCTGCGGAGCAGTTTGCGCAGAACATTGAACTGCGGCTTCTTGGTATTGTGTACCAGCAGTTTCCACTCAACAGGGAGAATCGGCAAATCCTCAAAACGCCAGTTTTCATAGCGTTCATCGTAATGCTCCGGGGCTGCATACTCTGCCAGATGCCCCAGACACCAGCTTACCACGCAATCCCCACCCTCCAGATACCCGTCCTCCTGCCGATATGCACCGATCACTTTTGCAATGTATTTCGATACGCTCGGTTTTTCTGCAATCACCAGATATTTCAACGCTTTCTCCTTTTTTGAAAAAAGCAGGGATAGCCTTTCGACTACCCCTGCATCCTTATGTTACGGTTTTCTTATGTGCCATTTTCGTTGCCGGACTGATTATCCTCGTTCACCGTCGCAAGGCTCTGGTCGGTTTCCAGATTTTCACTCTGCGGCGTTTCTTCTTTCGGCTTCGGCTTATAAATGTAGAAGTAGAAGAAAGCACCTGCACCGCCCAGTGCCGCCACGAATACCAGCAGCAGAATCTTATTCATGCCACCGCTCGATTCCTCTTTCGGTTCTTCGATTTCCACATCCGGGGTAGATTCGGGTTTGGTTTCGGGCAGAACTACCGCAGGCGTTTCTTCTTCCTGCTTGCCGTTCCGCTCTTCATCATCCAGAAACTCCTGCAAATCGTACTCGTCGATCATCGAGAGCATATAGACGTTCTCATTGTTCCGCGCCCGGTCAATCACCAGAAAGAACGTGTTGCCGCCCTTGGTCTTTACTGTGAAGAACTCCTTGCTGGGGTCATCCACGATGTCATCCTCTACCTCGCCGTTGCCTGCGATGGTGAACGGAATCTTTTCTTCCTCCGTCGGCTCTGCCTCCTCGATCACCTGTGTCGGTTCCTCCGTCACCTCAGTGGTGTCCACAAAGGCAAAGGCCGGGGTCGAAAAGCCCACCGCCATCAGCAGGGTCAGAATTGTGCTGGGGATAACAACTCCCAGCCGTTTAAGCATCTTTTTCAATCGCTTCCTCCGTTTCTGCTTCCTCCGAAGCGTTGTTTACAGCGGTCAGGAACGTCACATTGCCCGCCTGAATGTTGTCCAGCAGAGCCAGCAGTTCGCGCCCGCCCATCTTGGTGCTGCGGATGGCACGGATGATCTCGCTGTCCTCTTCCTTTTTCTGTGCTGCCCGGATGGTTCTCAGCCGTTCTTCCAGTTCCGCGATCTGCTGTTCGGTCTTTTCGGCTTCATCCAGATATTTCTGTAATTTTTTGCCCATCGGCCCTCCTTTCAGTTGATGCGGCCAAAGCCTAAAAAGTGGCTTTGCCAGTAGGTCGAATTGATGCTGGTGTAGGAAATGGGATCGCCGCAGTGGATCATCATGCCATTGCCGACATAGATTCCAACGTGCGATGCGCCAACGGTGTTATAGGTTTTTTCAAAGAAAATCAGGTCGCCGGGCTTTGCATCCGCAGGGGAAACATAACTGCACTTCCCGCGCAGGCCGTTGGCTGTTGTACGCCCAACGCTCCACCCATTGCCGCAGTTATTGATAACCCAGCAGACGAAGCCGGAACAATCAAAACTGGTGCTTGGGGAACTTCCACCCCACACATACGGCATACCAAGATACTTTTCGGCTTCCTCAATCATCCTTGCGAACTTTTCATCCGAAAGGGCTTCCGATGGAATATCATACTTGAAACCACCGCCGGAACCACCAGTACCGCTGCCTGTACCGATGCTGCCTGTTGTACCGCCGCTGTAAGTCGGTGATCCTGCACCGAACAGTTCGGGGCGATTGCCGTAGGTCAGGTTGTAGGCATCGTATCGCCCGGTCTGCTTCTGGTTCATGTTCTTCCGCGCGATGGTATCGAAGCCCTTATTTTTCAGCAGGACATTAAGGATTTTGTACTCATACTCCACTTCTTCCTGATAGGTATAGGTTTCCATGCTGACGTTTCCAAAAGCGTCAATCGTTGGCCGAACCCCTACTCTGGTTTCCATGCGAGTGCGAATCTCTATCGTTTCCCACACTTTCAGGAGATACTGCTGCTTAAACAGTTCCTTGATAACAGGCTTAACCTGTCCTCTGGTGAACTGCTCATAAACCGCAGTCAGATGGGAAATAAGCTGATATGGATCATGGCCGATTTCGTCCAGCTGATAGCGGTATTCATCATAGCCCGGATGGGTGGATTCCATCTGCCGAATCTGCTTATCCAGTTCTTTTTCCAGTTCCAGATAATCTTCTTCCGCACCTTTCATGTCGGCATCCTTGCTGGGGTAGGTCGTTCCTACAAAGGTACTGCCTGTTCCCTGAATTGCTGCACCGCAGCTTGAAAAGGCTCCCAGCATGACCATCACCAGAAGGATACCAACACCAATACCGACCCATAGGGTTTTGTGCTGCACGACGATCTCCTGCACCGCCGCTTTCGCTTTCTCCGTAATGGTGTTGGTTGCCGCTGCCGCCTGCTTGCTGGCAGCAGTTCCGGCTTTCTGGCCGCGCTTGGCGGCTGCATAAGCATCCTTATACTGCTTTTTCTGGTAAAACTTCGCGCCGACTGTTTTTGTTTCACCTCCTGCGGCAGTCGGTGGCGGCTGGGGCTGTTTCTTTTTCAGCTGCGGTTCTGCTGCAATTTCTGCCGTGCCGCCCTCGCTCTCGGAGAATTTCAGACGGCTGGACTTCTGATCCTCCCCACCTCTTTTCTCCGCTCTGGCAGATTTATCTTTGGGCTTTTTTCTGCCTTTGACAAAGTGGTGCAGGCGTTCGGCGGCTTCTTCCGACTTGTGAGCAGCTTCCACGCCGGAATTGTCCTTTTCTACCTGATGTACTTTCTGATGGGCGAACCCGGTGGCGGTATCCACTCCCTTCTTGGCCACCTTCTTAACGCCCATTCCTACGCCACGGACAATGCCGCCTTTTTCATCCTCAAAGGAAAGTCGTCCTTTCTTGGTCTGCGGCTCTACATCCGATTCCGCAGGCGCATCCTTCGGCTTGCCCTCCTCCTGATGGGCTTTGTAATAGTCCGCGCTCTGCTTGGCAGTGCTGTGATGCCGGGGTGCATCCTCCTCCCCGTCCCCGGCATCCATGCACCGTTCTTCTTCCACAATAGGTTCTTCATCTGTTTCCTTTTCCGCAGTTTCTTTTGCCGAATCTTCCTGCTCCGGCTTTTCTTCTGCAGTCGCGGACTTCTGTTCCCCGGTGCGGAGGTTTTCATCCACCAGACCATCCTTGGTCATTTTCTGGACGATTTTATCTCTGCCCCGAAACTTTTTGTCTGCTATGGAAATCACCTCCTTCCGGCTGGAACCGTCATGCAAGCAGGGCTGCGTGGGTTTCCCACTTATCAAGCACCTGTTCCAGCTTCCGGGCAAAGGCGATCAGACGGGTGTTTACTTCCTCACGGTCAAGATAACCGTGGGCTTCCATGTGAAAGCCGTCAGTCAGTTCATCGGCCAGTGTGCCAACAGCGTAAAAGTCCTCCAGCACCGTATGTACCACCGATTCTTCATCGTGGAAGTTGAGCGGCTCCACCTCACCAAAGGGCGGGCCGGAATCGCTTTCGTGCGGCTCCATGTCAGAGTGATGATGAATCTTACGGCTCAGTCGGTCAAAAATGTTCGGTGTGTTCATGCTTCTTTCTTCTCCTTGTATTTTCCCATCTCATTGGGCTTGGTGGTCATCAGGCTATACAGTTTCAGCGAAGTATCGAACTTATCCTTAAATGGGATAATCGTGTTGCCGTAGAACAGCAGTCCCTCGCCCTCGTTGCTATTCGTCACATACGACAGCTGGAACGGCGAAATATTCAGCTGCTTGGCAAGGATCTGTCGGTCGCCGGATGCCTGGTTAAGCATATAAATGAAATCGCTGTTCTCAAAGATGTTCTCGATTTCCCGGCTTGCGAGCAAATCCTTGATGTTCTGGGTGATGCCTGTCGGTACACCGCCCCATTTTCGGAATCGCTTCCAGATTTCCACACTGTATGCTGCGGTCTGTTCCTCTTTCAGCAGGAGGTGGAACTCGTCTATATAGTACCGGGTGTTCTTTTTGCTGTTGCGGTTGATGGTGACACGGTTCCAGACCTGATCCTGAACGATGAGCATACCCAGTTTTTTCAGCTGTTTGCCCAACTCTTTGATGTCGAAGCAGATAATTCTGTTATCCAGTTCCACATTCGTCTGGTGGTTGAACACCCGCAGAGAACCATTGACGTAGATTTCCAGTGCCGTGGCGATACGCTGCGCCTGCCGCTCCTTCTGCTCCCGCAGGCAGTCGTACAGATCACCGAGCGTCGGCATATTCTCCGGCTTCGGGTCATTCAGATACTTCTGATAGACCAGCGGCAGGCAGCGGTCTATAACCGACTTTTCTTCTGGCTCCATACCATCCCGTGCGCCCATGATAAGTTCGCACAGGGAAAGAATAAAGTCCGATTTCATACCCAGTGGGTTATCATCGTCCGCATAGTTCAGGTTAATATCCATCGGGTTGATGTAGTCCTTACTGGTGGACGAGATGTGAATGACCTGACCGCCCAACGCTTCCACCAGCGGATAATACTCTCCTTCGGGGTCTGCGACGATAATATCGTCCGTTGTGGTGAAGAACACGTTTGTGATCTCACGCTTTGCCGAAAAACTTTTGCCACTGCCCGGTGTACCGAGGATCAAACCATTGGGATTTTTAAGTTGCTTGCGGTCTGCCATAATCATATTGTTGGATACCGCGTTCAGGCCATAATAGAGGGAATCGCCCTCCATAAAAAGTTCCTGCGTCGTAAACGGAACAAAAATCGCAGTGGAAGTGGTAGTCAGTGCGCGCTTGATGGGGACGAGATTATTTGCCAGCGGCAGACTGCTCATAAGCCCCTGCTCCTGCAGATAATCCAGACGGTTCAGAGTGCAGTTGAACTTCTGAGCGATACCAGCAGTCTGAAACACAGCACTATCCAACTCCTGCTTGGTCTTGGCCGTATTGAGGAAAAGCACCGTAACAAGGAACATACGCTCATTACGGCTCTGCAAATCATCCAGAATCTTTTTGGCCTCGCCGCCATAAGTTGCAAGGTCACTCGGAATAATTTCCATATCATAACCAGATCTCACCGCTTTCTTCTGTTCCTCAATTTTCATACGGTCCAGATCTGTAATTTTGCCCTTGATAAGTTTGATTGCTTTCAACTGGTCTACCGACTGCACATGGATGCTGACCACCAGATTTTTGTCCATGTCCAGAAACTCGGCCAGCACCTTATCCGTCAGTTCCGGGGCAAGGATGTTCAGGTAGGATGCTGCACCGTAGGTATCGCCCATCATAAAGTCCTTACCGCTTTTGAACAGGAAGCTGGTCGGAGCAATGAAGTCTTTCGTCGTCATGCCGCTCTGCAGGATGCGATCATAGTTGAAATCGAACTTCTGCTGTTCTTCCTGATGAAAGGTTTCGTACATGATCTGAAGCCGTTCCACGCCGTTCAGCGGATAGGCTTTCACGCCCAGCACCTTGAAATTATTGAGAATATCGGTTTCGATACGCTCCAGCCGGGGCTTTGCTTCCCGGACACTCTTTGCTTCGATGCTGAACGTGATGTACTTCGTCCGAACCAGACCGTTGTTGCCCTTGGCAAGCTGCTGTTTCAGCATCTGCGCATATTCCATACGCACATCATCGAACTGGTCGTGCTGCGGTTCGATCTGGATAACCTTGTTGTACTCGCTCATATCGCTCTTGTGGTTGATGAACGAAAGCTGAAAGCGGATGCTGGCATCGAAATAGTTGAGGAAGTCGCACCAGCTTTCAAAGATGGTGTTCTTATCCTCGTTCTGTGCCAGCTGGTAGTTAATGTCGTAGAATCGGACGGTTTTGGAATACAGATGTTCCTCCACCCGGCAGATACCATCGCGCCCCATTTCCAGATACGGAATGGAACGCTGCACGGTCAACCGTTGTTCCTTTTCGTTCCTTTCGGGTTTACGAAAGAACTTCTGGAAGAAGCCGCCGAGTTGCGGTTTCTTCTTCGGTTCACTTTTTACCAAGAATGCCTCCTTTCTTCTGGATCGGTGCTGCGTTTTCCAGTTCCCTGTCATACAGATTTTCAACCTCATAGCGGCGTACCGATGGGCGTTTGAATCGGACACTGATAAAATTCGTCAGGATGGTTTCAAGGTGCATCCCGTTTTTCTCGTACAGCGCAAAGAAAAATTCCGGCAGCATCAGGAGCACCATGCCTGCCGCTGCATTGCTGGTTCCCAGCGTGTCGCGCATAAGAAAATAGAACGGAACGCCAATGCCTGCTGCAAACCCCATACACACTAGCTGGCGTTTCGTCAGGTTCAGAAAGACCTTATTCTTTACTTTGGAAAGGTCTTTGGGAATCGTTACATAGGCCATTTATCACCAGAACAGCCAGACCGCCGCCGGGAAACGGCGTTGTCTGCTGTCTTTTCCTTTCATTGGATTTTCCCGGATTTAGTGACTGCCGAAGATCTGTTTGGACAGACTTCCCGTTTTGAGCAGCGAGAAACAAAGAATCACCGTGTAGGCCATTGTGCCGAACAATGCCGAGTGAATATCCGAAGATACCCGGATACTGCCGATAAGGGCTGCATAAATTGCCACGCAGACCATCATCAGGAACGCTTGGAATGCCAGCGCGAAGAGCCCTCGGAAGTAGTTTGTACCCACATGGCCCCATTCACGGTTGCTCATGGTTGCAAATGGAATCGGAGCAAGCGAAGTGTAGAGGTATATTTCTATCATTCTGCCGTACATAATTACCGTGATAACCACCGACAGAATTTTTAGACACCAGCTTACAACAAGGGTTTCCAATGCCAGCGTCACCAGTTCGCCAATCGCCATTGTTGCCATTGCCGCCTGCATCTGCATGGAAAGAGAACTAATATCAATGGCGGTATTGCCACGGATAATGCCGGAGGAAGAATTTACCACCGACTGCCCAATGTCAAATACCGCCATTGCAATATCGAACGTATGACTGACGAGATAGACCGCGATCCACATCTTCACGAAATACTTGAAGAACATCCATGTGTCCACATCGTGCAGATTGTTCCGCTCTGTCAGCATCGAGATCAGTTCGTAGCAGAGGATCAGCGTAATGATGATTCCCGCAATAGGGATCACCACCGAATCCGAAATGTTACGGATCATGCTGAAAATGCTGCTGTTCCACCCTTGCGGTGTCTGCCCGACCTGAGCAGCGATTTCACTGGTCTGTTGGTTGACCGCTGTGAACATCGTACTCAGGTTGGACTCCACCATGCCGGAAAGAAGTTCCCTCATCCATTTTTCGATTGCTGCGAAAATATTATCGAACAATGGCGGGTTTTCCTCCTATCGCTTGTTGATCAGCCGAACAGACCAGAAAGCAGCGGGATCAGCTGGGTGCCGATGAGGATGACACCGCCGCCAGACATCAGCTGTTTTATCCCCAATTAGGTGTAAAACTCTGCTCGATGGCGGGCGGCGGCGT
>ERZ826146.1137-NODE-1137-length-26857-cov-33.192747_pt1 | contig 26857 bp, 15 predicted proteins | sample MGYA00519857_ERZ826146 | MGnify/ENA primary metagenome ERZ826146 (study PRJEB31778, sample SAMEA3449222) | human gut metagenome | biome: human gut; feature: human-associated habitat; material: faeces | place: United Kingdom | collected 2010/2012 ...
TCTTAACTAAAACTTTAACCTCAAATATTTGCATAAGTCTTAGAATACCACCTTTCAGAATGCGAAAGGCCGTCTTTTGGCTTGCAAAAGACGGCCTTTTACACTGCAAAATGCGGCATATTGCAAAGCCGCTGACTGCCAGGCGGTTACAAAGGCGGCACTGACGGCGCGGCGGAAACAAAGCGAAAGGGGTGCGCCCCGTGACGGTTACCGGGCTATTTGCCCTTCACCACCTTCTTGCCTCCTACTATATAGATGCCTTTTTCAAGTCCGTGCAATACCTCCCGCGCCGTTACTCCCGCGCCGCAAGAGCGCACAAGGCGGCCGTCTATGGTATAAACGTTCATGTTGTTAGGCTGCTTTGTTGTGTCGGGTGACACAACATCGATGCCCGTCGGGTATCGGTCGGTGACATCGTTGACGAGGTTTTTGCCGCCCGACTGTTCCGTTGAGATTTCAAAATACTTGTCGGTGTTGACGTTGACAACGTCTACCGTCTGCGGAGAACCTGTGCCCGTGCTGAACACGAAGTTAACCATGTCGCTGGAAGAGCTTATGCGGTAGGTGTTGTAATACCACGTCTTGCCGCCTATTTCGGCTGTAGTCTCAATCTTCTTGCCGGGCCAATCCGTGCTGTATTCTGCCTGCGTGCCCCATGAGTGGTAGTTCATGTCAGCCCATTCCACGTTGTCGGCGTTGACGTAAACCGTTATGTCGTATGGCTGGAAGTGGGTTACGGCATACTGGCGTGTGACTGTTCCGCTTACCACACCGCCCTTCAGAAGGGCAACCTTTAGCGTCATGCCGTCGCTGACAGTCACCGTAGCGCCGTCGGCCACGGTCGTTCCGTTGTTTGCCGAAGGCTCGCTGCCGTCGGTGGTGTAGACAAGCTGCACTCCGTCGACCGCGCTTACGGCGTTGAGGGTCACGGTGAAGGCGTTGTCATACGTGCCCGACGGCACGCTGGCCCATGCCGTCTCGGCGTTGCGCGAGAGGTAGTAGGCGAAGTTGTCGCCCGTCTCAACAAGGAAGTAGTCGGCCTCGTTGCCAAATGTGGTCGGCCAAGTCTTGCCGCCCATAAGCACAACTACATACTTGCCGCCATCTCCCTCCGTCCGCATTCCGTACTGCGCCGTGCCGCCGTTATATCCTCTAAAAGAACTTTCGTTGCTTATCCCTGCCGCCTTGCGGGCGTAAATCATCTGCTTTATCTGTTGCTTGTACTCTTTCCAATGCGGCAGGAACACGCACGGTGTGCCCGGAGCTGCAAGTATGAAGGCATTGGCCGCCAGAACGTTGCCGGTCAAAGCATTTTGGTCACGGTATGTATCGTGATTGTCAACAAACGTCACGGCATAACGCTTATAATTATTTAGAGAAGACACAAGGCTGCTACCTGTAAGACCGTTCCAGTTATTGCCGGCGTTACAACAGTTGTTAAGAAGATATTTCAGCGGAAAGTCGAACGCAGCCGACTGTATCACGCCGTCAACCTTTGTACCGTCAATCCAATTCTGTATTTGGCTTGTGCCGTCCCAGTACTCGCCTACGGAGAACTGAGGATTGGCCGCAACGTTGTATATTCCGGTGTACATTGGGGCATAGCCCTTCACCATGTCATAGCGGAAGCCCGTGTAACCGAGGTCGTTGAGCAGGAAACCGAGGTAGGCCTTGACAACCGTCTGCACGTTCTGGCTTGAATGGTCGAGATCGCGTCCGCCGCCGAAATCGTCGCCGCTGTCGGCCGCGCCGAGGCTAACACCAAGACTGTCGGCCACTGCCTGCGCGCCTCCGTTATCGTCGGTTGAGCACACGTCGGTTGACGACATGGTGTATGTCACGTCCTTGTACGTCTCCTCCGGGAATCCGAACCAACCTTCCATGGAAAAGCGGTGGTTGATTACCACGTCGGCAATCGTGCCCAGTCCCTTGTCCTTGAACGTGCTAATCATCGAGCGAAGCTCCTGCTCGTTGCCGAAAGAGCTGTTGTAGTCGTTGAACCACCACATGTCGTCGTAGCCCATCGAGTTGGCTGTGTTGTTGGACTTGCCGCTCTGCGGTATCCAGATAAGGTTGAAAAACTCGGCCAACTCGTCAGCCTGCGATTCGAGATTGGTCCACTGCGTGTCAGAGTAAGAGTCCCAGTAAAACCCTTGCAGCATAACGCCCTGATACTTTGACGGCCATCCTTGGGCCATCAACACCGCCGTTACCAGCAGTGACAATGCAAAAGTAAAAAATCTTTTCATGATTATTCAAAAAGTTTTTGGCCTTACGAAGTTACACATTACGCGCCTTTCGCGGCTACCGCATACGGCGCAAAATGCATCAAACAGCGCGCAAACGATTGTCATAAAAACAACGTGAGTTCGGTATAAGAATAATCCTTCTTTGACATTAACGTGAGTTCGGTATAAGGGCATTAATCAGTGTGGAGTACGAAAGAAAAAATAAAAATGCAAATCATCTGTCATCTGTCAGTTTATGACGTAACACGTTGACATACAGTGCGTTAGAGGCTGACAGATAAAACCGGGCATCTGTCATTCCAACTATCTACCGACGGTTTTATGACGGGGCTGACAGATTAGTCCTTGCGTCTGTCAGTGTATAGCGCGCTGATTATCAGTGTGTTATGTGAGAAACTGACAGATGACAGATGATTTGCGTTTTTCTTTTTCCTTTCCCTTTTTCACATAACACTAGCATCATAATCCCTTGTTATCACTTCCTTATCCGAACTCACGTTAAAAACAAGGAAAATCACTGAAAAACATGCGTGGCAACCAGCAAGAACACGCATAGCTCCACCCCGCTCCTTCCCGAAGGCAGGAAGCTTGAACAAGTTTGCCAGCACAGCCGCAGCACAGGCTGTAATACGTTGAGTGTCAACACGTTTGCAATATGCCACCTTTTAGCCTGCAAAAGGTGGCATATTGACGTGCAAAAGGAGGCCTTTTAGCGTGCAAAAGGAGGCAAACGTATCGGCGGATTGTAAATACGCCAATATATGAACAACCCTAAAACCCTATTAACCTCATAACCGTATACCCCATAACCCTATACCGTAAAAACATAAAGGGCGCGCCCCGGATTGGAGCGCGCCCTCGAATTGACTTTCAGTTTACAATTACATGCTTATTCTACAGGTATGAATATGTACTGGCCGGTGATATCGTTGAAGAAGATGCGATATGTACCGTCAGATACTTGCATGTCTCCTGCATTGTAAACGGCTGTGCCGTAACGTTCGTCAGGACTGCCTTCGCCCTGTCCCCAGCTGTCGGCCCAATCGTCGTCGGCACGGAACTTGAACGCACCTGCGGTAAGCGTCGTCTCGACAAACCAGTTGTGAGGCACTACCTCCGTCATGTTGACATCGTCACCCCAGCTGTTGAAGTCGCCGAGAATGCCGATTGTGCTGTAAGACGCCGGCGCGTCAAGCCTTGTCCATGTGTAAGACATTGCCGTGGGGTTGAGGTCTACGGTGAGAGTATAGTAGTCACCGGTAGTCGGCTGCTGGAGGTTGCCTGCTCCGCCGTCATCGCTCAATACACCGTCACCATTGCCATAGGCTCCGTCCCAACCTCCGAGGTTGTAATCGGCGGTGAACTTTATGCCGTATGGAGACACTTCACTCGTCCACTGCGTCGTGTAAGAGTAAACGCCTTCGGCATCACGATACATCGGCACGTCTGTTGAATATGTGTCCCAGTTGTTCAATAAGCCTATGATGTAATAGTAATCTGCGAACACCAGTTCCGGTATTGCCTGCACGCTGACTGTTCCCGCATCAACAAGGAACGTCTGTCCGCCGATTATTACGTTGGCGTACACATGGCCGTTGAGCGTGCGCGTTTCGACAGCCTTGCCGTACAAAGTCTCGATGAGGCTCTGGATGTCGGCCTTGCTTGCCTTGCCTTCGTTATCAAGGTCAACCGTCATGCTCGTCGCTCCTTCCGTGAACTCTACGCGGATGTTGCCCAAAGTTGCGCCTTCAGGCAGTTGCGCGCTTGACAAGGAGATAATCTGCACGCTGTCATCGGTTATTGTTTCAAGGTCGATTACAGTAGCAACGCCCGTCGCCGTATAGCCGGGTAGTGCAGCCGCCGTCTCTTCCTGCGGATTGCTTTGCGGCTCGGCCCAGTCGTCATACTCGTCGGTACAAGCGACGAAAGTCATCGCCGACAGCAGCAGGCCGCCGAAAAACATTATCTTTTTCATGATTGTTTCTTTTTTAGGTTGTTAATGTTCAGGCGTCACGGTGACGGGGCGCAGCCCCGCCGCCGCAACACTTTGAATTGTTTACTCGACGCGACCCGTGTCGTAGTCGAAGTCAATGTAGAGCTTCTGCCCTGCGGAGCACTGTACGGAGTAAGCCGAGCCTACGTCTGACCCCCAACTACCTGTACCGCTAATGTTATACGTTCCACGATAGAAGATTGATTCTTTGTAAAGTGTGAACTCTGTCTGCCACCATGCCAACGTACCGACCTTAATGTAAGCGCGAAGCTCGCCGCTACTTGTAAATGCAGGAGATACCCATTCACCGCTTGCATCGGCAGGAGCTGTCATCTCCCAAACAGGATTGCCATCTGTCCAATCAGCACCTGCTGCATTTCCGGTAACGTATGCCTTGCCAGGATAAACCGACAATGTAGAGAGCAGGATGTTGTTAGCCGCGTCGACCTCGAACTTCATCAAGATAGAGTACCAACCGGCTTTGCCGAAAGCGATGCCGCCGTCGGCAGCCTCAGTCAAGCCTGCTCCGGCCTGGTCGTCCTTGGTCGTGGTGAGAGCGAAGCCGTTGGTCTGCGATGCCTCGTCGCCCCACATCAGCGAAGAACCTGCCTCCATATAGACAATTCCGAAGAATGAACCGTCAAGTGAATTGACAACGCCGAGAGGCTTGGCCTCCTCGCCCTTGCGGATTGACGGGCCTGAAACGTAAACTTCGGTAGGAATGGTTGCGATATAAGATACCGTCACCTTGGGCAGCGTAATTACGTTGGACGCGCACCAGCCAGCGTCAGTGCCGCTGATGTGTGCCGTAAGGCGTATGTATGCCGGCATTACGATGCCCGAGGGGTCTTCGCCGTTGTGGGCGGCTTGGTACAATGCCACGATGGCGTTGTTGAGTTCTACGCCGTCAACGTCCATGTTGGCCTGGTTGTAAACAGTGCCCAGAGTCCTGTAAGATATGCCTTCAGGCACTTCGAGCGTAGTTACCGACGTGAAGTTCTGGTCGAGCGACACCTCCACTTGGTACTCCGTGGCGGCCGGGAAGCCGTAGTCGGGCTGCGAAGTCGTGAGGTTCACGCTCTCCGCCTTGGACAGGTCGTATGTGTTGTTCTGCGCGTATGCCGGCGTGTTGAGCACGAAGCTTTCCGGCGTATGCAGCGTAGGATTGCTGTCGTCGTCGTTGTCGCACGATGTCATGAGCGGCATTGCCGCCAACGCCAACGCTCCGACGAACAGGCTTTTTATAATGTCCTTCATAATGATTGTCGTTTTAATTGATTATAATTCACCGTCTTTTTAATAACCTTCGTTCTGCTTCAGGTTCTTGTTGTTCCTGATGTCGTCCGCCGGGATGGGGTAAACGTTAAAGTGAGAGTCGACGGTTGTACCATCGGCTACGCCGCCCTTCCAGTCCCAAATGTACTTGCTGCCTGCGAAACAGCCGAAGCGCACGAGGTCGCTACGACGGCGTCCTTCCATGTAGAACTCGCGGCACCACTCGTCGAGGATGTCCATCTCCGACGTGATTGACGGCAAGGTACGTGTGTTGGCACGCCTGCGCAGCTCGTTGATGTCGCCCAAAGCGTCGTCAAGACGACCGCTCTTGCGCCACTTTGCCTCGGCGCGTGTCAGGTAAGCCTCGGCCAAGCGGAACAGCGGAATGTCGGTGTCGGGCCATGACGGGTCGCTTCCGGCAGTGCCGTCGCTACGCAGGTTGGTCCATTTTACCAACGAGAGGCCGTCTGTAAAGCCGCTTATTTCATCGGTCTTAACCTTGCGCGTGCCGTTGGCACATCCGCTGTAGAGCAGTGCGCGGTCGTCGCCTGCACGGTTGATGACGTCGGCCACAGTCGTACCGTTCTGTGCATCTTTCTGCGCCACTTCCGCCTGAGAAAGACTGTCATCGGCAGCTTCAGTTGCGAGGGGCACGTCAGAGAGTGACGGGAAGAACTTTTTGGTCAACGCCTCACGTGCGAAAAGACAAGTCCAGGTCTCCTTCATTCCGTAAACCGGCATCTGGCTGCTGCGCGCACCGGCAACAAGCATGAGCGAACCGCTGTACGCTCTCGTCCTAAGTCCGTCCTGACGGATGGGCAGGATGATTTCCTGCATGGCCTCGGGGTTCTCGTCATTGTCGGCCATGAACAGCTGTGCGTAGCCCGAGTTTCCGCCTTTCGCCTGGCGCGAGAGGTCGTATGCGCCGCTGTTTATCAGCTTGTCGCAGTAGTCGATGGCCTTGTCGAAGTCCTTGACTGCACCTTTGGTATATACCTCGGAGTTAAGGGCGAGGCGCGCATGGAGCATGTAAGCCGCTCCGCGGTCAGCCCTACCGAAGCTCTGGCTGTTGCAGTATGCGCCGACTTCGGCCATCTGCGGCTCTATCTCGGTAAGCTCCTTGTCGAGCCAGTCGTACATTTCAGCACCGCTGTACTCTACCGGCAGCTGGTCGATGTTGAACTCCGTCTTGAACGGTGACTTGCCGAAGAGGTCGAGCAAGTACCAGTAATGCAGGGCGCGGAGGAAGCGGACTTCCGCACGGTTGCGGCTGTTCTCCTCGTTGTCGGCCACGGTTGTAAGGTAGTTGTTGAACAGCGTGATGTCGTAAGTCAGACGGGTATATGCCCACTGCACACGGATTGAGCTGGAGTTCCAGTTCATCATCGTGATTTGCGGAATATCCGTATCGGTCTGCCAAGCCCACATCAGTTCGTCGGTAGGCAGTTCCTGGAGGTTGAACGTGGTACGGTAGAAGCCCGACTCGCCCTCGTCGTCGCTCAAGTCTCCATTACCGGAGCCACCGTCCTGACCTGTAAGGCCGAGCGTGGCGTAGCATTTTGCCAGCAGGCCCATCGGGTCAGCATTGGGAGACGACTGCGGGTCGATTGAACTTATGTCCAAATCGTTGATACAGCCGGTAAGGCCTACGGTCAATACGGCTGCCGCTAAAGTCTTTATGAATGTCTTTTTCATTGTTGTTTCCTTTTATTTCGTTATGTAAAACATTAACGCAAACCTTAGAAATTAAGGTTAAGTCCGAGTTGGAAGCTCATTGGACGCGGATACGGGTTACGGTCGATACCGCTTGAAACCTCGGGGTCGAGTCCCTTATACTTCGTTATGATGAACGGGTTTTGCACCGTAAAGAACACACGTCCGGAGAAATAGTCCTGGTTGTTGTACTTCAACAGGGCCGGGAACGAGTATCCGAGAGTTATGTTCTGGCACTTCAGGTAGGAAGCGTTGCGCACGAAGTAGTCGCTAAGATAGTACTCCGAACCGCCCGTGCCGGTAAAGCCGAGGTCGATGGCGGCCTGTGTCGTGTTGCTGTATGCGCTGTTCGAGTAAAGTCCGCTGGAACTGATAGCAGCCTTGTTCGACAGAAAGTCATAATAAACGTAATTGCCGAGCGAAGCGCGGAGTGCGAAACTCAAGTCCCAACGCTTGTAGAGGAACTTCATGGTGAGGCCCATGTAAACGTCGGCAGCCGGGCTGTGGTAGAAGTAACGGTCGTCGCTGTTGATGATGCCGTTGCCGTCGCGGTCGACGAAAGCACCCTCGATGGGCTTGCCGTTCTCGTCGTAAACCTGCTGGTAAACCCAGAACGAGTTGGCCGGCTGACCTACTGTGTGGGCTTGCACGTGGGTGCTGTTGCCCTTTGATATGGTGCCTCCCGACTGTACGATGTATCCGTCGTCGCCGCCTACAAGCTCGGTTATCTCGTTGTGGTTCCAAGAAACGTTGTACTGAACGTCCCAAGTGAAGTCCTTTGTCACGATGGGTTTCGCGCCGAGAGTGAACTCGACACCGTAGTTCTCAAGCGAACCGATGTTCTGCGCCATGCGCTGTGCGAGGTTCATCAACGCCGGAATGGTGACTTCCTGTATAAGGTCCGTCGTCTTGCGGTAGTATCCGTCGATGTTGGCGGTGATGCGGTTGTTGAGGAACGCGAAGTCAAGTCCGGCGTTCCATGTCGTCGTAGTCTCCCAGGTAAGTTCGGGATTGTACTTGTCCGGGCGCACGGTATAATAATAGGTGTCGCCGAAGGGGTACTGCGCATACGAGTTGCTGGTGGTGTAAAGCAGCGAGTAGAGGAAGTCGTAGCCGATGTCCTGCTGACCGGTCTGTCCCCAACCGAGGCGGAGCTTAAACTCGTTCCACCACTTGAGGTTCTTCATAAACTTCTCGTCGTTGATGCGCCATGCCAACGCTACTGAGGGGAAGTAGCCCCACTTGTGGCCTTTGGCGAAGCGTGAAGAACCATCGGCACGGAACGTTGCGGTGAGCATGTAGCGGTCGAGCAACGTATAGTTCAGTCGTCCGAAGTAAGACACAAGCGAGTTGTGCGTAGCCCACTTCTGTTCTGCCTTCGTTGCCTCGTTGTAAGGCACGTCGTTGTAGCTGTCCCAGCCGCTGCCGGCGTTCCATCCGTTGCGGTGGTAGTGTGACTCCTCGCCGCCCACCATGATGTCAATGTTGTGAGCGCCGAACGTGTGCTGGTATTGTGCGTATGCGTTGGCGGTGATGCTGTACTTGTAATACTTCGTAACGCCGTCCCAGCCGTAGTAGTTGTTGCTGAAGGAATAGGGCGATGTCCAGTCGTCCTGCTTGCTCTGGGTGTACTGTCCGCCGAAACTTGCGTGTATGCGCAGGTCTTCGAAGCCGTGGATTTTATAATCCATCTCGATGTTTCCAGTGAAGTCGGTCGAATGTGCGATGCATTCTTTCTGGTTGAGGTACGCCACCGGGTTCTGCGGAGTGTTGGTGTTTGTAGTGTAAGCCCAGCTCTTGTCGGGAAAAGTGTCGGTTCCCCCGTAGTACTGATAGTATCCGCCGAAGAAAGCGTCGCCTATTTCGCTGTGGTCATAGACGGGACGTGTCGGGTCCATTGCCAGCGCAGCGCCCACTACCGCGCCCGCGTCGACATAGCTGTCCTTCTCCGTGGTGAACTTCGCCGTAACGTTAAAGTTGAGATGGTCGTCGAGGAACGACGGCGCGAGGTTTACCGACGCGTTAAAACGCTTCATGTAAGAGTTCTTTATGATACCGCTGTCGCTCTGGTATCCGGCCGACACACGGTAAGGCATGTTCTTCAGTCCGCCGGTGATTGAGAGGTTGTGGCTCGTGCTTACGGCCGTGCGGAAGATTTCGTCCTGCCAGTCGGTGTTGGCCGTGCCGAGGGCTGCGGCTCCTTCGCCGATTACGTCAGCCACGAGCGCGCGGTACTGGTCGCCGTTCAGCACGTCGTAACGCTTCTGCGTGGTAGAGATTGTCACGTCGCCGTTGTACGAGAACTTGGGTCCCGTGCCCTTGCGTCCTTTCTTCGTTGTGATGATGATGACACCGTTCGACGCGCGCGAACCGTAGATGGCTGTTGCCGAAGCGTCCTTCAGCACGGTGAAGGTCTCGATGTCGTTCGGGTTAATCATCGCCATCACGTTGCTCATGCCTTTAGCCGTATTATTGTCGATGGTCAGACCGTCGACAACGAGCAACGGGTCGTTGCTCGCGTTCAGCGACGAGCCGCCGCGGATTCGGATTTGCGCTCCGGCACCCGGCGAACCTCCGGCTGTGATAACATCGACACCGGCCACCTTGCCCACGAGCATGTCGGAGGCGCTGCTGGTGATACCCTTGCTCATCTCGTCGGGCTTGATAGCCGTCACGGAGCCGGTCAGGTCTTCCTTCTTGGCGCGGCCGTAACCGATTACCACCACGTCGGAGAGCAGCTGTGTGTCGTCTTGCAGCGTAACTACCATGTTGGCCGAAACGGGCAGTTCCACCGTTTTGTAGCCGATGTAAGACACTTGTATTTTCGCTCCTGGCGCGGCCTTGATTGTAAAGTTGCCGTCAAAGTCGGTTATGGCTCCGCCTTCCTGCCCTATGACACGGATGGTGGCGCCGATAATCGGTTCGCCGGAAGCATCTTTCACGATACCTTTGACGTCGTTCTGCGCAAAGGCTCCTACTGATAGGAACAGTCCCAACAACAAGGACAAAATCCTAACAGGGGTCTTGGATTTTACCTGCTTCATCATTCTGTACTTTTAAAGTTAACATTAAATACAAATCATATACTATTATCTATGGTTTTCCAATCACATCCCAAGATGCTGTAATTAAGGCAAGTTTTCACGTCTTTCTGATGCAAAAGTAAGCCCAATTATCATGTTTGGTTCTGAATTTAACAAAAAAGAACAAAATCAGACGTGCAAACGGTTGCATCAGGAGGCGGCAGACCGTTTTCCAAAAGGCCGCCTTTCGCGTTGTAAAAGGTGGCCTTTCACCGTGCGAAAGGCCACCTTTTGGAATGCGAAAGACCACCTTTTGCAAAACCGTTAGCATGCAACCGTTTGCGCATCTGTTTCCTTAAATAATATAAGGTGTAAAAAACAGGATTGTAAGCCTTTGAGTAATTTTGCACCGGTAGCGGCAAACAGGAAATTCGGCGGCATCGCTCCGTTATTCCATTGTTTGTACTATATTTGCACCATAAAATACAAATATGCCAAAGGAAAACACAGTCCTGACGATGAAAGACATAGCCCGAGAACTCGGGGTGTCGGTAGCCACGGTGTCGCGCGCCCTGAAAGGCAGCACGCGCATAAGCCGCGAGAAGCGCGAGGCCATTGTAGCATACGCCAGGGAGCACAAGTTCAGCCCCAACCCCATGGCCGAGTCGCTGCGCAGCAGGCGCACGATGAAAATAATAGGGGTCATCATACCGCAGTTCACCCACTTCTACTTCTCGTCAATCCTTGCCGGGATAGAGGACGAGGCGCTGAAATACGGCTACCGCCTGCTCGTGGCGCAGAGCGACGAAGACTACGGGCGCGAGGTCGAGACCTGCCGCGCGTTCTACGAGAACAAGGTGTGCGGCATCATCGTGTCGCAGTCGAAGAACACCTACAAGTACGACCACTTCCAGGAACTGATGGACAACGGCGTGCCGCTTGTGTTCTACGACCGCATTTGCACGGGCGTGAACGCCAGCCGCGTGACCGTTGACGACTACATGGGGGCTTACTCCGCGGTGGAATACCTGATAAACACCGGCTGCCGCCGGATAGCCTTCTACGGCTCGTCCATGAAGATGGAAATATCCAAGAACCGCTACAACGGATGGCACGACGCCCTGCGCAAGCACGGACTCGACCCCGACGGGTGTGTCCGCATGGAGTGCGACAACCGCGAGGACGCCGAGCGCATCACACCGGCCGTGCTCGAATCGGACAACCGCCCCGACGCGTTCTTCGCCATAAACGACGACACCGCCATCGGCATAATGTACACTGCAAAGCGCATGGGGCTGCGGGTGCCAGACGACATATCCGTATGCGGCTTCACCAACGGCCAGCGCGCAGTGGCCTGCGACCCTATGCTCACCACCGTGGAGCAGAACGGTTACGAGGTGGGACGGCTCGCCGCTGACATCCTTATAAGCAAAGCCGAAGGGCGCATACCCGTGGACAAGGTGGAGAAGCGCGTGGTAAGGACACGCCTGATAGTACGGGGAACAACGAAAGTAATGCACAATTCATAATTCATAATTCACAATTGGGCTGACGCCTTTGCACATATACGCCTACCGCATAAGAATAAACACAACGGTTTTTGCACGGCATCAGGTTAAGTTTGAACGCTGAATTGTGAAACATTTGATTATGAATTGTGAATTATGAATTATGAATTAAATTAATTACCTTAAACAATGAATAACGGATTGAAAAGGAAACCCGACTTGAGTTTCGCCAAGCTGTGGAACATCAGCTTCGGTTTTTTCGGCGTACAGATAGCCTACGCCCTTCAGAGCGCCAACATCAGCCGCATCTTCGCGACGCTCGGCGCCGACCCTCACAGCCTCAGTTACTTCTGGATTCTGCCTCCGCTGATGGGCATCGTGGTACAACCCATCGTGGGAACATTGAGCGACAAGACGTGGTGCCGCTTCGGACGGCGCATCCCTTACCTGTTTGTGGGCGCGCTGGTGGCCGTCATCGTGATGTGCCTTCTGCCCAACGCAGGCTCTTTGGGCATGGCGGTGTCAACGGCGATGGTGTTCGGCCTCGTGTCGCTCATGTTCCTCGACACGAGCATAAACATGGCCATGCAGCCGTTCAAGATGCTCGTAGGCGACATGGTTAACGAAAAGCAGAAGGCCCTTGCCTACTCCATACAGAGCTTCCTATGCAACGCCGGCTCGCTCGTGGGATACGTTTTCCCGTTCTTCTTCACGTTCATCGGCATCAGAAACGTGGCAGCCGAGGGTGTGATACCCGACTCCGTCATCTACTCTTTCTACATTGGCGCGGCCATACTCATACTCTGCGTCATCTACACTTCGGTCAAGGTAAAGGAGATGCCGCCGAAGGAATACGCCGAATACCACGGCCTCGACAAGCCGCTCAACGAGGAGAAGGCCAACTGGTTCAAGCTGCTGCGCAACGCTCCGTCGGCATTCTGGACGGTAGGACTTGTGCAGTTCTTCTGCTGGTCGGCGTTCCTCTACATGTGGAACTACACCAACGGAGCCATCGCCGAGACCTGCTGGGGAACAACCGTTACCTCGTCAAAGGAGTTCCAGGCGGCAGGCAACTGGGTGGGAATACTCTTCGCCGTGCAGGCCATAGGCAGCGTGTGCTGGGCGATGGTGCTTCCGCGCTTCAAGGCGCGCAAGGTTGCCTACGCGTTGAGCCTCGTGCTGGGCGGCGCGGGCTTCCTGATGGTGCCTTACATCACTGACCAGTACCTGCTCTTCGTGCCCTACCTGCTTATCGGATGCGCATGGGCGGCCATGCTGGCGATGCCCTTCACCATCGTAACCAACGCCCTCAACGGCAGCCACATGGGCGCGTACCTCGGCCTGTTCAACGGCACTATCTGCATACCTCAAATCATAGCTGCGGCCATCGGCGGCGTTGTATTGAGCCTTGTGGGCGGCCACCAGTACAGCATGATGCTCGTTTCGGGCGTCCTTCTCGTGCTCGGAGCGTTGAGCGTAGGCATCATCAAGGAGACATCCGGAGAAAAATGAAATGTCAATATGTAACATCCTGTACATCAGCATGTTACAAACAGCTTTGCAAAAGGCCGCCTTTTACACGCTAAAAGGTGGCCTTTTAGCGTGCGTTTTGCCGTCTTTTGGAAGGCAAAACGCCATGTTTTGGAAATCCACAAGCCTGCATACAACACAACAGACCTAACTTTGTAGGGACATAATCAGCTTTCGCTGACCTTCGGTTCTGAAGATTGCTCCATTAAGACGCTATCGTGTCATTAGTCATGAAAGAACGTATTTACTTTGCTTCGCCTTATTTATACGCCTCTTCGCGGCGTTCGGACATAATAAATTATGTCCATACAAAACTGAATTTTACATCAAGTCTTCACTTACTTGACAAAAAGTGAGACGGCGTTTAAGTGGCGCGGCCCTCGCAAACGTATTAATAATAAGGTGGCGGCGTATGCCTCCACATCACCGTATTATGCCATGCCGGTAAAAGAAACATATTAAACAACATAACATGAAAGCAAAACAACTATTCTGCGCGAGCGCTGTGCTGTTCGCGTTTTTCATCCAAGGCTTCTGCGACATCGTGGGCATCTCGTCCGAATACGCCCGCGAAGCGTTCGGCTGGAGCCACACCATGGCCGGCTTCCTGCCGTCGATGGTGTTCGTATGGTTCCTGTTCGTAAGCATTCCCGTGGGTATAAAGATGAACAAGTGGGGACGCAAGAACACGGTACTAATAGGCATGGCCGTCACCGTCGTCGGCATGCTCGTGCCCCTTGTAGGCTCGGCGTGGGCGTGCCTCGTGGGCTACGCCGCACTCGGCATAGGCAACACGATGCTGCAAGTGTCGCAGAACGCGCTTGTGCGCAACGTGTTCACCGACGAAAAACTGCTTACCAGCAGCCTCACGGCAGGTCAGGTGGTAAAGGCAGTGTCGTCGTTCTGCGGCCCGTTCCTTATGCTTTTCGCCGTCAACGTACTGGGCGGAGGCGACAAGGCGTCGTGGTATCTCGTTTTTCCGGTGCTCGGTGCGCTGACGCTTCTTAGCGCCCTGTGGCTCTGGCTGTCGCCCATCGAGCGCGAACCGGCGGAGGACAGCGACGTGTCGGTAGGCAAAACGCTCTCGCTCTTGGGCGACAAGGCCATACTGCCGCTGTTCCTCGGCATCTTCTTCGCTGTGGCGATAGACGTCGGCACGAACTTCGTCAGCTCCAAGGTGATGATTGACCGCTTCGGCTGGGATGTCACCGAGGCCGGCATCGCGCCGCAAGTCTACTTCATCTGCCGCACCGTGGGCGCGTTCCTCGGCGTGTTCGTGATGGCACGCGTGCCGTCAGTCACATACTTCCGGTGGAACATCGTGGCGTGCATAGCAGTCATTCTGGGCCTCGCCTTCTGCCCTCTCGGCTCTGCGGCTACGCTCGCCCTCATCGGCGCGGTGGGCTTCCTGTGCAGCTGTGTGTTCCCTACAATCTACTCGGCAGCCGTTCAGCAGGCGCCGGAAAAAGCCAACCTGATTTCCGGACTGATGATTACCGCCGTGGCAGGAGGCGGCGCGGCCACCCCTCTTATTGGCTGGGCGACCGACAGCTTCAGCTCAATCACCGCCGGAGTGTGCGTCCTCCTGCTCTGCGCCGGCTACCTTACATACTGCGCTTTCCTGTGCAAGAACAAGTGATAAGTTGACAAGAGACGAGGGACAAGTCGACAAGGGACGAGGGACAAGTCAACAAGGAACGAGGGACAAGTCGACAAGGGACGAGGGACAAGTCGACAAGGGACGAGGGACAAGTCGACAAGGAACGAGAGACAAGTCAACAAGGAACGAGAGACGAGTCAACAAGTATTTGTTGGCAAGGCACATATCCTTGTCTGCTCGTCTGCTTGTCTACTCGTCAACTAAACAAAACAATATGAAGAAACTTATATTCTCAATCGCCATCACGCTGCTGCCTGCCGCCTTGCAGGCGCAGTATGTATCAGAGGTTTGGTGTCCCGACAACGGCGACGGGACATATACCAACCCAGTGCTTTACGCCGACTACAGCGACCCCGACGCCTGCGCGGTGGGCGAAGACTACTATCTTACGGCCAGTTCGTTCAACTGCATGCCCGGACTTCCCATCCTCCACTCCAACGATTTGGTAAATTGGGAAATCATAGGGCACGCCCTTCAGGAGCAGACTCCTCGCGAAGTGTTCGACCAGGCGGCACATGGCAAGGGCGTGTGGGCGCCCGCCATACGCCATCATGACGGCGAGTTTTACATCTATTGGGGCGACCCCGACCACGGAATAATGATGGTTAAGACAGCCGACCCTCGCGGACAGTGGAGCAAGCCGGTGTGTGTCATCGAGGGGAAGGGCATGATTGACCCCTGCCCACTTTGGGATGAGGACGGCCGTTGCTACATTGTCTACGCCTACGCAGGCAGCCGCGCCGGACTGAACAGCGTGCTGACAATGCGCGAACTGTCGGCTGACGGCACACGGGCTATCAGCTCTCCGCGCATAGTATTTGACGGAGGACAGGTAAACCACACGACAGAAGGGCCTAAACTGTACAAGCGTGACGGCTGGTATTGGATTATGTGCCCGGCCGGCGGAGTGCAACACGGCTGGCAGCTGGCCATGCGCAGCAAGAACATCTACGGCCCATACGAGTGGAAAGTGGTGATGGCGCAAGGCTCGACCGATGTCAACGGTCCCCATCAGGGCGCGTGGGTACACACTGCAAAGGGTGAAGACTGGTTCCTGCACTTCAACGACAAGTATGAATATGGCCGCGTTGTGTACCTTCAACCGGTAACATGGAAGGACAATTGGCCCGTCATGGGGCGCGTGCCCGGCAAGGGTTACTGCGGCGAACCGTACACAACCTACCGCAAACCGGCGTCCTCATCTACAACGATAGTCAATCCGCAGGAGAGCGACGAGTTCAATTCAACCGAGTTAGGGAAGCAATGGCAGTGGCACGCCAACTACTCGCAGATGTTCGGAATGCCAACAAACACAGGCTGCCTGCGCCTTTACACGCATTACCTCGGCAGCGAAGCGAAGAGCCTGTGGGAAGCTCCGAACCTGCTGTTGCAGAAACTTCCGGCACCGACTTTCACCGCAACGGCCAAGCTGCGCTTTGCTTCCAAGGAGCAGGGGCAGTACGGCGGCATCGTAATAATGGGCATGAACTATCAGGCTTTGGTAGTAAACCGCACGGGCGACGGCTTCTCTCTGGAACTGAGACACTGCAAGGGGGCTGACACCGGCGGTGTAGAAACGGTTGAAACGCTGGCCCAGCTCAAGCCGACCGAGCGTGACACAATACCCTATTCGCCTGCAATCTACATCGACATATACATGCGCATGAACGTGAGCGGCGGCAAGTGCCAGATGGCCTACAGCCTCGACGGCAAGCATTTCAAGAACGCAGGCACACCGTTCGCCATGCGGCAGGGCAAATGGATAGGAGCGAAAATGGGATTTGTAAGCGAAACCCGGCAGACAAGCGGCAACCGCGGATGGATTGATGCCGACTGGTTCAGGGTGGAAAAGTTTAAAGGTGAGAAGGCTGTTTATTAAAAGTAAAAAGGTAAAAAAGTAAAAAGGTAAAACCTTCCAGCTGCCTGTTCCTATCTCATTGATAATCAAGGCATTTCCAATATGCCGTCTTTTACAATGCAAAAGGCCGTCTTTTACAAGCTAAAAGACGGCCTTTTGTCGTGTAAAACATGACCTTTTAGAAAACAGAACGTTAAGGGTGAAAAGGCAATTTATTAAAAGTAAAAAGGTAAAAAAATAAAAAGGTAAAAACAAGGGAATAAAGGTAAAAGGGTAAAAAAGTAAAAAGGTAAAAACAAGGGAATAAAGGTAAAAGGGTAAAAAAAGTAAAAAGGTAAAAACAAGGGAATAAAGGTAAAAGAGTAAAAAAGTAAAAAGGTAAAACCGTCAGCATTTGAATTAGAATGTCGCCAACGTGTTTTACCTTTTTACTTTTTTACCTTTTTACCTTTAATAATTTACCTTTTTACTTTTATTTCTTCGCCCTCATCAGCGCCTCAAGGTAGTAATAGTCTGCGTAGATGATGCTGGCGTCAATCTCGCTGCCTGCCGGATGGTGGCCGGTGCTGTGCATGAGGAAGGCCACGTTGCGGTCGCCGCTCTGGTATTTGTCCGTGCTCAGGCATTCAAGCGAACGCATGGCGAAGTCGCGGTAAGCCGCGCCCTTCTCGCCGCCGACGTACTCTGACAGTTCAAGCAGCGCACTGGCAACAACGCAGGCGGCGCTTGCGTCCTTGGGAGCGTTGGCCGACGGGTCGTCAAAGTCCCACTTCGGCACCATGTCGTCGCTTGTTTCCTTCAGCCGTCGGATGTACACATCGGTCACTTTCTGCGCGAAGTCGAGGAACACCTTTTCACGAGTGTACCTGTAAACCAGCGTGTATCCGTAGATGGCCCAGCTCTGTCCGCGCGCCCACATCGACGAGTCGGAATAGCCCTGGTGCGTTACACCCTTGACAAAATCGCCCGTCAGCGTGTCGTAAACGGCCACATGGTAACAGCTTCCGTCAGCGCGGAAGTGGTGCTTCATGGTCGTCTTGGCGTGCGCCACCGCCAAATCGTACAGCAGCGGATTGCCTCCGTTCCTCGCAGCCCAGAACATCATGTCGAGATTCATCATGTTGTCCATGATTGTGTTGTGGCCTCCGAACATACCGACGTTGCGCGGCCACGACAGCATTGTGCCCACAAGGGGGTTGAACAGGGTGGCTATCGTGTCGGCAGAAGCCAGTATCGCCTCCTTGTAGTCAGCCCTTCCGGTGGCCTCGTAGCCTTTGCCGAAGGAACAGAACATAAGGAAACCGAGGTCATGGTCGAACGCCGGGCGGTAAGCCAGCGGCCTCAACGACTCCGTGTAGCCCTCGGCTGCGCGGCGTACGGCCTCGTCGCGCGTGCATTCGTAGTCCATCCACAGTATGCCGGGCCAAAAGCCGGAGCACCACTCCTCGGCTATTGCCTTGCGGCAGTTCCACCCTTGCTGCTTGTCGGTTGACAGGATGTTGCGCGGCTGCATGTTGAAGTCATAGCCGCCGTCGGCATTCTTCAGTTCGGCCAGCGCCTTCTTTATCTGCCCGTGACAGTATTCAAGCTGGCGGTCAACGTCCAGTCCCTGCGCCGACAGCGGCAACACAGCCGCCACGATGGCGCACATTATCGTTGAAAGTCTTTTCATATAGCTTGTTTTTTATTGTTTTTATTTGTCGAAAGTAACGTCTTCCACATGCTCGCCGATGAAGATGTTGGCGAAGTCTGCAGTCTTATACCACGCCGGTTTGCCGGGCATCGTGTCGTAGATGGCCTTTCCGTTGATTACAAGGTCTCTGAACCTGATGCCCCTCACCTTGCGTCCGCCGTCATATCCGGTGATTATCGACATGTTGGGTTGCGCTCCGTTGTATGTCAGTCCGTCAACGGTTATGTTCTCGATGCCGCGTCCCGGAGCCGAGCAATACTTCTTGTTGAAGCACACGCGGAAGTTGAACAGCATGCCGCAGCGCAGGCTTTCCACCCTGAAATTGCGGAAAGTGATGTCACGGACGAGTATGTTGTCGCCGTTGTTGATGCCGATGCAGCCCTGATAATCTATCTGTTTCTCGGCCTGGTCAAGTATGTCGATGTCCTCGTAGACAACGTTTTCAATCACTTCATTCCTGCTAATGTCGCCGTGAAGGCCAATCATTATCGGGTGGGCGACGTCCGCCCAATACACGGCATCAGTCACCTTGATGTTGCGGCAGCCGCCTTTGTAGTCCTTCCGGGTGCAGTATATGGTTGAGCAATCATCGCTTGTGCGGCAGAAAACGTGGTTGTACGTCACGTTGTTTGATGCAAACACGTTCATGCCGTCACCCCATCCGTACCAGCTTATGCACTTTGCGTTGCTCACACTTACGCTGTCGCTGCCGCCGACGGGCAGCTGGGTGGTCACCGGGCCGTCAACAACTACGTTCTTGGAGTACCTCACCATGATGCCCTCTTTCTGCCTTCCGGGGTTCACTATGCCGTGACCTATGATGCGGACGTTGTCCGACCGGTACGTTGAAACCCAGCCTTTGATGTACGCTCCGCCGTCGATGAACAGCGTCTCGCCGGTCTTCACATGGATGGAGTCACCCTTCAGGTCGTAATATCCGGGGCCGTAATAACGCACGTTCCTGCCCTTCTTCACCTTGGGTTGCGGCGCGTTGGCGAACAGTTGCAGGTTATTGAAGATGTCGCCGTTCACCTCCACCGATATGTTTCGCGGCCTGTCGAGGCGGAAAGTCAGCCTGTCGCCGCTAACGGTGGCGGCTATTCCGTATGACAAAGGTCTCACACGGCAGCTGTCAATGCGGCCTTTCACGTTGGTAACTTCCACTTCCACCTCGCCGTCGAAGTCGAAATAAGCCACTGACGACGGCACAGGAGTATGCCGTCCGGCCTCCACCCTATCGACATTCCACAAGTAAGTGTCAACCGTCTGCCACTCTCCGCCGGTGAGCCTCACCCTCACACGGAAGTCATCATTTAGCGGAGCGCCCTTCGGGGCAGGATAAGTCACGAGGCTTGCGGCCTGCACCAACACGGCGGCACACAGCGCAATACAGGATAAAAACAGTCTTTTCATCGTTATTCGGTCTTGTTCCAATATACTACATAACGTTCATGATGAACATCATAAAACGGCTTTACCTCAACGCCTTGCCGCGTCTTGAAGGTCAACGGGCCTGTTTTTTCAAGCTCTGACGCGCCCTTTATCCGCGCCTTTTCAGCCACAGAGGCCGGCACCTGATAGTCGAACGTATAATAATCGTTGTGCTTCGTGGGGTCGCTGAACGGACTGTCAACGTGCCCGAGGCATCCGGCCATCACCACGGGGCCGTACATCAAGGCCACGCGCGACGGGTCGCCGCCCACCGCCTCCTCGCGTAATTCCATGCCGTAGGTCACCTCCACGCGGTCGCCGCTGCGCCACTTGCGCTTCAACACGGCGTCTCCCTTGCCGAGCTTCACCTTCTTTCCGTTAATGCGGACGGCCATCGACACCGCCCACCACGGACGGCGAAGGTGCATGGCAAACTCTTTTGCCTCGCCGCCAACGGTCAATGTCACCGCTCCCGACCGTGGGAAGTCGGTCTCCTGACGCACGGTCGTGCCGCCCCAAGTGACCTCCGAGGGTATGAAAAGGTTGACATACAGGTCAGTGTCGGTATGGAAATAGATGTAGGAAGCATATCCCACGTGGCTCTCGAAGCCAGAACCCACGCAGCACCAAAAGCTATTCATCGGCGTGGAATACAGTCGGTAAGCCCCCGTAAGCAGCGGAGTGAAGTAGGTAACCATGCCCGTCTGCGTGTCCTGCTGGCCGAGAATGTGGTTGAATATGGCGCGTTCCATGTAGTCGGCGGCGGCCTTGTCGCCGCTCCATGAGAACACTTTTGAGGCTAATTTCAGCAGGTTGAACGTGCAACAGTTCTCCCCGTCGTAGCCGGTAAGGTGCTTGTACTGCTCCGAAGGAGGGAAAAGGTGCTCCTTGTCAGACACTTCCCCCGTAACGAAAGCATGCTCCTGCGACAGCGTGCGGAACAAAAGCTCGGCGGCGCGGCGGCTCTCCTCGCTGCCGGTCAGGTCATAGTTGCGGCATTCGCCGAGCAGTTTGGGGATGAAAGTATTGGCGTGCGCCGTGCCAAGGTCGGCGTTTCCGGCCTTCAACGGGTCTATTTTCTCGTTGTGATAGAAGAAGCGTGCCGTCTCAAGAAAGCGTGAGTCGCCGGTGATTTGGTACAACTGGTACATCGCGTCGTTAAAACCGCCGAACTCGTTGCGCAGCATACGGCGGCGCACATCGTCGCCGAGGGCGTGCGTCTTGCCGTAAGCCCACTCGCCCATGCGCTTCGCCACGGCCAGCGCAGTGTCGTTGTGGCACATCGTGTACTGGTCGATGAGTCCCTGAAGTATCTTGTGCAGCGTGTACCACGGCGCCCAAACGCTCTTTCCTTGTATGTTCCTGTCAATCAAACCCTGCCCGAACGCCGAGAGATAACCAGTGCCGTAGGCGCGCTGCACCTCGTCAAGTCCGGCCACGATGCTGTCGGCCTTGGCCTTGACGGCCGTGCTCCCGGTCTGCGCGTAGAGATTGGCGAGGGCCGACATCATGTGCCCCGTGATGTGGCCTCGCAGGTCGCAGTCGAGCGACTCCCAGCCGCCGAGCTTTTCAACCGAGTTGTATCCGCCCTCAAGCCCCGAAAACACACCGGCCGTATTGCGGAAACTGTGCAGCAGACTCTTCGCCGGTATGGACATCATCCACGCCGAGTCGCGCTCGAAATTGTCATGAAAACGTGAGGGCAACAGCCTCACCTCGCCCGGCGCGAACGGCCTGACAGCCTCTCCGCCGTATGCCTTGACGGCAAGCGTCATGGCCGCCGCTACTACCGGCAGCAACATCTTAATCCTCATAATGTACGTATTTATTGTTTATTTTATATACGGATAAGGCACTTGGAACTACGTAAAAAACAGCCCCACAACGGCCTTTTTAGGGCACGTAAACAAGCGGCTGCGTAACTACTTGACAGCCAATGCGTTGCAAAAGGCCGTCTTTTAGAGCCTAAAAGGCCACCTTTTACAATGCAAAAGACGGCCTTTTACATTCCAATTTGCCGCCTTTCGGATTCATTCGCAAATCTGTTGGACGCTTTGGAAATATAATAATACAAACACCCTACTATTAGTCAGGCTGTCGGTAACAGTCATGCCGCACGCCGATGCGGCATCCAAAATACACCGGTAATGCCAAAAGACTTTGGCTGCATACACTGGATGCCGCATCGGCGTGCGGCATGACTGTTACCGACAGCCTGGCTTGAGAACTTTATTTCATCCAACTGATTTGCGGATGAACCGTGTTTCGCCAACACTTCACAACCCTTCCAAAGAAAAGGAGCTTGATTACCTGTTTTCAACATACCGCAAACAATACACAGACAGGACTTATGCCGACACACACTTAAAGCGTTGACGCATGTCAAAAAAGTGCATCCGCAAGTGAATATAATACCTTCAGCATAGTGGAATTACACATTATGGCCTTAACTTTGCACCCGTAAAAACGACAGGCGGACACAAGCAAGCCGCCAAGATGAAGGATAACATTTAGATTAGAGGTATTATGAAGAAGGCAAAAAGATTGTTCAGCACATTGAAAAAGAACTTTGAGTGGGGTGCAAACATGATGTACGGACTGCCGTTCGGCAAGTAACGTTCATCCACGCAACCCAAATCCGCGCCGCAACACGGCGGCGCATACAAAGACATCCGCCACGGTTCAAGTGCCGTAGCGGATGTCTTCGCGTTATGGAAGGCGGCAAATGCCGCCTTATTTTGTGTCGTATGTCAACGGTTCGGAGTGTCCCACACCTTGGTTTCGGTACACTCCACGCCTACAGTCTGTCCTCCGCAGGCCAGCGTGAATCCGCCTTTCTCCAACCGCCAGCGGCCGTCATAACCAACAAATGCAAGGTCGTCGGCCGCCAGTTTCAGTTCTACCGTCTTAGTTTCGCCGGCCTTCAGGCCAATCTTCGTAAATCCGCGGAGCCGCCTGTTGTCAGGAGATGACGATGCAACGAGGTCTGACGAATACAAAAGTACGCTCTCCTTGCCGTCCACGTTGCCGCTGTTGGTCACGTCGACGGTCACCGTCAGCGTGTCGCCGGAGGCAAACCGCGACTTGTCAACACGCAGGTTGGAGTACGTGTAGCGTGTGTAGCTCAAGCCGAAGCCGAACGGCCACTGCACGTCCATCACCGCGTCATAATTGTAATTGCCGCTCATCTGCCCCACGTTCTCGCACGGTTTGTAGTCATAAGTCACCAGGGCGTTAATCCATTTGGGATAAGTGAAGGGCAGCTTGCCGCTGAAATTCACCGTGCCCGACAGCAGATTGGCAAGCGCGTCGCCGCCGTAGTTGCCCGGAAGCATGGCGTTCACCACGGCATCGGCCAGCGGTTCGATGTCGTTTATGATGCGCGGACGGCCTTCGTTGAGCACGAGAATGAGCGGCTTTCCTGTCTTGGCAAGCGCCTTTACAAGGTCACGCTGGTTGGCGGAGAGCGTCAGGTCGTTGAGATTTCCCGGCGTTTCGCAGTATGAGTTCTCGCCGATGCATGCCACGATTACGTCCGCTCCTTCAGCGGCGGCTACCGCCTTGGCGGTTTCCGGGGCGTTTTCCTGCCACCAGTTGTCGCCATCGTAGGGTGCGTAAGTAACTCCCGGCTCATACGTTACGTTGTCTTTCCCGAACTTGTTGCACATCGCTTCATATACCGTATTGTATGCTCCGGCGAACTCGTCGGCGCGGTGTCCCTGCCATGAATACGACCAGCCGCCGTTCAGACAGCGCATTGAGTTGGCGTTGGGACCGGTCAGCAGTATCTTGACTCCAGGCTTCAGGGGCAGCGTGTTGCCGTTGTTCTTCAGCAGGACGATTGACTCTTCGGCGGCGTGAAGGGCCTCGGCGGCATGCTTATCAGAACCGAAGTCAGTGTAAGCGGCCACGTCCCAGTATGGATTGTCGAACAATCCGAGGCGGTATTTCAGGCGCAGCACACGGGCAACGGCGTCGTCAATCCTGCTCATGGGCACTTCGCCTTCCTCCACAAGCTCCTTAAGGTAAGTGCAGAAGCTAACCTCGTATGGCACCATTGACATGTCTATGCCGGCGTTGATGGCTATTTTTATGGCCTCTTTCTTTGTCGCCGCGATGTGGTCGCGCGTGCAAAGGTTGTTTATGTCGGCCCAGTCGGTCACGATGAGTCCGTCCCAGTTAAGGTCTTCTTTCAGCCATTTGGTAAGCAGTTCGCGGTTGGCGTGGAACGGCATGCCGTTGTCAACGGCCGAGTTGACCATCACCGACAGCGCGCCTGCACGCACCGCGGCCAGGTAAGGGGCAAAATGCTTCTCGCGGAGGTCGCTCCGCGGTATGGCCGAGGGCGTGCGGTCCTTGCCTGATACGGGCACGCCGTAACCCATGTAGTGCTTCACGCAGGCGGCGACATTGTACCGTCCGACATGGTTGGGGTCGCCACCCTGGAAACCGCGCACGGCCTGTACGCCCATCTCAGCATTCAGATAACTGTCCTCTCCGTAGTTTTCCCACATGCGGGGCCACCTCGGGTCGCGCCCGAGGTCAACCACAGGGGCATACGTCCAAGGCACACAGCTCGCCCGGGTCTCGTAAGCCGACACCTCGGCTCCGCGCCTCACGAGGTCGCGGTTGAACGTCGCGCCCATGTTGACGCCCTGCGGAAAGAGCGTACCGTCAAGCGTATAGGTGGTGCCGTGGATTTCATCCACGCCGTAGATGCAGGGTATTCCTATTTCGCTCAACGACTTTTCCTGTATGCGGCGTATCATTTTCGCCCACGTAAACCTGTCCTGCGCCACGCTCAAAGGCACATTGAGCAGCGAGCCGACCTTGTATTTGCCTATCACGGTGTCGAGCATCTGTTCGCTAAGGGCAAAGCCGTTCTTACTCTTCTCAAAGTCGGTAACCACGTCGATGGTGATTTCGCACATCTGCCCTACTTTCTCTTCGAGGGTCATCTTGCCGAGCCATTCCTGTATGCGGGCCTCTATTTCCGGGTCGGAAGGTATCGCCGCAGGTGTCTGCGCCACGCCATTGAGGCATGTTCCGGCGCACAACGCCGAAGCCAATGCAATGTTCTTAAATCCGCTCATATCTTCAGTTGTGTAATTGTTTGATTTCCAATGAGTTGCGAAAGGCCGTCTTTTGTGTTGCAAAAGGTGGCCTTTTACATTGTAAAAGACGGCCTTTCGCACGCCAATTGACGGCCTTTTGAAAAACAACCTTTATGTAAACACTCAAAAAACTATGTCTTTCATGCTTCCGCATGTCCGCTGCCGCCGTCTTTACCGACGGATAGAGGCCATGCGAATGTCAGTCGCCGAAGCGCTCGATTATCTCCATGCACATGCGTCCGTTGTGGTACGGGCACTTCCAGAAGCCGGCCTTGTCGTCGCGGCGGTTCACCGTGCCGTCGGGCATCAGGCTCCAGTGCCACTCGCCGTGCTCGCGGTCTATCAGGCTGTTCTTTATGAACTGCCAGCACTTGACAGCCGTGTCGAGGGCCGCCTCGTCGCCGAAATGCTGGTAAAGGTTGACGTGCCCCACCACGTTCTCGGCCTGAACCCACCAATGGAGTTCTTTATCAGTTGACGAGGTACAAGTGACAAGTTGACAAGGAGTTTCGCCTTGCACTCCTGTCGGTTCGCCGTCCGTCCCTTGTCTGCTTGTCTGCCCGTCTGCTTGTCCACTCGTCTGCTCGTCCACTCGTCCACTCGTCTGCTCATAGATTAAGCTGCCGTCAGGGTTCAGTCCCTCGTCGGCAGCGCGTGCGATGTTCACTATTACAGGCTCAATCTCTTTGAGAAGGGCCTTGTCGCCGAGCACCAACGCGGCCTCGTGTATCAGCCATGACGCCTCGATGTCGTGCCCGTAAGACACTATGTCGCCACGGGTGTGCCAGTCGTCGTCGAAGAACAGGTCGAGATGTGATGTCTCCCTGTTCATTATTTTGCCGGTGAACAGCCCTATCATGTTCCTCAACTGCCGCTCAAGCCGCGCGTCCTTCCACACGCGGTAGAGGTTGGCGTAAGGCTCAAGTATGTGCAGGTGGGTGTTCATCGTCTTGCTGGCGTTCTCGTCCTTGTCGCTGAGGCGCATGTCTCCGATTACGCTCCAGTCGCGCATGAACGCCTCAACGTAGCCGTTACGCCCGCGGTCGAAGCTGTGTTCCTCTATCAAATTGAACAGCCGCACCGCATAGTCAAGCGCCTCGTCGTCACCCGTGGCGCGGGCATATTCGCCAAGCCCGTATATGGCAAAGCCCTGGGCGTAGATTTGTTTCTTCGTGTCGAGCGGATTGCCGTCGGCGTCAAGCGACCAATATACGCCTCCGAAGTCGTTGTCATAGAACCTGTCTATAAGGTAACGCTTGGCCCGTGTGGCCGTATCAAGATACTCCGGCCTGCGCAATATGCGGTAAGCCGCCGAGAAAGTCCACAGGATGCGCGCGTTGAGTATCGCCCCCTTGGGTGCGTCGGCGTGCAGAGTGTCGCCGCCGTCAATGCGCCCGTAGAAACCGCCTCGTCCGTTGTCGGTCATCTTCTCCATCCAGAACGGCAGAATGTCGTTCTCAAGTTCCTGCCTCACTTCATTGCGCAGGGTTGTTATTTTATTGTCCATCTGCTTGCTTGCGTTTAAGGTTCAACTGTTCTGTAATCTTCGTCACCTTCTCTTCTCCCAACGGATAGCACAGTATGAAGACAACCGACAGTACCGACGCGGCAGCCGGCAGCCAGCTGAGAAACATCTTGATGCCGTTTATCGTCTCCGCGCTCTGCACGGCGTTGGCGTGGAAGCCGAAGTAGGAAAGCAGCCATCCGGTGAGCGCCGTGCCGATGGCCCAGCCGAATTTCTGGCTCATCGACGATGCCGAGAATATCAGTCCGGTGGCGCGGTTGCCGGTGTTCAGCTCGGAATAGTCGG
>ERZ826146.1144-NODE-1144-length-26752-cov-4.782485_pt1 | contig 26752 bp, 19 predicted proteins | sample MGYA00519857_ERZ826146 | MGnify/ENA primary metagenome ERZ826146 (study PRJEB31778, sample SAMEA3449222) | human gut metagenome | biome: human gut; feature: human-associated habitat; material: faeces | place: United Kingdom | collected 2010/2012 ...
ATCTGCCGCACCTCGCTCGCCGTATCGGCACTTAGAATTATGCGGTATTGCCTATGGTTTTATTATAGCAGACATCCAGGGCGATAAACCGGACTTCCAGTCCTCGCAGAGGAAAAAGCAGGGTGATAAAGTGTACTTTAAGCCTTTGTGCGGGCCACATAGGCGGCAAAACCGCGCAAAAAGCGCATCATACCCAGCACCCACAGGCACAAAAGGAACCAGAGTGCCGTGTATTTTGGGCACACAAGCCCGGCAAGGTTGCCCCATTCCTGGCTGTAATCCCACACCTCAACATGCAGCAGACGGCGGCAGGCAAGCCCGGTGCCCAATTCCAACACCGAAACCCCAACCGCGCCGATCCCCGCCAGCAGCGGGGTGGGCAGTGGCAGGCGGCCGAGGGCATCCAGTGCGCAAAGGCAGGCCCCGCCCGCCAAAAACATCGTCCAATGGGTTGTGCCGCGCCAGGCGATCTCCAGCGCAAGGTACGCGGTACCGCCCATGGCAAACAGCACCAGCTGCCCCGGCGCAGCCAGACGGTGGAAACAAACAGACATACAAACGCCCCCTGTACAGTATGGAAGAATGACCCCGTCATCCTTTGCCATAGTATGTGCAGGGGGCGCAGTTTGTAACCATTTTGTAATAGATTTACAGCATTTTATTTGGACAGCTTCTTCAGCAGTTCGCTGCGGGTATCCCACAGGTTCCTGCTCAGGTCAACATAATAGCGGTGCGGGTTTTCAAAGCGCTTTACTTCGTCCCACAGGGTGCCCACCTGGGCTTTGCAGAACTTGCGGATATCAGCCAGGTTGGGGCTGGTGTAAACGCGCTTGCCGTTCTCATAGATCGGGGTGGAAATGCAGCGGGCAGTGCTGTTGACATAGGTGCATTCCTTCCAGGTCTCGATGGGGTCAAACAGGGTAATGCCGTTCTTGGTATCCACCACTTCGTCTGCCATAGTGATCAGATCTGCCTGGGCTTTGCCGTCCTCATCATAGATACGCCATACCTTTTTCAGGCAGGGAATGGTCATCTTTTCCACGGATTCGGAGAGCTTCATCTTGGGGGTATAGCTGCCGTCATCCTCTTTCACTGCGGCCAGCTTGTACACGCCGCCAAACACGGGGTCGCTCTTGGCGGTGATCATGTTCTCGCCAATACCAAAGCTGTCCACACGGGCACCCTGCAAAATCAGGTCGCGCACGATGTATTCATCCAGAGAGTTGGAAGCGCAGACGGTGCAGTCCGGGTAACCGGCGGCATCCAGCATCTGGCGGGCCTTTTTGGAAAGGTAGGCAATATCGCCGGAGTCAATGCGCACACCTTTGGGGCGCTTGCCCATCGGCTTCAGCACTTCGTCAAACACCTTGATGGCATCGGGCACGCCATGGCGCAGAACGTTGTAGGTATCCACCAGCAGCACGCAGTTGTCCGGGTACATCTCGGCATACTTCTTGAATGCGTCATACTCGGTGGGGAACATCTGCACCCAAGAGTGTGCCATAGTGCCGGATGCCGGGATACCAAAGTCACGGGCAGCCATCACGCAGGAGGTGGAGCTGCAGCCGCCGATGTAGGAAGCGCGGGCGCCAAAGTAGGCGGCGTCATACCCCTGGGCACGGCGGGCACCAAACTCCATAACCGGGCGGCCAGCGGCAGCGCGGCAGATGCGGTTTGCCTTGGTGGCAATCAGGCACTGATGGTTAAAGGTGACCAGCAGCAGGGTTTCCAGCAGCTGGCACTCAATAGCCGGGCCTTCTACGGTCACAATGGGCTCCTGCGGGAAGATGGGCATGCCCTCTTCAATCGCCCAGATATTGCAGTGCAGCTTAAAGTTGCGCAGATAGTCCAGGAACTGCTCATTGAAAGCACCGGTGGAGCGCAGATAATTGATGTCTTCCTCGGTAAATTTCAGGCTGTCCACTGCGTTGATAAACTGCTCCAGGCCGGCCATAATGGCGTAACCGCCGCCGTCCGGCACCTTGCGGAAGAACATATCAAAGACGGCAATTTTATCCTTATACCCTTCGTCCAGGTAGCCGGCCGACATGGTAAGCTCATAAAAATCCGTCATGGTTGTCAGGTTGCGTTTTACATCCAACATAGTACAATGTACCCCCTTATGGCTGGCTGGTGCCCGCCATTATTCCTTATTCCAATCGTTCGGTTTATTTTTGCGTTTTGGGTTCGGTTGCTCCACACGGCGCACCGTAAGCAGCATAACATACACCCACAAAACCGCATAGACAACAGCCGCTATGATGCAAAGCACAATAACGACCTTGAAATAAGTGCTTGAAAAGAAAGCCTTTACCTTCGCCATGGTATACAACAGCTCGTTGCGGTCCACGCTGCTGCCGGCCAAAAGGTCCACCGTGCCAACGGTTTCGCCCTGCATGGTAACGGTAACGGTACCCACCACATCGCCCTGCTTGATGGGCGCGGAGAGGTGCTCCGGAACATTGAAGGTCTTTTCCGTCAGCTCTGCCCCGCCCTGCCGCGGCAAAAGGGTCTGCATATCATCCGCCGGGTAGATCATTACCGTATCCGTCTGGGAGGAATACACAATAGGCAGCTCGGTGATGGGCTGGGTGGTATCCAGCGCCGCGGTCACGGTAAAGGTGGCGAACGCCCAATCCATCAGCTCGGCGGTTTCGGTCAGCGCTGGGCGCTGGTCTTCGTCCGTTTTGGGACTGTGCAGCACCACGCTGACATAGGTTTCGCCGTCCTGGGTGTGCCAGCCCGCAAAATTCTGCCAGTCATCCAGGCTGCCGGTTTTGCCGCCTTTGGTGTAAGAGCGGTAATAGTTGCTGCTGGGCGAAACCAGCTTATCACTGGTCAGGATGGTATAGGGCGAATCATGCTTGGTGGAGGCCGGCATCTGGTAGCTTTCCTCCCCTGCCGCCTGGGCAAAGGCATCATAGCCCATAGCCACCCGCACCAGCAGGTAGGCATCCCGCGCGGTGGTCACGTTGCCGGGATCCAGCCCGCAGGGGTCAGTAAAGGTAGTGCCGGTGCAGCCGATGCGGGCAGCTTCATCGTTCATCATGGCCACAAAGTTATCAATGCTGCTGCCGCTCATATAGTCTGCCACGATATACGCTGCCTCGTTGGCGCTGGGCAGCAGCATGGCATACAGCAGGCTGCGCAGGGTATGGGTCTCGTCTTTCCAGATATCCGCCGTGGAAGCATTTTTGCCGTACAGGTAATCATAGATATAGCCCGGCGCTGTAATGCTGATGGTATCCAGCTGGTCCTGGTAGCTTTCCAGCATCAGGATCATGGTCATCAGCTTGGTCAGGCTGGCGGCGGCCATGGGGGTTTCGCTGTTTTTTTCATAAACAACCAGCCCCGTATCGGTGTTAGCCACATAGGCTGCCTCTGCGGTAACAGAAAATCCCGGTGTCAGATTGGGGGCATCGGCGGTTTCCTCCGCTGCGGCGGGCAGAACCAGCAGCACCGCCAGCAGCAGTACCGCAAGGCAGGCAGACAGGAATTGTTTCATGGCATGTCCTTTTTGGTTTGTTGGCCCAACCTGTAAAGTTATGTGTCAATACAGGTTAAACCTTAGTATAGCAAATTCTTTCTGCAAAAAAAAGAGATTATACAAAAAAATCAAAAATAATTTGGGCAGTTTTTTATTGGAAATAAAGATGTTAAGACTAATTCATGGCCCCGGCTGTGGCAAACAGGCGCTCCACTTCGTCCGAAAGGGCTTTGTGCTCCGGTTTGGCCAGGTTGGGGTCCAGGGCCAGCAGGGCTTTGGCTTCCTGCTGGGCAACGGTCAGGGTGCGGGTATCCTGCACAAGGTCCGCCACATGCAGGGTGGGCAGGCCGTGCTGTGCTTCGCCGAAAAAGTCGCCGGGGCCGCGGGTTTCCAGGTCATACTTGGCAACAGCAAAACCATCCGATGTGCGGCACAAAAAGTGCAGCCGCTGGCGTACCGCTTCTCCCTCGTTATCCGAAATCAGGATACAGCAGGAATTCGCCGCACCGCGCCCCACGCGACCGCGCAGCTGGTGCAGTGCCGAAAGGCCGAACCGCTCTGCATTTTCGATCACCATTACGGTTGCATTGGGCACATCCACACCGACTTCAATGACGGTGGTGCTGACCAGCACATCCAGCTCCCCGGCCTTGAACTGCTGCATCACTTCATCTTTATCTTTCGGCTTCATTTTGCCGTGCAGCAGGCCGATGCGCCGCCCCGGCAGCAGCGGGCAGGCCACCTGCTCGTAATACTGCTTGACGGCTTTCATGCCGGAATCCATTTCGTTTTCCTCAATGGCCGGGCAGACGATATATACCTGATGCCCTGCGGCGATCTGTTTTTCCAGAAAGCCGTACATATCGCGGCGCTTTTTGCCAGTGATGAACCAGGTCTTGATGGGCTTGCGGCCGGGGGGCAGCTCATCCAGGATGGAGATATCCAGATCCCCGTACATCAAAAGCCCCAGAGTACGCGGGATGGGGGTTGCGCTCATGACCAGCAGGTGCGGGTTGTTGGCCTTGCCCGCCAGAATGCCACGCTGCCGCACGCCAAAGCGGTGCTGTTCGTCCACAATGGCAAGGCCGAGATTTTTGAACACCACGCTGTCCGTCAGCACCGCATGGGTGCCAACCACCAGCCCGGCACGGCCATCCGCAATGGCGGCAAGGGCCACCCGCTTTTCGGCGGCTTTCATGCCGCCCACCAGCAAGGTAACGTTGACGCCAAACGGCTCCAGGCGGTCGGCCAGGTTGGCGGCGTGCTGGCGGGCCAGAATTTCCGTTGGGGCCAGCATGGCGCTCTGCCAGCCATTTTGCGCGGCAAACCAGATGGCCGCAGCGGCCACCAGCGTTTTGCCGCTGCCTACATTGCCCTGCAGCAGACGGTTCATCGGGGTCTGGCCGCACAGATCATGGCAGATTTCTTCCGCCGAGCGGCGCTGTGCCCCGGTGGGTGCATAGGGCAGGCTGCGCCAGAACGGCGCAAGGTCCAGCTCCCGCATGGGAGCACCGGTAATTTTGCGGCCATGGCCCCGCATCAAAAATATGCCCAGCTGCAGGATATACAATTCTTCAAAGATCAAACGGCGGCGGGCGGCAGCGGCGTCCGCCGCATCCCGCGGGGCATGGATGGCCCGCACAGCGTCCGCTTTGGGTGGCATGCGGTAGCGGGTCAGCAGCTCTGGCGGCAGCGGGTCATCCAGCTGGGCCACATATTCCAGCGCCAGCTGGGCGCAGCGGGTCAGGCGGGCGGCGGGCAGCCCTTCGGTGCTTCCGTAAACCGGCAGCAGGGGTGCCGCAGCAACCTGGGCTTCGGTGCGCACAAGCGGGTGCAGGATTTCCCGCCGGGTCATCATGCCGCCAACGCGGCCCTCGAAATAATATTCGGTTCCAGGTTCCAGCTTTTCCGCCGCATAGGGCGCGTTGAACCAGGAAAGCGCCAGCATTCCTGTATCGTCCCCTGCCAGCACATGCGAGAGCATCCGCCCGCCTTTAATGCGCCGGTCCGGGTCCCGCTGCAGCACCGTTGCCTTTACACAGCAGTCCACATCAAACGGCGCTGATACTACCGTGTACGGCTGGGAATAATCAATATACCGCCGCGGATAGTGCAGCAGCAGATCCCGGATGGTATAAATGCCGAGCTTGGCAAACTTTTTGGCATAAGCCGGGCCAACGCCTTTCAGGTATTGGATGTCGCTGTTGATATCCGGCATGGCTGCACCTCCTTCCGGTAGGGTTATAAACAAAGGACGAACATGCGTTTTGATGCACAAGTTCGTCCTTGAATGGTTTTGTCCGTTATGCCGGGATCATTCCACGCTGAGCATATAGTAGTAAACCGGCTGACCGCCATGGATATGGCTGACCTCCACGCTGGAGCCGCACTTGGACTGCACCAGTTCGGTGGTATGTTCGGCATCTTCCTCGCTGACTTCCGCACCGGAGATCACGGTGATGAACTGGCTGTCCTTTTTCTTCATGGAACGTGCCAGGCGGTAGGTCATCTTGGTAATGTCGCTGCCAGTGGCAACGATCTTACCGTTTTCCAGCGCCATGATCTCACCCTTACGGATGGGGCGGCCGTCAAACTCGCTGTCGCGGGCGGCATAGGTGATCAGGCCGGTAGCAACCTTTTCGGCGGCGGCCATCATGTTGACGGCGTTCTCCTCCGGGGCAGCTTCGGGGTCAAAGTTCAGCATAGCGGTCATGCCCTGGGGCACGGTACGGGTAGGCAGAACCAGGACCTTGCGGTCAGCCAGCTTTTCTGCCTGTTCGGCAGCCATGATGATGTTTTTATTGTTGGGCAGCACCAGAACGGTCTTGGCGGGCACGCTCTGGATGGCAGCCAGGATATCCTCGGTTGCCGGGTTCATGGTCTGGCCGCCGGAAACAACGGCATCCACGCCCAGGTCCTCAAACACGGATTTCAGTCCATCGCCCGCCGCCACGGCAACAAAGCCATAGGCGCGGTCCGGGTCAACTGCAGCGTAAACAAAAGTTTCCTTTGCGCCGGTTTCGGCAGCCTTTTCCTCGGCTTCGGCCTGCTTTTCCAGGCCCTTGGCCTGCTTCTGGCGGGCCAGGAACTGTTCGTGCATGTTCTCGATCTTAAAATTGGTCAGGTAGCCATACTTGATGGCCTCGCTCAGCATCATGCCGGGGTCGGAGGTGTGGACATGGCAGTTGGCAACGTCGTCGTCCTCGATCACAACAACGGAGTCACCGTTGGACTCAAGGAAGGCGCGCAGACGGGTAACGCTGGCATCGGCATCCTTGTGCAGCAGGAACTGGGTGCAGTAGCCGTTTTTGATGTCCTCGACCTTCATCAGGTCGTCGGCAAAAACGCCCTTGCCTGCGGCTTCGCTGGATACCTTGGGCTTGGCGGCGACCTCGGCACCGGCGATGATCTCGCCGCCGTCGAACACCTGCTTCATGCCCTCAAAGATCAGCATGATGCCCTGACCGCCGGCGTCCACGACACCGGCCTTTTTCAGCACGGGCAGCAGGTTCGGGGTGTCGTCCAGCGCGGCCTGACCGGCCTGCAGCGTGGCGTCCCACATGGCAGGAACGTCCAGCTCGGTGCATTCGGCGGCCTTCTCGGCAGCCAGACGGGAGACGGTCAGGATCGTGCCCTCGGTGGGCTTCATGACGGCCTTGTAGGCGGCCTCGACGCCCTGCTGCAAGGCGGCAGCCAGGTCAGCGGAGGATGCCTCGGTCTTGTCCTTCAGCGCCTTGGAGAAGCCGCGGAACAAAAGGCTCGTGATAACGCCGGAGTTGCCGCGGGCGCCGCGCAGCATAGCGGAGGCAGCGGTCTTGCTGGCCTCGGCCACGGTGCAGCTGTCGGGCATGGCCTCAAGCTCGGCGCGGGCGGCGCCGATGGTCATGCTCATGTTCGTGCCGGTATCACCGTCCGGAACGGGGAAAACGTTCAGCTCATCCACACGGGTGCGCTGGTTGGCAATGTTGTTGGCGCCGGAAAGAATGGCGTCGCGCAGGGTCTGGCCAGTAATCATGGTTTCGTTACACCTCATATTTTTTGGGTAAAACAGTCTTTAGTCGGCAATGACGTCGTCCACGTAGACATCGATGCGGGCGACCTTTAAGCCGGTGGCAAGTTCAACTTCGTCCTTGACGCGGTGGGTGATGCTTTGGGTGATGGTCGAGATGTTCAGACCGAACCCGACCTTGATATGCAGGGCGATGACCAGCTTGCCGGCCTCCTGCGTGACGGTGACGCCTTTCGGCGGCAGGCTGCCGGTGCGCAGGGCGCTGCGCACAACGCTTTCAGCCGGGGCCTGACCCATGGCGGCAATGCCGTAGCACTGCTTGGCGGCCTGCTCCACCAGGCCGGAGAAGTAGTCATTCGTCAGCGAAATATGTCCATAGGGATTGACCTTGGTGATCATCTGCGATCCTCCTTTTCAGGGTTAGCTGCGGCTAAGCCCGCAACTGTACTATATGAATCTTTAGCTATTATACACCATTTTTCCCCGCTTGAACAGGGCATTTCGGAGAAATTTATTTTGGCGCGTGGATTTAACATTCCATTCACAAAGTTTACAGCGCAAGAGTATATACTGTTTACAGAAGTATGACAACCTTACCAAAGGAGCTCGGTTTAAACCATGAACCTTTTATTCTTTTTGACACCCAAGCAGGACGTCCTGTACATTTACGAGGATTTCACCCTGCGCCAGACGCTGGAAAAATGGTCCAACCAGCGCTACGCCACCATCCCTGTTCTGAAGCGCAACGGCGAGTATGTCGGCAGCATCACCGAGGGCGACATCCTCTGGGGCATGAAAAATCTGCACGGGCTGGACCTTGAAGCCAGCGAGGACGTGCCGATTTCCAGCTTCCCCCGCCGCCGCGATTACAAGGCCGTGACCGTGACCACCGACATGCCGACGCTTTTAAAGGCAGCCATCGAACAGAACTTTGTGCCGGTGGTGGATGACCGCAATGTGTTCATCGGCATGGTGCGCCGTACCGTGCTGCTGCGGGAGCTGTACGACAAATATACGACCCTGCCGACGGATAAGCGCTTCAAGGGCAGCCACCCGCCGATGTAAGGGCTTGCAATCCGCCGCGCGTTGCGGTATAATCAGCACAACGGACAGAGAGGTCGCACAGGACTTCTCTGTTTTATTTTTTACAGTGAGGTGTGAACGCTTGCGCCGGGGCTGGCGGCTATGGCCGTCTCGGAGGATGGACTGACGGAGGCCGTATGCCTGCCGGATAAAAGGTTCGTCTGGGCTGTGCAGTGGCACCCCGAATTTTCGTTCCGCGTGAATGGGGACAGCCGAAAGATTTTTAAGGCGTTTATAGAAAGCTGCTGAAACAAAAAGCCGCTGCAGCACAGGCTTCTGTGCTGCAGCGGTTTTTTTGTGCGAGGCATCTGCCGTATGCGCGGGTCGATGACGAGCATCGGCCCCGGCAGGGCCTTACGCGGTTTTCTTTGCCGCGGCCTTCTTCTTTTTCTTCTTGCGGGCGATGAACAAAATCACCAGCAGCAGTGCGGCTGCGGCGCCGCAAGCCGCCGCGAGCAGGGGCATCTTGCTGGCGGGCATCTGCACAGCGGCGAAGGCCGTCGTACCGGCGGGGGCGGTGCAGGTCAGATAGCTGCCGTCCACGCTTGTGTCGGCCTGCTGCCAGCCTGCGTCGGTCCTGACCCACAGCACGGTGTTGTCCGTCGTCTCCGGCGGCATATAGCGCAGCGTGTGGCCGGTGTCGGCGGGCAGCTCCAGGCCCCACGCCTCCACCAGCGTGCCGGGGGTATCGGGCGCGTCGTCCACCTCATGGAGCATCAGCTCGTCGGTGGTGTCGAAGCTGCCCTCCACCAGCACAAGGGAGCGTTCACCGCGCTTTTCCTGGCTCTGGCGGACCGTGTTTATGTCGCTGTACTCGGCGTGGATCGTCGCGTCAAACGTCATACCGGTCAGATCCACATCCTCCCAGCTGCCGTACTGGCCCTGGTGGTTGGGAACCGGCGGCAGCTGATCCGTCGGGAAGTCGCTGCCGTACGGGATGTGGTATTCCTGGGCCAGCGAATCCTCGTCGGTCACAAAGCGGACACAGATGCTGCCGAAATCGCCGGGCAGATTTTCCTGCGCGACGAAATCCTCGTAGGCCAGCGGTTCGGCAATGCCCTGGTAGCTGACGCTGTCGATGCCCGCGACACCCCCGTCCACGAAGGTGTTGCCGGTCACGCTGCCGTCCAGCGGGTCGTCCACGATACCGGCAATCGCACCGATCTGTTCGGCAGCGTTGTCGATCATGACCATGGCGCGGCAGTTTTCGATGGTGGCACCGCTGCCGACAATGCCGCCGACCTGCTTTGCACCGGACAGGCGGCCCTTGGCGCAGCTCTCGCGGATCGTGGACTTGCTGATGCCGGCCACGCCGCCGACGCCGGTGGCATCCTCGGCATCGAGGGTGCCAAAGCCCCTGCAGTCGATGACAGAGCCCATCTCGGCGTCGCCGACGATGCCGCCTGCGTTCTGCTTTTTGGCGCTGACCGTGCCGTAGTTTGTGCAGTCACGGGTGACGACGCGGGTCTTGAAGGTAAAGTTCAGCGACTCGCTGCCCGCGGTGGTGTAGTCATCCTCGGGGTCCAGATCGTTCTCGCGGGCCATTGCACCGGTAATGCCGCCGGCGTTGAGGTCGGCATTGACCGTGCCGCTGTTGATGCAGTTCGTGACCTTGGCCTCGACGTCGTCATCGGTGTCGTCATCGGAAACATCGTCCACGATGTCGTCTGCATCCCGGTTGACATTCTCGCTGGCACCGGACAGCGTCTGGCCGATCTTGTTGATCTGCTTCGAGATCGCCTTCACGTCGTTGATCAGCGCCTGGCTGTTGCTGCTGGCGTTGTTGTTCAGGCTGCTGACGATGTCGCCCATGCTGGTCAGGCTGCTGCTCAGATCGTTGCGGCTGGCCGTGATGGCGTCGCGGTTCGTCAGCTCGACCTTTGGAATTTCGACGTCCACGGAGTCCGGCAATGCATCCGAAATGTCATTGAGCACATCCTTTGTGTCGGGCAGGTCGTCAAGACCCTCGGTGATGAGCGTATAGCCCGGGTCGATCGGATAGCGCTCGTCCGGCTTTGTGGCAGTGCCGTCGTCCTCGCTGACAACGGTGCTGTCAGCGGAATCGTCAACGGCTTCGGGGCCGGGCTGCCCGTGGGAGGTGCGGTCCGCCTCGCTGCCCTCTGCAGCGGGCTCCTGTGCGGGGGATGTCTCCTCACTCTGCGCCGCGGCGGGTTCCTGTGCGGGGGCAGTGTCCTGCGCTGCCGTACTGCTTTCGTCAGGCGTGGAGAGGCCAGCACTCTGCGCGGGCTCCTCCGAGGGGGACAGCGTGTAATTCGGATCGACAGGGTCGGTGTCAGACGGAGGCGTCGCTTCGCTGTAGTCGATGACTGTGTCCGAGTCCGCGGCATTGTCTCCGTCGTCCGCGCCGGGCAGGTTGGTATTCTTGAGGTCCTGCTTGAACTGGCTCAAGTCGGTCTTGACGGTCTGGGAACCGATGGACACGCCGTTTTCGGCCTGCTTCAGCAGATTCTCAATGGCATTGCGGGAGCTGGTCACGTTGTTCTTCAGCGCTTCGAGCTGGTTGGAGAGGTCACTGCTGGCGGCGCTGGCGTCATCGCAGGCGCGGTTGACCAGCGTCTGCAGCGTGCTCATCTCGTCGGAAAGCTCCTGCAGCGTGTCCTTTGTGTATTCCAGCGTGCTGCTCGGCTCCATCTGGCCGACGATGCCGCCGCCCTCCTTGCGGGCGTAGACAGTGCCGTAGTTGACGCAGCCCTCAATGTAGCCGGTCTGGCTGCCCGCGATGCCGCCGACGTTGTAGCCCATGTGCTGGTAGCCCACGGTGCCGCGGTTCATGCAGGCGCGGATGACACCGCCGGACTGGCCCGCAATGCCGCCGATGTCGGTGATGTCGGCGACGTTCTCGGTGCCGATCAGGTCGTTCAGCGTCAGCGAGGAAAGGTCGATGTCGTTCTGCTCCACCGTCGTGTTGACGCTGGAGGTGTTTGTGCAGTTGGCAATGATGCCGTGATTTTCACCGGCGATGCCGCCGATGAAGTGCGCACCGTAGACACTGCCCGTGGTCGTGCAGCTTTCGATGACGCCGGCGGCCAGATTTGTGCCCGCGATGCCGCCGACAACGGACGCGCCGGAAGACACGCCCTCAAAGCGGCAGTTGTGCAGCGTACCGGCGTTGCTGCCCGCAATGCCGCCCACGGTGGAGCGGCTGCCGGTGGGCATCGAGCGGCCCCGGATGACGAGGTCGCGGACGTTGGCCCCCTGCTGCACATAGCGGAAGAAGCCGATGACCGAGCCGTCATCTACAAGGCTCAGGCCGGAGATCGTGTGGCCCTGCCCCTCAAATACGCCGCTGAAGGACGGGATGCCCGCAAAGCCGCTGCCGGTCAGCTCCAGATCGGCGTCCAGATAGACGGTGCGGTTTTTGCTCCAGCTGTCCAGGCGGCAGGAATCGACCAGCTGCAAAAGGTCATCGACGGTGCCGATGTGGAAGGTCTCCTTTTCGGCGGTGTCGGCGGTCCCGCTCTCCCCTTCCGCAAAAACGGGCAGGGTCAGCGTCAGCACAAGGCAGAGCGCCAGCAGCGCAGCCCAGAGGCGGCGCGTCAGGTCAGAAATGCGGTTCATTCAGCGTCGCCTCCCTTCGTGTCAGTGTCGGGCGTATCGGGTGTGCCTGGTTCGGGGGCACCGTCCTCGGATTCGTGGATGTTCTTCTCCGACAGGTACATGTCGGGCTTGTCAACGGTAAATTCGGTGCCGGTGGCAATGTTCGCACTGAACTGGCCGTGCAGCACGCCCTTGATTTCAGCATCTACGACGCCGTTGATGTAGCCGCGCACGCGGCCATTGACGTGCATTGTGCCGCTGGCCGTGTGGGCCATACCGGCAACGCCCTTCATCTCAAAGCTCGTGCGCTCGATGATGGTGTCGCCCAGGATCAGGATCTGCGGCAGGACGAACAGAACCAGCATGATGGAAACGATCGTGCCGCGGCCCAGGCAGGTACCGATGGCGGCGATAACGGGGTTCGTGGTCAGCACACTGATCAGAATACCCGCGGATGCCAGAATGGAGCCGGAGGTGAAGATGGTCGGGAACGACTCGTTCAGGGCTGCGACGATGGCCTCCCGCGGGCGCATGACCTTCTTCAGGTCGGTGTAGTGGCTCGAAATAACGATGGCGTAGTCGATGTTTGCACCCATCTGAATGGAGTTGACGATCAGGTAGCCGAGGAAGTACAGCGGGGTGTGCTGCAGGTACGGCACCGAGAAGTTGATCCAGATACTGCCCTGAATGACGATGATCAGCAGCACGGGCAGACCCGCGGACTTGAATGTGAACAGCAGGACCAGGATAACGAACAGTGCGGACAGCACACTGATCAGCAGGTTATCCTCGCCGAAGGAGCTGGACAGGTCCATGGCGCTCGTCGTATTGCCGACAACGTAGAACGAATCGGTGGCGTAGTATTTGCCGATGATGTCGTGCATCTTGTTGACGAAGGCGAACGTCTCGTCGGTCTCCTCGGGCAGGTTCAGATAGACGACCATACGGCTGTAATCGTCGCTCTGCAGCTGCTTCTGGGCTTCATCGAGCTGGTCGAACAGGTCGTCCAGCGTGTCCTGCACATCGCCCGAGAGCGTGATGTTGCCGTCGTGCATCTCCTGTTCCAGGAACCTGAACATGTCGTAGATCGGCACTTTATAATCGTCTAGGCCGTTGATGATCTCGCCGTACTCGTCATGGTCGACGGCGTAGGCACCGTACAGTGCCTTGGCAACCTCGTAGTCGAGGTCGGCCATCTCGGCCAGCTGGCGCGGTGTCACAGCGTCGGTCAGCATATAGCCGTCCATCGCTTCAATGTTGGCCAGACCCATCGTGGATTTGACCTCGGCGCAGGCGTCCAGCTCGTCGAGGATCCTGCCCTCGGACTCATAGTCGCCCGACGGCACAATGACGGCCACCATGTTGCTGGAACCGAAGGTGTTTTTGATTTTCTGGTAGGCGATCTGGCGCTCGCTCTGCTTGGCGGTGACCAGGTCGGTGTAGGTGTAGCAGTAGGGGCACAGGTTGGCAAAGACCGCCGCCGCCACGATGATGACGCCGAAGATCGGCGGGATGATAAAGCGGGTCTTGATGTCGAACTTGCCGACGGCGGTGATCTTGGGAATCAGGTTTTTGTGGCGGGTTTTGTCGATCAGCTTGCTGAACAGCACCAGCAGGCCGGGCATCAGCGTAAAGACACAGAGCATACTGAACAGGATAGCCTTGATCAGGACCGTAGCCAGGTCGCGGCCAATGCCGAAGTGCATGAACGCCAGCGCGGCCAGGCCGCTGATCGTCGTGAGAGAGGAGGAAGAAATCTCCGGGATAGCCTTGGAAAGCGCGGCAATGCAGGCCTCGCGGGTGGGCAGCGTCTCATGCTCATCGCTGAAACGGTGGCACAGAATGATGGCGTAGTCGATGGCCAGCGCCAGCTGCAGTATGACGGTGACTGAGTTGGAGATGAAGCTGATCGTGCCGCACAGGAAGTTTGTGCCCATGTTCAGCAGCGCCGCCGCGCCGAAGGTCATGAGGAGGACCGGGACCTCGGCATAGGAGCGGGAGGTCAGCGTCAGCACGACGACGATGATGATGGCCGCAATGATGACGATGACGACCATTTCCGATTGCAGGTCCGCGGAGGAATCGTAGCCGACCTCGGAATAGATCGAGGTGTCGTAGCTGCCCTCAAGCTCGTCGCGGATCTCCTGCAGGGCGTTCTCGGCGCGCTCGTCCCCTACTTCTGCGTCAAAGCTGACGGAGAACAGCGCCGACGCATTCGTGTAATGCTCGTCGGTGTCGTCAAATTCAACGGTGGTGACTCCCTCGATGTCCTCAAGCCGGGACTGGATGTCCAGCGCAGTATCGTAGGTGATGTTGGACACCATGACGTTGGCCGTGCCGTAGGTGACGAAGTTGTCATTCATCACGGTCAGGCCCTGGCGGGTCTCGGTGGTGTCGGGCAGGTAAGTCGTGATGTCGTCCTCGACCTTGACCCAGCCCGTGGCGATGGCACTGAAAATCAGCGCAAATATGTATAACAGGAAGAACAGGTTGCGTTTATCAACGATAAACGAAGCCAGCTTTTCCATCCCGCCGCCTTTTGGCTTTTCGTTCTCCAAGAGTATACAGCCTCGCTTTCCCATTTTATTCGATACAAAAAGGATACATCAATATTATACGAAATGCAAGGCCCATGCAACACGGTCAAATTCAGAGGAATGTACAAAGAAACGAGGAAGTTTTTGTTAAGGTACACAAAACAAAAACACCGTGCGGCGTTAAACCACACGGTGTTGAAAGCTATTTGGTAAGCTAAATTACTTCAGCTCGACCTTAGCGCCGACCTCGGCCAGCTTCTTCTGGATGTCCTCGGCGTCAGCCTTGGAAGCCTGCTCCTTCAGCTTGGCGTTCGGGGTCTCAACCAGCTTCTTGGCCTCCATCAGGGAAGCGCCGGTCAGCTCCTTAACGGTCTTGATGACCTGCATCTTGTTGGCGCCAACGTCAGCCAGGATGACGTCAAACTCGGTCTTCTCCTCCTCAGCGGGAGCAGCAGCGCCGGCGGCAGCGGGAGCGGCAGCAGCAACAGCAGAAACGCCGAACTCCTCGCAGATGGTGTCAACGAGCTCTTTCAGCTCCAGAACAGTCATAGTCTTGACAGACTCGACAATGGCAGTGATCTTCTCAGAAGCCATGGTAGTTACCTCCATAAATTTTATAGTTTTAAGCGGCGCGGTTTGTATTCAAGGAGCGCTGCGCCGGTGCGCTCAACCTGCTAAACCTAAACTTAGGCAGCAGTCTCGTCCTGCTTGTCGACGATACCCTGCAGGGCAACAGCCAGACCGCCAACGATACCGTTGAGGGAGCCAGCCAGCATGGAGAGCAGGCCTTCGCGGTTGGGCATGGTAGACAGGCTCTTGATACCTGCAGCGTCCATGACCTGACCATCGCAGAAGCCGCCCTTGACGACGAAGCGCTTGGACTTGTCGGCGTCAGCAAACTTGCACAGGATGCGAGCAGCAGCAGCCGGATCCTCCGGAGACAGAGCGATAGCCGTGTCACCCTTGAAGTACTCGGTCAGACCCTCGTACTGGGTGCCCTTGACAGCCAGGCGCAGCATGGTGTTCTTGACGACCATGTAGTGCACGCCAGCCTCACGCAGCTCCTTACGCAGCTTGGTGTCATCAGCAACGCTGATGCCGTTGTAAGCAACGACAACACCGGCCAGAGAGCCTGCGATCTTCTCGTTCAGATCAGCAACAAGAGCCTTCTTAGCTTCCAGAATCTTTGCACTGGGCATTTGAAATTCACCTCATTCCACTTACAGATTGGTTTCGGTAAGCGGCTTTTTATGTGATATACAGAAAAAAGCCCCTTCCCGTCGCCGGGAAAGGGCTTGAAAGCATTGCAATCAAACGCACGTTTCTCGGCAGGTGGGTAAAACCCGTTATGCCTTGCGGCACCTGCTGTCTCAAAAACAGCTTAATTAGTATAGCACGCGAACGTGCGTTTGTCAAGCGCTTTTCAGCTCAAAGCTGAAAAACTTATACGCCGTACTTGTTGGTAGCAACGCGGACGCCGGGGCCCATGGTGGTGGCGATGGTTGCGCTCTTGAAGTACTGGCCCTTGGCAGCAGCCGGCTTAGCCTTAGCAATGGCTTCCAGGACGGTGTCCAGGTTGGCCATCAGCTTTTCAGCGCCAAAAGAAGCCTTGCCAACGGGAACATGGATGATGTTCTGCTTGTCCAGGCGGTACTCGATCTTACCGGCTTTGGCATCGGTAACAGCCTTGCCAACGTCGGGGGTAACGGTGCCAGCCTTCGGGTTCGGCATCAGACCACGAGGTCCGAGGATCTTACCCAAGCGGCCAACGCGGCCCATCATATCCGGGGTGGTAACCAGAACGTCGAAGTCCAGGTAGCCGCCCTGGATCTTGGCGATCAGATCATCATCGCCAACTTCCTGAGCACCGGCAGCCTCAGCAGCCTTAGCAGCGTCGCCCTTGCAGATAGCAACAACGCGAACGTTTTTGCCAGTGCCGTTGGGCAGAACAACAGCGCCGCGGACCTGCTGATCAGCATGGCGGCTGTCAACGCCAAGGCGGACATGCAGCTCAACGGTCTCGTCGAACTTGGCCTTAGCGGTCTTGCAGCACAGCTCCAGGGCTTCCTGGGGCTCGTAGGTCTTGGTACGGTCGATCAGCTTAGCGCTGTCGACATAATGTTTACCGTGATTCATTACTTTATTCCTCCATTGTGGTAGTTATCGGATTTATCCTCCCACGCAAAAGAGCTTGATCAGCCCTCGACGGTGACGCCCATGCTGCGGCAGGTGCCCTTGATCATGCTGACGGCAGCTTCCAGAGAAGCAGCGTTCAGGTCAGGCATCTTGGTCTTGGCGATCTCTTCGGCCTGAGCCAGAGTGATGGAGCCAACCTTGTTCTTGTTGGGCACGCCAGAGGCGGTGTCGATGCCAGCGGCCTTCTTGATCAGGACCGGAGCCGGCGGGGTCTTGGTGATGAAGCTGAAGGAACGGTCAGCGTAAACAGTGATGACAACGGGGATGATCATGCCGATCTGGCCCTTGGTACGTTCGTTGAACTCCTTGGTGAACGCCATGATGTTAACGCCCTTCTGGCCCAGAGCAGGACCAACAGGGGGAGCCGGAGTTGCCTTGCCGGCGGGAATTTGCAGCTTAATGTAGCCAGTGATTTTCTGTGCCATGATAAATTGCACCTCCAAAATTTGTGGTGAGTTGCGGCCCGCGGTGCAGGCCTCCCACGAGCATGCGACCCTCGCACGCTCTATAAAAACTGCTCATGCGCAGTTTCTACCGGAATTACTTGCCTGTTGCCAGGCGATTTGCGCTAAGTTCCGCTTACAGAAGTTTGACTTCGTGCAGACCAAGTTCTGCCGGGATTTCGCGGCCAAACATGTTGATCTTGATGCGGACCTTGCGTTCGTCGAGATTGATCTCTTCCACCGTACCGATGGAACCTTCCATTGTGCCGGAAGTGATCTCGACATTGTCGCCCACGGCATAATCGACTTCGGGCGCGGCAACGCCGTTATCAACGCCGAGCTTGGCGACTTCCTCCTCCGAGAGGGGTTCCGGCTTGGAAGCCGGGCCGACAAAACCGGTGCAGCCGCGGGTGTTGCGGACAATGTACCAGGTATTATCGTTCATGACCATTTTGACAAAGACATAGCCGGGGTAGATCTTGCGCTGAACTTCTTTTTCGCCGATCTTATTGCCGGTTTTATCAAACTGATCCTCCATCACGGTCTCGGTGGGGACCTTGACATCGCAGATAAGATCCTGAATGCGGCGGTTTTCCACCATGGTCATCAGATCCGTTGCGACTTTGTTTTCATAGCCGGAATAGGTATGCACAACATACCAATATGCTTGTTCAGCCATAGTTGCCTCCGCTCAAAAGCCGGTTCACGCGCCGATCAGCAGGTGAATGATACCGCCAAACGCCATGTCCAGCAGCACCAGCACAACAGCCGCGATTACCACAACCACAATAACGGTAATGGTGTTGTTGCGGGTGTCTTCCTTGCTGGGCCACACAACCTTTTTCAGCTCGCTTTTGGTATCACGGAAATACTTGGTGATACGGCCAAAAAAGTTTTTGACCTTGGCAGTGAAGGGAACCTTCTTTTTGCCGTCGTTTGCCTTAGCCTTTTTGTCGGCTTTAGCTTCTTCCGGCTTGGCGGCGGTCTGGTTTACCGCTTTGTTATCAGCCATCTTAAAAGCTCCTTCAAACTTACTTTGTTTCGCGGTGAACAGTATGCTTCTTGCAGAAACGGCAATACTTCTTCATCTCAAGACGATCCGGGTTGTTCTTCTTGTTCTTTTCCTTGTTGTAGTTACGCTGCTTGCACTCGGTGCAGGCCAGGGTGATCTTGACAGTCATTCGTTCGGCACCTCCAATTAACGGTTTATACGGGTGCAGCACCGAAGTTAAAGCTTGATGCTTTGCGCTGCGCCCAAAGGCCTCCCTCGTTGTGCAAAGGGTTGCCGCCCTTTGCGCCCGCGGGCCCTGTGCCTAAAAATGGGCACAAAAAAATAGACCCGCAAAAGAGGTATTACTATAATAGCATACCAACCCCCGTGCGTCAAGGGGGGCAGGCAGAAAAAAATCACGTTATCTGCCCAAAAGTTTATCGTCTATTCCAAAGGCGGCATATTCCAGCGGGATATCGATCTCATCCTGCATGGCGAACGAGTAGATGGTCAGCTTTGTTACCGGCACCGGCAAACGCAGGGCAAACGCGCGGCGGTACAGCCGCAGCTGCGCGGCATAGCTCTCAATATAATAGGTGGCATTGCGGCTTTTATCGGTTTTATAGTCCAGAATTTCGGCGTGGTCATCAAACACCAGCACCACATCGGCAATGCCCTGCACCAGCACCGGGGCCTTGGCCGCTCTCCCCTGCCCCGCCGCTTCGTGGACGACTTCTCCGGCCGGCAGCGCGGTAATGAACGGTTCTTCCCGCAGGACCTGGCGGGCAGCGGCAATGCGCTGCCATACCCCGCTGGCAAAAAACGGGCGTACCTGTTCCAGATCCAGCACTTTGGCCAGCTCCGGGTCCAGCAGGTGCAGGTCCAGCTGGCGCTGCACTTCGGCTTCCAGCTCTGGCGGCTGCGGGCCAAAGGGGACGCTCTGCAAAAACGCATGGATGGCCGTGCCGCGTTCCGCCCCGGTCATGCCGGACTTTTGCAAAAAGGCCGGGCGGCGCAGGGTCAGTTCCTGTTTGGTGTGGGTCACGGCGCTGACACTGACTTTAACCGGGATGGTTTCCAGCGCTTTGTTGGGGCTTTGCCATGTAAACGCTTCCAGCAGGCGTTCGGTCAGGGCATCGTCCGGCAGGGCCGGGGCTTCCGGCTCCGCTGCCTGCACCGCGGGGGGCGGGTCCAGCAGGCGGATGTTCAGCGGCGCTTCCGTTGGGATATGATGGGGCAGCAGTTCGCTGTATTTCCACAGTTCCTCGCTGGCCGGGTGCAGCATAGCTGCCGTCAGCAGCCAGAGCGCCCAGTTCTGTGCCCCCAGCATGGCTTCGGCATCCGTTGCCTCGGCGCTGGCAAACATGGCCGGATTTTTCAATTCACTTTCCGGTCTTTTCAGCGGTACCGTAATGATCAGCGCATCCTGCGCACGGGTCAGCGCCACATATAAAATGCGCATTTCCTCGCTGAGTGTTTCACGTTTGATCGTCTGCGCCACGGCGGTATAAGGCAGCGTTTTGTAGCGGCTGGCACTGCTGCCCGCGCGCAGCATCAGGCCAATGCCCAGTTCCTTATGATACAGCACCGGATAGATGGCATCACTCTGGTTGAACTTGTGGGAGGTGTTGGCCACAAACACCACCGGGAATTCCAGCCCTTTGGAGCGGTGGACCGTCATAATGGTCACGCAGCCGGGGCGGCTTTGGCCGATGGAAGGCGCCTGCACCCCGCTGCCCGCCTTGGCGGCATCCATTGCGCGCACCAGGGCCGAAAGACCGCGCGCCCCGGCGTTCGCTGCCCACGCGGCAAATGCCAGCAGGTCATCCCGGCAACGGGCACCGTCCGGCATGGCGCCGACCGCCGCCAGGTAACCCGTGCGGGCAAACAGCTCTTCGATCAGCTGCCCCACCGTCAGGGTACGGGCCAGCTCGCGGTAAACCTCCATATCCTGCAAAAACGGTGCAAAGCGCGGGTCGCTGCCGTGCAGCACCGCCGCATACAGGCTGCCGCCGCGCACAGCCGCGCGCAGCTGCACCAGATCATCCGGCGTGTAAGGGTACAGCGGGCTGAGCAGCACAGAGGAAAGCTCCACATCCTGTGCCGGGTTATCCAGCACACGCAGCAGTGCGGCAAAGGGGCGCACATGAGGGGCGTCCAGCAGGTCAGCCGCCACATCGGCATAAACCGGGATATCCAGCGCGGTCAGGGCAGCTTCATACAGCGCAAAGTCCGAACGGCCGCGCAGCAGAATACAGAAATCGTCATACTGGCAGGGGCGGGTTTTGCCGGGTTCGGCGTCCCGCACGGGGTAACCATCCGCCATCATCTGGGCAATGCGTGCAGCAATGGTGCGGGCATCTGCCGCGGTATCGGCTTCGCGGATCACATCCAGCTCGCACAGGCCGGGGTAAGTTTCGTCTTTTCTGCCCACCACAAGGCGCTGGCCATCGCCGTAATCAATGCCGCCGAGCCGCCGGGAGAAAAACGTTTCAAAAAAGTAGTTGATCCCCCGGATTACATCCGGCGCACTGCGGAAGTTGGCATCCAGCGCAATGGTGGCCGGTTCCGGGTAAGGTACCGGGGCATCGGCCGGGTAGGGCTGCCACGCCGTCTGCTTGCCCACAAAGACGGAGGGGTCCGCCTGGCGGAAACGGTAAATGCTCTGCTTGATATCCCCCACAAAAAACAGGTTAGAAGCATCCGGCGCGGCAAGGGCAAAGTAGATGGCATCCTGCAACGCGTTGGTATCCTGGTATTCGTCCACCAGCACAGCAGAGTACCGCGCGCTGACGGTGCGGCACAGGCTGGTGCGCTCGTACTCCGGTGTCAGCAGCAGTTCCAGCGTCATGTGCTCCAGGTCTGCATAGTCCAGCACTTTTTCTGCCAGTTTAGCTTCCAGCAGTGTGCGGCGGTACTGCTCCACTGCGCGGACCAGCGCAGCCACAAGCGGGGCGGCGCGGCGGCGGTCTGCCTGATAGTCAGCTGCCGGGCAGAGCAAAAAGTCCGTTCTCAGGGTCGCTATCTGTTTTTTGGCGCGGTCCCGCAGCATATTGGCCGACATTGCCGCTATGTTGGATGCGATCCCACCGGGCACCCGCCCGGCTCTGCGCCAGTTATCTGCGTTATCAAGTGCTTCCGGAACGGTGTCCCACGCGCCGTGATCGAGCCGATCCAGCACCAGCAGCATGCGGTCTTCGTCATCCATCAGTACGGCTGTCAGGGCTTTATCCGCCGCCGGGTCCTTCGCTGCAATTTTTTGCGCCGTGCGCAAAAGGCGCAATACGCCCTTGATCCGCGCAGAGGTTTCCCGCAGAACGGCCTGCCCCCACTGGGTCTTTTCCGGTGGGGCATCGCTCTGCCACATTTCAACAAAGCGCTGCAGCGCCTGCGTCGGGTGTGGCAGCGCCTGGGTAAAGTGATACAGTTCCTGCACCGCCCGGCCTGTGGTATCATCCGTCCGGCCGCGGTCATACAGGTCCGCAAAGGCACAGAAGTCAGGATCGGTATATGCCTGTTCCAGCACGGTGGAAAGGGTTTCCTGCTGCAGGCGCACCAGGGTAACGTCATCCGCAATGGTAAAATCCGGCGGAACATCCAGAGCCGAAAAGTTCTGCTGCACAAAATGCAGGCAGAACGCATCCACTGTGCCGATGGATGCCCGCTGCAGCCGCATCTGCTGGCGGCGCAGGCGCACATCCTGTGGATGCTGGCGAATCTCTGCTGCCAGGCGCTTGGTAATATCCGCCCGCAGCTTGGCCGCTGCCGCATTGGTAAATGTCATGATCAACAGAGAATCTGCATCCACCGGGTGGTCCGGGTCGGTGATCAGCCCCGCCACACGTTCCACCAGCACCCGCGTTTTGCCGGAGCCGGCCGCAGCCGAAACCAACAGGCTGCCGCCGCGGGCCTGAATGGCCGCGGCCTGCGCCGGGGTAAATTGAATTTTCGCTTCCGCCATTGTTGTCTCCTTATCCGGCGTTTTTGCATTTTAAGGTATATCTGAAAGCAAAGAAAATAACGACAATTTTACAAACACAAGACAAATTCCAATGCTTTTTAACACAGAATTCAGCTGTGTTTGATCGAAAGAGGCTGAATTCTTGACTTTCCAGCTGCCCCGCCGGTTTACTCTGCGCCAAACGGGTCGTCCGGTTTAAGCGGTGTGCGCTCCCCTTCGCCGTCCGCATGACGGCAGACGGTGCGGTACTCACACCAAAGGCAGGGGCTTTTGCCTGCATTGGGCACCAGCGGGGCCGCGTCGATTTCACCGCTGTACAGGTTCTTGGCCATATCGGTCAGCATTCCATCCAGGTGGTCCCGGATGCGGTTGAACTTTTCCCGGTCCGCCAGCCGCGCTTTGGCCGACTGTGCCGTTGGCTCCCCGGTTTTGGCGCTGAAGCTGAGGGGCACAAAGGCACCGGTGCCCCTGGTATCCATGGCATGGTAAATGCTCGGCTCATCCAGCAGCAGTCCTTCCAGCGGGTAGTTCTGCGCCTGCAAAGGTTCTGCATCATCTGTTTCCGGTCGAATGATATTTTCCGGCGCGGGATCCGCCCACAGGTATTCTACCCCGGCTGCCGTGCCCTGCGAGAACAGATGCCCGCCGTTGCGTTCCAGGGTAAACAGGTAGAGCAGCATCTGGCAGTCCAGGCCGTAATACACTTCCCGCAGGTCAAACTTTTTGCTTCCGGTCTTATAGTCCACCACACGGATGTAGGTTTTGCCGCCCAGTTCCATGGTATCCACACGATCCACCGTACCCACAATACGCACCGTGTGCCCCCTGCCATCGTCCAGCTGAACGGGGTCCACGCGTGGGGCATCCGGGTCATCACTGTCCGGGCGGTCATCAATGCGCAGCTCAAACGCCACGGGCTGAAAGCCGGACTGCCGCACATCCCGCTGGATGAACCCCAGCAGCCCCACCAGGTTGCGCTGGATCCGCCCCAGCAGGTAGTTCATCCGCACCCCCGCGCCGGGCAGGTTGGCGGCGGTGTATTCCTGCACCAGGCTTTCCACCAGCTGTTCCAGCTGCGGCTGGGTCAATTTGGCAAAGGCACTGCCTTCCCGGCTCAGGGCCTGCTCCAACACCCAGTGGGTCAGCGTACCGCTGATATTGGGGGCCAGTTCGGCTTTCTGGCGCGGGCGCGCCCCCAGCACATACTGCATAAAATAGGCAAACGGACAGCTGATGTACCGTTCAAACCGCGTGGGGCTGATGCGCACACTGGGGCCAAGAATACTTTCCAGTGCCTTGACATCCTCCACGCGGGCGGGCTTGCGCTGGGCGGCGCGCTGCACGGCGGCATAGCCGGGTGCGGCCTGCGCGCTGCCCTCCACGGCTGCCAGTGCCGCCTGCACCGATGCCCGCTGCGGGGTGTTCTGCTGCCAGACATCCCCCAGCAGGTCAAGCGCAGCGGCGGGTGTTGCGGCCAGCTCTTCCGGCTGCACCACCGCCGGCGGCACCCGCAGCAATTCCAGCGCCGGGGCCAATGCCGCCGTGCCGGGCAGGCCCGCAGCGCCGCCCGGCCAGCTGAGCCACAGGTATTTCTGCGCCACCGTCAGTGCCTTATAAAAGCAGACCTGCTCACGGATCACACGGTTTTCAAAGCAGTCGGGCAGTTCCGCGCCAAGCGCGATCATGGTATCGCGGTCAGCGTGGCTCAAAAGGCCGGTATCCCCCGGTGTCTGGGGAAACTCCCCTTCCGCCAGTCCCATCACAAACACGGCCTCGGTTTCGGGCAGGCGCATGCGGCCAGCGGTGGTAAAGATCACGCTGTCCATGCTTTGCGGAATATGCCCCATATCCGTGGTGCGCAGCAGCAGGGTGAACAGGTCATCATAATCAGCTGGGGTGATGGGCTCCCCTGCTGGCAGCAGGTGCACCATCTGGTCCAGCAGCTCGGTGATCACATTCCATTCCCGCAGGGCTTCGTCCGCGTTGGGCAGGTCCCCGCATGCACGCAGGCCATCGGTCAGCTTCTGCAGGGCCTCCTCCGCCCCCAGGCTTTGCAAAAAGTAGTAAATTTGCGCCGTCAGGGTGGCGGTATCCGCATTGCGGGCGCGGTCCATAAATTTCTGTACCCGCAGCACCAAAAAGCTGCGGGCTTCCTCGGCGCGCTGCAGGTCCTGCTGGCTCTGCTCGCTCATCCGGTCGGTGTAGCCCTCCGGGTTGCGGGTAAAGGGTTCCCGCCAGTCCTGCGCATGCAGCGGCCAGGTATAGGCATAGTTTTCCAGTGCACACTGGCTGTCCCGGTCCAGGTCCACCAAGCCGGTTTTCAGCAGGCGCAGCAGCGCCGTGGTGGTCAGACCGCCGCGCAGCAGATCCAGCGCTGCATGGATCGCACGGGCCGGGGCAGTGTTTTCCGGCGTTGTGGGTTCATCACAGAACAACGGGATATTTTGCAGCCGGAATTCATACCGGATCTGCAGAAGGTACTGGTCGACCGTGCGGCAGATCACCGCCATTTTGTTATACGGCACACCCGCACGGGCACGCGCTTTGACGGCTGCCGCCACGGCCTTGGCCTCCGCCTGGCGGCTGTCCGCCTTATAATAGGTAATAGCCGGGGCGGCGGGGTCCACCTCTGCCTCCGGCGTATAGGTCGGATCCGCCAGCAAAAGGCCAAGCTCCGCCAGCACAGGGGCATCTTTGTGGCGCATATCCTGGGTCAGACGGATTTCTTTACAGGGCACCCCCGCACTGGCCGCCATGGATTTCAAGGTATTGGCCACCCGCCGCGCACCGCTGAACACGCCATCGTCCGCCTGGTCCGGAGCCTGGTCACAGCACAGGCTTACCGTTACATCGGCAACCGGCAGCATGGCCGCCAGCATGGCGCGCTTGGAGTGGTTGAATGTATCAAATTCATCAATGTACACCGTGCGGCCCGCAAAAAAGGCCTGGTCCAGGCTTTTGGCCGCCAGCTCCACGCGGTCGCCGGGGTCCATGGCCGTTTGGGCCAGCAGGGTTTCATAGGTTCCAAAAATCAGGGCCAGTTCCCCCAGCTTATCTTTGTCTGCACCGGGGGCGTTGGCATAATCCGCCAGGGTCTCCGGGCGGATGCCCGCGCTTTTCAGCTCGCTGATGGTTTCCGCCGCCTTCTGGCAGAACGCAGCGCTGCGGCGCTGGCGGCTGTAATACACCACCTTGTCCATCATTTCATCCATAGCGCGGCGCACCAGCACGGCGCGTCCGGCCTCGCTCAGCGTGGGCACCGCCGCACCGCCATAGCGGCGCAGCAGGGTTTCGGCCAGCGAGGTAAAGGAATAGCTCTCCACATAGGCAGAAAGTTCATCCCCCAGTGCGTGGTAAAGCGCACCTTCGGTCGAAGATGTAAACTGCTCCGGCACAATCAAGATGCTGCGCTGCCGGCTGCGCGCACGCTGGCGCAGTTCTTCCCGCAGGCGCACCGATTTTCCGCTGCCCGAAGGGCCAAGGATCAAGGTCAGCATGGTGTTCCTCTTTCTTTTGCAGAGCTGCTTCTTGCACGCCCTGCCGCCATTTTGTCAATCCGTTATTTTCTGCCACACGCTGCGGGCGGTATCCAACAGAGCAAACCGCACCTGATAGCCGCCAAACACCAGCGCGTTTTCTTCCGTATCCGCATACCTGGCTTCGCTGCTGCCCACGCAGAGCGCCGGGTACAGCACACAGAACCAGTTGTGCCCCTGGGCGCTGCCCAGTTCGATCCGCAGCGCCGTGTAAGTACCCGCCGGCAGCCAGAAGCCGGAATAGCGGCGGGCTGCAAACGGGATTTCTTCCAGCCTGCACTGTACTTGTTGGCTGCTGCCCGCATGGCGCAGCGTCCGTTGGGCTGTGCGCTGCAGATCCGGCATGGCTGTGCGCAGGGTCTGCACCGCCTGCTGCTTGGTTTCGGCATACTGCGTTGCGGCTGTCACCTGTTCCAAAACAGCATCCCGCACCTGCAATTTCAGCAGCTGATCCTCCACTGTATCGCTGTTGGCTAAAATGTGCAGCCGCAGCGTATCCCCGCACACACGGGCACACACAGTTTGATACCGCACAGCCGCTGCAGTAAGTACAATGGTCAGCAGCAGGCCGCAGGCACAGCCCCATTCCAGAATTTTGCGAATTCTTAGCGGGCCAGCCCCGGCAGATGGTAATTTTTGCAGCAGTTTTTTCATCAGCGTTTCCCCCTTTTGCTGCAAAAGCAAAAAGCCGGCCCGGCAACAAACGCCCGGTGGCCGGCAATGCTTTTGTCTGCACGCTGCGCAGTTCCCTGCGCCGTGCCTTGCCCCTTGACGGCTTGATGTTACAAGCAGTATGGGGCCAAAGGAAAGCTGTTATTCAATTATTTTACGTTATCTACTCTTTATATGATGTGCCCATGCATTTTTCTACGCCACTATACTTTCTTTGTCTATATAGGCAACACCGCACAATTCCCGCCTGACGGCTTAAGCACCGCTCCGGCGGCTGCG
>ERZ826146.1150-NODE-1150-length-26581-cov-4.159768_pt1 | contig 26581 bp, 31 predicted proteins | sample MGYA00519857_ERZ826146 | MGnify/ENA primary metagenome ERZ826146 (study PRJEB31778, sample SAMEA3449222) | human gut metagenome | biome: human gut; feature: human-associated habitat; material: faeces | place: United Kingdom | collected 2010/2012 ...
GATATTATATAGATGTAAAGAAAAGGAGGACAAAAAAATGTTATTAGTTGCTAAAAGCGTTAAAGGTCAAGAATTCTTCTATAAATGGAATGATTCAATCTTAGCTAGTAAAAAACACGCACAAAGGCTTTCAGAAGTATTGAACGAGCAGGAATTTAAAAAAGAAGAGGGCTTGACTTGGTTTGTACATGAAATACCAAAGGAAGAATACTACAGAGCAAGCTATAAAATGGTAATTCAAAAAGGATTAGTTAAATTAAAACCGATTAAATAAAAAATGTAATGAAAAGAGGTTTATAAAGTGAAAAGAAATATAAAAATTGGTGGTGTTTGGTTGACACTTGAAGATTTAAAAGAATTAGAAAGGATTCTAGAAGTTCAAGAAACAACCGACAAAGAACCAAAAGGGGTGTACTTTTATACTTCTGATTCTGATACAGAATACATTTATAAAATTGATGAAGATCATGATGTTATTCTTGAAAAAATCAAAAGATAAAAAAAAGGGTAGTTCTTAGAGCCTGAGAAACTTGAAGAACTACCACCAAAAATTAGAGCCTATATATTGAAGAGAAAGGAGCTAAGCCCCTTATATAGGCTTTTAGATTATAACACATTAGGGGCTAAAAAAGAAAATGGAAAATACAAAATATTATGATACATATTGCGGGTGCAAGGTTTCTCGATATGGTTTAGAAAATGGCAAAGTTGATTATGCTTGCTTGCGTGAAACTATCGGTGGTTGTGTTCTATGTAATAACATGGAAAAAAGATGTCTTGAGCCTGTTAGTGGTGAAATGTTCAGATATTACGATATTGATAACGGCTATAAAGAAATCACAAGAGAAGAAGCTGAAGAGCTCGACATGTGTTGCATTGAAGAGAAACCAATAGATATATATCAATGGTATATCATTTCAGACTCAGGCGCTCAATTGTTAATGCGTGAAACTGATGAACTTGTTTTTTATGATGAAGAACTAGATGTTTACGTTTGGGCTATTACGCATTGGGGTACTGGTTGGGATTATGTTTTAACAGATATTGACCTAAGAGAAAAGAACTAAAGAGGGGGTTAAAACATATGAAAAACATTAAATGTAAGTCAATCCAAGACCAGCAAGAAGAATACACAAAAACAAGAAAGGTTCTAAACCTCTTTAACGCTTTTTGTGAAGATAATAAAATGCCTGAATCTAAGATATATAGAAACTTAATAGAAGAAGAAACAAGCGAGCTTATAAACCAGTTTAATAAAAGCGAATTGTTCGAGGTTGTGTACTTCTCTACGTTAGAAAGTTTATATAATACTGAGAATTATTACGTTTGCTATAATCCTGAAGAAAGACGGCTTGAGAGTTTCGATAACTTAGAATGCCTTAAGCAGGTTGAAGAATTTGAAACACTTTTAAACCTAATAAAAAGAGGTGTTAAACATGAATAATAATAAAATTTATGTTTATGCCTTTATAGGTAAAATCTTCTTAAATATTATCGGTTATGCTTCTCTTATTCTTCTTGTTCTTAGTATTGCAGAATACTGTTTAAGGGGTTAAAATGTAACCATGATTAGGTTATTATTGTTTGTTGTAGGTTTAGGTTTCTTCTTAAAGTTTGGTATATGGATATTATTACTAGTTATTATATATATAATTTACTTAGCTTGCAGGGTTAGACATTAAAAATGTCTAGCTCTTTTTTTATCGCTTTTAGTCGGTGTTAACATAGCACATTAACACCACTTTATAAAAACGCTTGAAAGTCCTTTACTTAAAGGCTTTTTTATTATGCTTTTTATTTGTGGCATAAAATAGAACTGTTTTATATAAGCTTGTTTAAATGCGCTCTAAGGCTCTTTAGTTTCTTCTTAGTCTTTTATATTCTTTTATCTGTTTGCTCTTAGCGTGCGTTTATGTGCGTTTTAGCGATATGTATTAATCATATGATATTCCTATATTATTTGAAAAACGCAACAGAATTAAAGAGGGGGCGATATATATAGATACCCCCCTTCCGAGCCACATATTTTTTCAAACTCGATTAGCATTAACTAACTAATTCAACTTAGCCAAATTTCTTCAAATGACCAAATTAAACAACAAAATGACTAAATTAAAATTGCAAAAATAAACGTTTTAAGACCTATATTTGAGATTTTTTCACGAAAACGAGGTTTAAATGTACAGTTTTAAGAAAATACACCCCCTTTTCTTGAAAAATCTTTTCCAAACACGAAAAAACGAACTCGAAAAAAATACACATGATTTTTGTGGAAAGTCCGTTTTTAAAATTCAATGTTAAAATTTTATATGTAGTAAGAGGTGTAATTTGAATGGGTGAATTAGTACAGAAAAAGACAAGACAAAAGAACAAAGCACGTAAAGACAAGACCAAGACATACTCGCAGATTCAGGAGATGAACCTTAAAGACCGTATCTTTATGGAATTTATGGAAACGTGTCCGGATGGAACAGTCAAAGATATGCAACAAATCGTCAAAAAATATAGACCTCAGGCAACCGATAGTGCCAATTATCTGTACGGATGGAAAGTTTTAAACGATTCCGATGTAAAAAATCGTATTTCCAAGCGTAATCATCACAGATTAAAGGCAAAACAGTTGTCCTACGAAGAAAAGCTCATGTATTTGACTGGAGTGATTATGGGGGATATCGAGCCGACTGCCGAAACAAAAGACAGATTAAAGGCTTTAGATATTGCTAATAAGATGGAAGGTGTATACGTGAATAAAAACGTTAACATCAATCAGAATCTAACGATAGAGGACGAAAGAGCGATTGTCGAACGTAGAATCCGTCAGGTCTTGGGCGAGCCTATCGATGTCGAAGTTCAGGAAGTATCGTCTGAAAACGTAGAGGAATAGACTATTTGAATTCAATTCAGGAAAAGGTTGTCAAACTGTGCGAAAGCGCAGAACCTAAAGAGAACCTAGAGAAATGGACAAGAGGGTACATTCCTAAACATTACAAGCGTATCAACATCGAAATGTCCGAAGCCAAGCGATTAGCCATGAAAGGTGCTATCGAGTCTACAACGTGTTTTGAAACAAATCTGTACTTTACACAAGCCGTTATATTTGGAGCCGTTATCGAACACTACGAAACGCACAAATACAATCAAATCGTTGTTGTTACCACTTCACAGTACGGAAAATCGTATTTGATGGGGCAGATTGCCATTTATATCGGTGCAAACGGACATACTTTACAGGTCGCTGCAGGAACAGAAGCAACAACTCGCATCATCATGGGTCATGTTACAAAGCACATTCAAAATGCACATCAGGATATCAAAAGTAAGTTGCTTGTCGACAATCAGGACAAGATCGAAAAACTGCAGACCTCGGTTTCCAAAGAAAAACTATCCTTTAAAGGGGGAGGCTCAATCGAATCCATTACCTTAGGTGCAAGTTCAAGCGATGCCAAGAAGTCCAATCAGGCTATCGGTCGAGGTGGCGATTATATGCTTGACGAAGCAGGGCTTGTTCCAAACGAAGCGTATGTCGAGATAGGACGAAGAGAATTCTCCAACGTAGACGGAGAAAAAGACCTTTTGATTGAGATTTCCAACCCTCACCACGAGGGAATGTTCTACGACAAGCTAACAGAAGAAAATCCTCCTGAAGATACATTGATTATTTGGATGGATGTTCGTACTGCCATCGAAGAAGGACGAATACGAAATACACAACAAGTCGTACAGTCGGATTTCTTCAAGGTACAGAGTACGTGTCAGCGCTATTTCCTATGCGAACTCGAAAATTATAGTGATGAATCCATGTTTTCTAATATTCGATTGGACGATTCTCCTTTACAAGATGGATTTACGTACTTTTTAGGTGTCGACAGTGCCTACAAAGGAAAAGACAACATCGATGTATGCCTTGCCTGCATGGATTTATATAAAACTGTCCGTATTTTGGATATTTACACCATCGAAAAAGGAAAATGGGTGGATGGAAAGACCTCAGACAAGATTATTAAAGCCATTTTAAGGATTCAAAGACGGACAAAAGCCAAGGTTATCTGTGTCGATATCGGTTGGGGTGTCTATATTGTCGAGGGTTTAGCCAAATATGCATCGGATTTTAACGTTGTCGGTATCAACTTTGGAGCAGGAACAACGAAAAAACGCAAGGAAAACAACCATTATTCAGCAAAATACGGAGCTAATATGCGTGCCGAGATGTATTTGGATATGCAACAACTCATGGATAACGGAAAATTGACAATGACAACAAAAGTTGCCAATATCCTGAAAAATCAGATGCAGTATACAAAATCTACGGTCAAATCAGGCGGAAAAATCGCCATTATTCCTAAAGACGAGATCAAAGCCAAGATTGGAAAGTCGCCTGATGAATTGGATTGTTGCGTTTTATCCGTTCATTCAATTATGTTGTATAATATGAATGGAGGAATTTATGTTTATACACAAAACGAGTAGGAGGAAATAAATGTCGAACAAACGAATTTATAAAAAAAGACAAAAATTATCGACTTCTCCTAAAAGTCCTTCAACTTTAAAACCAAGATACAACGAAAACGATTGGTCGCAAGCCGAGTTGATCCTAGATCAGTTGTTAGAATGTAATACTGTTTGCAAAAACGGATTCACACTTGTTAAACATAAAAATGAGTTTGAAGAAATCGAATGGATGATAAATAACCTGCCGACTCTTCCTTATGTTATCGATAATTACCTGAACTTCATGTTCACAAACAAATTGACAACAGGAAATGAAGAGTTAGACAACAACGTTTTGAATCCTTTTCTTTATAAGCGAAATGCAAAAGGGGTTACCAATTATTCCGTTCTTAGAGATTCCATTCGAGATATGCTCTTGTATGGAAAGAGTGGCATTCGATGGCTGGATGAAGAAGACGGAATTATTCCAGTACCTGCCAAACGATATACAAGCATCGTGAAAAAAGATACCGAGTATTTAGGTTTCAACAGAACTGTTGCGTATGCCATTTCCATCGATGAGGATGAACCTATTTCTTTAGGTAACAAACCAATCGAATTAGATAGAGATGAATTCAGAAATTCAGGACGAATCTTATCTACAAACAAAGACTATATGGTTGTACTTCCTGAAGATTTCATCAATCTAAGAACCGATACAACAACCGAGAACGGAATCAGTAAGTTGAGACAAGATAAACAACGCTTAGAGTTGATTGGCAATGTTTATCAACGTTTGAATTACGATATCGTTTACGATGGTCCTGGTCGTTTGATCTTTTGGATGAAAGATAACTTCCTGAATGGTGGAGATATCGATGTATCGGCAAATGAGATTTTAGATCAGTCTAATGCTACGAAAGACTTACGAGCCGAGAGAGCTAGAGAAGAAGTTAAAAAACTAGCTCAGGAAATCAAAAACTCAAGTTCAGACAACGTTATCTTGGGAAGTTCTTATTTCGAGAACAAATTTGATCACATTCCACGTGTTACCAAGGCAACGGAATTCCTAGAATATCTTCAAATGAAAGAGGGTTCAATCCTTGCACAGTGTATTGGAATGACACCTGAATTGATTGGACTTGGAGATGTTTCAGGAAACGTTTCGATGGAAAAGATAATTGACAACGCAATGGTAAATATCATCATTCCAACGAGAGAGGGAATCGCAACACAGTTTTCTCCGTTGTTATCTGAGAAACTTGGACTTCCTAAAGTCTACTTCGATAAATACGAAGCAAGATACAACGTGGATAGATCAAGTGAATCATATAAATATTCATTGGCAGTCAATTCTTTGATTCAGGCTTACCAATCCTCAGTAGAAGAAGGTGGCACGATTCCAACCGATATTCAGAATCAAATCATGGAATCCTTAAAGACATTGACAGACCATATTATAAAAATTTCTTAGGAGGCAAAAACATGAGTATTTTAGAAAGCATCATGCAGGAAGCCGATGTAAAACCAATTTCCAATGTAAACGGAAGAGATGTTTATACATTTGCCGATGCAGTCAAGGTCAATAACAAAGAGAGAGCCGAGGAAATTCTCGAAGGTAAAGTTGACCTTGGAAATCGAGTAACAAGAGAGGGTGGATTGTGTTATGCAAGAACACAGTGTCATACAGTTGCAATCAATCCTGATAACTACTTCTTAAATCGTTATCGCAAGATTAAAAAAGACGAAAAAACAACGATTTATGAAGTTGTAACAGACTATCGAGCTATCAAGGAACAGTCTACTGGACGAGTTTATACGAACAATATCGTTGTTGAAATTGTCGAGAATTCAAAAACTGGTTTGAAATACATGGGCAAGAAAACTATTTCAGACCAAGAATTTATCAACAGTTTCAAGAGTAGCTTAAGCCATGAAGCACTGGCTAAGATAGCAAATGTAATCCTAACGGCTCAAAAGGGGCAAACAGAGCCAACGGGAGATTCCTTGGATTTCTAATATCCAATTAAAAACTGAATATAAAGAGGCAATATAGAGGGCTAAGAGTATTTAGGCATTAACGTTTTTACGTTTATTGCATAGATAAAGGCTCAATATATTGCCTTTTTTTGTTGATTGAAAGGAGAAAACATGGCAACTAACAAAAGAACATTCGATGTAAAAATCACTTTAAAACCTGAAGTTACAGCACAGGAAGATACTGTTTCCACAACTTCTGAAGTTATTACATTGGAAGATGAGCAAGCTCAAAACTTTTGGGCAATGTACCAATCTTATTTAAATGGACAAGGAGATGCTATTGGTTTTACATACTGGGACAAAACAGTTCTTGAAAAACCTAGCCCGACTGCTACAGAAGTCATTGCAAAAACGATTCTGTTTGAAAATGTTAAAACCGTGGAAAGAATGGCTACACAGACAACATCCACTACTGATTATGATTGCAAAGATTTAGAGCTTTGCTAGAGATGGACAAACAAAAAGAAATTAAGTGGTTTGCCACTGAAAAGGAAAGACTTGCATATCTGAGAGGACAAAACAAAGAGTACAAATTAAAACCAGTAGAGAAGAAGGCAAAACGTGGCACAAGCAAAAAAGATAGCAACGTTTAAACTTCACGATGCAATCAAAGAACGTACTCCAGTGGATGTAGTCTATCGTGAAAAAGGAATTACGAAATATTCCTATATTGTCCTTGATCCAGGTGTGGAATATGAGCTTCCTGAAGATGAATTGTTCCAAAAGTCAATTCGAGGTTGCGTGTTTAAAAAGCCTTATTCAAAAGCAATGGAAGATTCGCTTAAGGCAAATAATATTCCATACAAAGTTGAATTATGTAAGCAGTGTGGAGGGCGAGTTAAGAAACTTGCCTACAATCCGTTGGAGGTAATCGAGTAATGCCAGTACCTACTATCGTAAAAAACATTCAAAAAAGTTTGGATGTTCGTAAAAAAGCAAAGCAGAACATCGATGAATCCATCAATTTGGAATCTTTAAATGAAAAGAACGTGATGTTATCCGTTACAAATTCTGCGTTCCTAGAGGACAAGCCAACACGCTTGTTAAACGAGGGGGCAATTATGTATGAGGGTGGCGAAGATGTCCGTCTATTTATCGAAAAAGGGGCGATACAGAAGTTTTATAACAATCTCCCTGATGATTATGTAGGCTATATCTCTTTGGCACATATTCACTTATTCTCTTTACCATTAAATCTAGGAACTTGGACAAAACAAGACCTAGAAATCGTGGATTTGGAAGACGGAAGACAAGCGTTGAATGTACGTGCTCATTTAAATGATTCACTGCATATCGTACAAGATTTAAAAAATCAGGAAATCCCTTTGTCCGTCAGTGTTGAAATGGCAACAAGGATGGATTGGAGAAAGTCATTTGCACTTGGCTTTCCTTGCATACAAGAAATCGATATTCAAGGATTCTCCGTTGTTGGAAATCCTGCCAATGTCGACAGTACAAACGTAAATCTAACCATAGAAGGAGAAGATGAAATGAATTTAAAAGATTTGTTATCAGGTAAAAAAGAAGATATTCAACCAAAAGAAGATTTGAATACCGATAAACCTGAAGAAAAAGAAGTTACTGAAGAAAAAATCGAATTATCTAGCGATCAGTTAACAATTCTTGAAAGTTTCATGGAGAAATTCGAGACTTTGGAAAACGAAAACAAAGAATTGAAAGAAAAGATCGCAGAATTACAAGCAAAAGAAGCAAAAGTAGACGATAAAAAAGAGGCAGAAAAAGAGGAGAAATTAAATTCACAGGTTGAAGATGTTCTAAGTCGTTTAGAAAAACTAATGAACGGAACAGAAACTTCTAAAAAGGAAGAACCAACTGTAAATCCTGAATTTGGATTTTTAGGAAGTCTTGAACCTAAGAAAGGAGATAAATAATGCCTACATTCGCAACAAGTGTTTTAGAAAACAATTCAGTTGATATTGTCGATTTCGCTAAACTTAGCAACATTGGAGAAATTGGTATGGCACCTGATTTCTCACAGAATCAGTTAGCAAACGATTTCCAAAATAGATTCCCATTGGTTCAGTGGTTATTGAGTACATCTCGTAGCCGTCAGATTCAGACTGCATTTAACAATGGGTCTGCACAGATTCATCGTGATTCTTCAGGTGAATTGAATATCGTGCTTCCTTGGGAAGTTGGAACTACATTACCTGAAGATACAAACGGAGAATGTTGTTGGACACCACTTGATTTAGCTAAATGTGGTTCAGAAGTTCCATTAAAACTATTGTGTTTGAAAGATTGCGACAAAATCTTAGAAAACTTTGTATGGAGCAAAAAACGTTTTGGATCAAATGATTTAACTGGTTATTTTGCTCGTCAGGGTGAAACAGTAAAACAAGCTCGTGATCGTATGGCACGTTTAAGCATGGTTTACTTCACTTCTTACAACATTATCAATGGTACTTCTACAACTGGTACTTCTGTATTGAAACCATTCCACGGATTGTTGGAAGTAGTAGAAGATAAAACAGTTATCAAAATCTTAGGTCAGAATATCTTGGCAGCGTTCGATTCATTAGGATGCCGATTATCCGTAATGGGTGGCGCAAATACTGGAGAAATCATCTTCGCAGTACACCCATTGACATATATGGCTATCAAAGAAGTTATCGTTCCAGGCAAATTCAATGGTGAACTTCCTGCAAACTGGACGAAAGATGCTAATGGAAACGTTCGTTTCATGGGTTGTCGATTCATTGAAGAGAAGACAGTTCCAGTGGATGTAGCTAAGGGAACTGGTGATGTATGGATGTTAGACGGAAGAAGCGTTGGTGGAATCATGGGTACAACATTATCACCAGGTGAAGATTTCATCCGTAGAACAATCTCTACAACTGATACACCTTCTGATGGATGTGCTACTGAATGTACGTTCTACTACAACTTTGGTGCAGTATTTGGAACAAACCCTAACCGATTAGCCGTTATCACAGACATTCCATTAAGTGCAACTTGTATGGGTGCTACTTTGGATGGCTTGGATGCTTTGATTAAACCTCAGACAATCGTTCCAATTAACATTGCAACTGCCTAATGTTTGAAACAATCTACGAACAACTACAAACAAGTTGCGATTGCATCAGACAGTCTGATAAAAATGATGATTCGTTTAAAAAGAATGTCATGCAATTGGTCGATTTAATCAGTTCTATAACGTGTTGGAAAAACAGTTCATGTGAGACTTTCCTCTCTAGTGATAGAGAGGAGGTCTTCGATGTGGACTTCATCCGTTCTTGTCATTGCGATGGTGGATTGATGATTACCAATCTTTACTATAAAGAAGTTAAACCTGAAACAATCCAAATTGTTCTACAAACACGAGATGGAATCCATTTTGAAGAGATAGAGCTTGCAGACGAGGATTTCTCGTTCAATGCGTACGAAAACAAGCTATATATCGATTTATCGCCTTATGGTATCAACGATGTTTGTAATTGTAAGAAACTGCATAAAATCATTGTTCGTTACACGGCAGGATATGAACTTTTACCTCAGTGTCTTGTTCCAGTGTTCTGTGATTACTTGCAACATCTCATTGCATACAACCAATGCGATTGTAACTGTGATACTTGCGAGGATGAAACAGAGAATAAAGCACCAGTTGAACCTGATACGATAGAAGAATATATCCAACGAACATTGTTGATTGCATACCAAAGACAATTGGAAACGATTTCCCTTTGTGGAAGAAGCTATAGATTTTTAGGGATGGTTGTATGATTGTTAAATTTTTAGGCGAAAAAGGCGAACGAAAAAAAACTGGATGTCCAGTTTGTGGTACAAGAATTCGTGTTTCCAACACTATTTCATATACAAAAAGAATGATACTTCCAAGTGGCAGAGTTATGGTATTTGTTTTGAATCGTGAATACGAAGTCAACGAAAAGGAAGGACAATTCTTATTAGATTACCATTACACGTACAACAACGAGGAGATACACCCTTTTGTCAAACGAGACTGATTTGCTTAAGGCTTGCATCGATGCAGTTCAAGGACAGTTCGATGATCTAGCCGAACAGTTCAAAGAGACTATGGGGAATGAAATCCATAGCAAAGAGGGAACGTTAAAAAGTTGTATGTGTAAAGAAAAGATATCCGATACAAGGTATTTCGTTGGAATTGATCAAAACCAACTGAAAGCTAAGGCAGGATTTGATTATTCCAATGCGTATTGGAAAGGAAGAAAAGAAGTACGTCCTAAAAGAAAAAAATCCCTGCATTGGGAGGAAGATGGTAAGGATGTATTCGCAAAGAAGGCAAAAGCAACGAGTGGAGACCCATTCGTAGAAAGGGCTATACAAAAATTCAAATAAAGGAGAAAAGTATGGCTATCAAAAAAACAACTAAGAAAACCGATGTTAACGCTTTTATCCAGCGTAAGTTGTCCGTTTTGAATGCACATGGTGGTTACAAAGCAGAAAAAGCCATGACACGTGTTATTGCAAAGAATAAAGGAGGACAAGCCTAATGTCAAAGTGTAACATCAATCGAATCGTAGCAAACAAAGTTGGTTATAACAAGCTAGATAAAACGACTGCAGAAGTTACATTCAACTTAAGCCGTGATATTGATTCTTGTGTAAAGATCAATACAAAAAACTATGTTGATTATGTAGGTTCTACTGCACCAGTTTATTCACGTTTGGCAGTTCCTCAGGACATGATTAACGTTTGTGAATCCTTTGGATGTAAAAACTCAGGAACTTTGATGATTTCTACAAACAATGATGGTTCAGATTCTAGCTATACACATACGGCTAGTGCAACATTCGCAAAATCAACAAACGCTATCTTATTTTCTGCAGGTGTTATGTTCATGTATATCGACTTCCCAGTCGCAGGAAATTATGAATTAGCCGTAACAATTGCAGATATCAAAGACAGTACGATGACAAATGCCGATGTTTATAAACAGACTGTATCTGTTAAACATGAGGGTTATCAACCAATTACTGTTGACTTGGCAAAAGCTCCTGAAGAAACAGAGGGAGAGGGATGGACTGCAACTACTCAGGGTATCCGTGTAAAAGCTGAAGTTTCTTCAACAAGTGCAGAACAGACAGGATATATGGTTGGTATGTCTTCAATCTCATTCTTTGAAGATATTGACGATTTAGCAAATAACGAAGTTATCAAACTTGGATGCTTAACTGGTATTGAGGGAGATGACACGATCGATGCATTAGAGGAAATGTGTTTAGGAGCTAAATACGACACTTCAACAACGACTGTTGAACGTACAATCACTGCTTCTACATGGACACCAAATGCTATCATGCTAAACCCATTGATGCAGAGAACGGAAAAAACAGAAGGTTACTACATCGCAACGATTGAAGCAACAGTTAACACTTCTACAGACCATGAGGGATATGGTGAAGTACAACTTGCTGATGCATACATTGAAAAATGTGGATTCACTTACGCTTCATTAGCCGATGCTTGTAACGTAAACGATGCAATCTTAACTCGCATTGAACACCCTAATTTGATGAATTTGGATGAAAGACAATTCCAAGTTGTGAATTCTAAACTAAATCCAAATGTAGATTTCGAGGGTTCATATTTATATTTCAACGAAGAATTAGTCGGTAAGACAGTGATTATCTCTTATCCTCGTGCTTCTGAAGTTGAATCTTTCGTAGCAACAGAAAACGGAATCAACGAAAGACGAGTTCAAATGTCTTACTCAAAAGTTCAATCTGATGGTGTATTTGAAGTGCATGAATATCCAAATGTATTGATTACTTCATTCCCACAGACAATCAATAACAGTGATAGCGAATTATCATTCACAGTCAGTGTACAACGTGATGTGGATGGAAGTTTCTTCCATGTTATGAAACACAATCGTGCAGGCGAATACCTGTAAACCGATACAAACTAAGGAGGCAATATAATGGACAAATTTACAATCAATGATTGGTTAGATATTAATAAAAGTCTTGAAAAAGCGAGAGAGGATGATACACCTCATGCCGTTTTAAATAACGGCAATCTCGCAGTCGTAGGCGATGCAAATAAAACGGAAGTCAAAAAGGTTGATTACCAAATTAAGTTTCGATTTGAAGAAGGAGAACTTCAAGCGTACCCAAAAAACGCTAAAAAAGTAGGTAAATACATCATGTTTACCATCGATTTTGAAGATATTCACATCAATCCTAGAAAAGATATGTTACTTGTCGAATCGGCTTTAGGCATTTATCCAATTATCACGGCTCTAACAAATGTTGTAGATACTCGTAATAGTCAGATTGAAGAAATGCTTAAACAAGCAGGTGCAGAATATACAAAGGATGATGATGGACAGATTACTCTTTCTCAACCAAATAAACAGTTAGAAGATGAAATTGAAGTCATGAAAACGCAGGCAAATATTGAAATGATTCATGTTTACAATCAGGCAGGTGAACAAGGTCAACAAGCTATCTATGATTTCGTAAAAACTTTACTGAATATCGATGATGTATTGGCAGACCATATGCTACCTGGTTCTGTGTTAAATGCGTTATACGCAACAATCGTTAACAACCCTGAAATCTTCAACGAAACAGAAACAGTTTTTGGATATTAACAGAAAAGGAGAGTGGTAATCAAACCGATAACCGAAAAACCTACGATGCAGACTTGAATATCTACTCTTTTATGGCTCATTATGTTGCCAAAATATTGAAAATTCGCCCCAATGATATTCTTGATCGTTGGGGTGTTTCTGAATTATTAGTTGCATACGGAATATATCGAAACGAGGCACAAGAAAAAGCTTACTCAGAAATTGAGAGCTATAACCGAACGGCTAAAAAGAAAATACCAAGGGTCAATAGGTATGCCGTGAAATTCTATTCAAGAAAAGAATTGGAGGAAGAAAATGTCTCAACCTAGAGTCGGTGCAGAACTGATATTAGATACGAAAACTGCTCAACAACAGATAAAAGCTCTAAACAAACAAAAAGTACAGGTTGACCTCCAAGCCAAGAATCTTACGAAAGTTAAGTCTGATATCACAAAACTAGATTCTCAGTTAAAAGAACTAAACAATCGAAAGATTACTTTGGAATCCGATGCACAGTCTTTTCAAAGAATCAAAGGTCAGATTGAAGAAATTGATCGTGCTTTAGCAAATATCCGTAACCAAAAGGCTCAGATACGTTATTCAGATATTTTATCAGACGATGTAAAAAACACTTGGGTATCTCAATTAACGAAACAATCATCTTTATTGCAAGGACAAAAAGCAGTCCTAACGCAAGATAAGCGAGAGCTTCAGGATGTTTACAACGAATACAAAAAAATCAGTAAGCAAATCGATGCTTTAAATAAAAAGAAACTCGATTTACAAGCCGAGTTTGGTGATGCAGATAAAATCCAAAAGGAACTGGATGAATTAACAAGGAAATCTGCACAACTTGAAAGCGATAGGATAGACCTTGAGTTAAGACTAGAAGATTATCAACAAGTCATGTCGCAATTGAATAACATTGCGAGTGTAGCACAAAGAATTCAAAAATTTGGAAACAGTATGAGTAAGATTGGTAGTTCCATGACCAATCTAGCAAGCAACTTTTTCAATAATCCATTAGGTAGTCTAGGACATTTCTTAGTTCAAGGTGTTGGATATAGTGCCTTGTATCGCACGACTAGTGGATTTATGAATACGATTGAAACATCGTTTTCGGGCGCTATTAATCGTATGGACACGATTGCCAACTCAAGACGAACATTCCAAGCTATGAAATTTGACACAAGTGTTGTCGATGCTTCAATGGATGATTTGGAAAATCGTATTTTAGGACTTCCGACAACGTTGAACGATGCCATGCAGTCTGTAACCATGATTAGTTCAATCACTAGTGATTTACCTGAAGCAGTACGTATCTTTGATGCATTGAATAACTCAGTTATTGCCTTTGGAGGTTCACAAGAACAAGCCAACAGAGCGATTACACAGTTCTCGCAGGCAATGGGTACTGGTAAATTGGATGCTCGTACTTACTTGTCATTGACCGATGCAGGTATGTCGCCTGCCTTAGCTCAGGTAGCCGAAATGCTAGGGTATTCATCTGAAAACATGGGTGCATTTAAAACGGCACTTGGTGAGGGTGAAATCTCAATCGAACAATTTACAGATGCATTGATTGAGCTAAACGAAAATGGTAATGCTACGATGCGTGCCTTAAATGAATTGGCAAAAGAAAACGCACTTAAAAGTATCGGTTCATCCATGACTGTTGCACAGACACAGATTGAAAAAGGATGGGCTTCTATCATTCAGTCTATCAACGATACTGTGGAATCTTTAGGATATGGAAGTATTCCTGAAAATATCGCTAGATTTGGTAATGCCATGCGTGATTCCATGTATGGAGTTTCTAATTTTATCAACGAAAATCGAGAGCCAATCGGTGAATTCTTAGACTTTATCATAGATAAATTCAATGCAGTACAAAATGAATTGTCAAAACTTGATTTTGGTGATTTCACAGACGGATTGAAAGACTTTAAACCAGTTCTTGAGGGTGTCGTGGACTTAGTAAAAGAAGTCTATGATGCATTTAAAGGATTCGCTAGTTTCATTGGTGGTGGCGATATATCACGTGGTCTAGGAAGATTAGCAGGTGGATATATCACGTTAGCCTATGGATTAAGAGTATTAGGTGGTGTTCTTTCCTTTGGTGGGGGAACAATTAGCAAAGTAGCTCAACTAGCAGAATGGTTTGGTTCTAAAGGTAAATTCGCAAACTTTACTAAAAGAGGTTCTTCACTGTTCTCTATTTTCCAAAACAGTAACAAAAACAAATCCGTTACAGATTCTCTAGGTAAGGCAACCACTACTTTTGATAAAGGCGCATTCTATACCAAACTAGGAAATCAGGCTCAACTTGCGTTGATGGCAGGAAACATGATGTTGTATGTCGAAGCTATCAATCAATTGAATAATAAGATTCCTGATGATTTAAGCAAGTTGATTCCTAAACTCGCTACTCTAGGAGCAACGATGGGTGCAATGATTGGTGTAACCAAAATCATGAGCAATATGTCAAAGACAGTTGATCCCAAAACACAATTGACTGGAATTGTTTCTTTGATAGGTGCAGGAGGAGCTTTATATGTGCTTGCAGAAGCCATTGGAGAAGTCAATAAGAAAGTGCCTGATGATATTGGAAACTTCGCATCCAAAATGGCAAATATGGCAATTGCTATTGGTGGTATAGGAATTGTAGTCGGTGCATTAGGTGGTTTGGCAAGTTTAGGCAGTGGACTTGGTGGTATCATCATGGTTCTTGGTGGAATATTCACCTTAGTATTGGCAGGTATTCTTTATACTGTTAGTCAATCTATCTCTGCAATGGCAGACAGTGTCATGGATATAGGTACTGCTCTTGAAAAGTTTGGAAATATAGAAATCGATTCCAAAGGTGTATCGAAGAACATGAAAACAGTTACCGATGCACTCGATGATTTAACTGGATGGTCAGGTGGATTCTTTGGAGCGATTGGAAAGCTGGCAACACAGAAAATTGATGAGGGGAACATTGCACAAGCAAGTTCTAACTTGAATCAGTTACTCGATGTTGTAAAAGCTCTTGAGGGAATTCAAGAAGTTGGAACATTGGATGGAGATTCAATCGAAAAGAACCTGAAAGCCGTTAAGGAAATCTTGCAGGCTTTACAGTCTGTTATGCCTTTACCAACAGTCAATATTGAAAACATGAATACGGACAATGTAACTTCCATTGCCGAAAATATAGATGCTTTATCACAGTTGACAGATAAACTCAGTGCATTTGGATCAAAAGAAATTCCTGATATCGATGTCGAAAAGCTTACAACCACGATTACAAAAGTATCAAGCGTTTTAGAACAGTTGAAAGATGTTCAATTCCCTGATGTTCGATTAGGAACTTCTTTAACATCTGAGAATGCCGAAAACATAATCGGTGTCTTAGACAACTTGTTACAGATTTTCCCTAAAGTCAATGAACTTATCAAACAAGCAGAACAAAACCCAATCAATGCAGAAGCGTTTGGCAATGCAATCAAGAGTATTTCTGATTTGTTAGGTAAAATCAATGAAGATTTAATGCCAAGTGGTGAAACACGTGTTGGCTACAATATGGAAAACTTCATGAGTTCAGATACAATTCATAATGTTATCGATGCACTGAATGGCATGATTAATTTGGTTACAACTTGCAAATCCTTGATGGATACATTCACAAGTATGGATGTAGACTTCAAAACATTGAGAATGAATATTAACTCGATGTTAACTGCATTAGGTGGAACTGTCAGTGGGTATGGAGCAGTTGAAATTGACACTGAAAAACTAGCTCAGTTGGAAGAAGTTGTAGATACGTTTAGCACAATCGTAAGCAAGATGCAGTCTATCGGTCAATCTCAAATCAACTTTGAGACAATCAATAATATCATTTCACAGATTGGTACAGTCATTACAAATCTTGCCAATCTATCCAGTGTAGAAAATGCACAGAATGTTACTGCTCAGGTCGATGCCTTGATCGCTAAATTCCAAGAGTTATTAACGAGATTGCAGGGCATGGATGAACAGTTCTTAACTGTTGGTACAACTTGGGGAAATTCCTTGTATACAGGATTTGAAGAAGCCGATGTAACAGGACAATGTGTAGCTTATATCGATTCCATGATTGCCGAGTTAGGCAAGAAAGATTTCACACCAGTTGGTACACAGTATGGAAATCAGATTGTCAGTGGATTTAGAACTGCAGTAGCGAATCTTCCTAGTGCAATGTCGACTGCGATTTCAGGTTTAAATGCATACGCTTCAAGATTCTCAAGTGCAGGTGCAAATTTAGGGAATTCCTTTGCAAGTGCATTCAATGATGCAGTATCGAACTTGGAAACACCAAACATCAATGTAGAACGTGATTCACGAGGTGGCGAAGTTCCAACTGGATATTTTGCTAAAGGTGGATTTGCTAGAAGAGGAACAGATACTATTCCTGCCATGTTGACACCTGGAGAGTTCGTGGTGCGAAGAAATGCAGTAAAAGGTATTGGAGTGTCCTTCTTGAAAAAAATCAATGATATGGACTTCAAAGGTGCTTTCAAAGGCTTGATGTCATCGCAAGGAAATAATTCGATGCAAGCGACTTACAACCACATTGTGAATAATACTTCTAACTACAACTATGGAGATAGAAGCATCACCATCAATGGTGGAAATGAACGTAAGCAACGATTAAAAGCAAATAGATTTATGAAAGGATTGGCATATTAAAATGTTTGGAAACTGTGAAAACTTTAACCCTGTAAGACAATATGTTCAATTCAATGATTTGGTCTTTGATTCTACGGATGTGATTAGTGAAGCGAGTTACAAACAAAGCACAAAGACCGAAACAGAAGAGTATTCCTATGGTCATGGTAGCTATGTGAATTTCAAGTCCTCCCAACAGTTTTTAACTGAGGGAGACTTGAGCATGACCATTAACATTGACTATCGAAAATATAGAAGAGAAGAGAGGAAATACCTCAAAGATTTTATCAAGCTCAACTTGATTAAAGCTGGTCGTATATGGGCAATTGAAGATAACAAGATTTTATGGGCATATGCTTATGTAACGGACTTTTCAGACGATTACTACAAGTTCAAAGGGCATATATCCTTTGATATAGAGTTGAAACTATATGAGGGAGTATGGCACATTGCAGACCCTAGAAGAACGTATCTGATTCCATACAGTACGTGTAACTTCCTAGAGTGCTATGACTTTAGAGACGATACAAACTGTGGCGATTGTTGTGTGAACTGCGTAAAGCCAATGGAAGAAGATTGTGCATCTTGTCTGTGCCATTGCGATGATTTGGTAAAAGAAAATTCTTTATGTGTAATCGGTCGAAATATCTTAGATGAATTCATGCGTTGTGGAGAATCATTTTTGCTTGTATATGATTGCAAGCGTTCAGAAGAATTCTTTGGCGAGGATTCATACGGAAAGAAAATCTATAAAGCCGATGTATGTAAATCAACGATAGCAGGACAGTTCTATTCAGGAACTATCCTAGATACAACGAATATTGATATTCGTATCGAGGGTAAATTTCAAAATCCTGAAATTAGTATTAACGGAAATCGCATCCGTTTGATAGGTGATTATGACGGAACAATCACGATAGATAGAAGTGGCTCAGTCATGTATTCAAAAGGCGATTGTTGCCCATTTGAAGAAGTGGATTTAAACAATGTAGAAATATTGGATGATTTCCTATTCACTGTGAAACATGGCATGAATAACGCAATCGTAAAGAATTCATGTTGTGAAATGGCGAGCATCTATATCTATGTAGATGAAATAACGTACTAGAAAGGAATGTGTATGGCAGAAGAATATTGTTCACCTTGTATAAAACTACAAGAAGAAAGTGCAGAATTCTATGAAAATGGTGTAACCGATGCAGTCTGTAATTCATTAGGTGATAACACTGGATTCAATCCTGAAAGTGGAAATAACACTTGTGATGATCTAAAGACTGCAAACGACTGTTTGATATTAGGAAATATCGAAGAGTTACCTGCATATGATGTCTGCAAATGGAAAGAGTTCATGGAACAGTTTTTACCTAACCAGTACAACATGAACGAAGCCATGATTTGTGCTATCTGTGGACTTTGGAACAGTTTGCAGAATATGTTGCTTATGAATTTGGCTATCAATGCAAAATATGAGATTCGACAAGAAACAAGAGGGTTATCTGTTTCTGTCGCTCGTAACGGAGATTGGGTATTCAGATATTCTGATTGGAATAACCTTGAAGAAACTGAAAAAGTAGGAGATGGAGTTGTTACTGGAAAAGCCGATTTCTGTATGTCGGTTGGCGAAAATAAACAAATCTCATGGCATATACGTAGCGTAACTGTCAGTACGTTTACATATACGGCAACAAGTGTTGTTCCTGCATCTAGACCAAGCATTACAATTCGTGTTCCAAATTCTAGTGGAGAAGTCATCTATCAACGAGAAAGTGTACAAGGAAATATCTCAGAAGCTATCAATCGTACAGTGGACTTGAATTTATCAGGAACATTGGGAACAGGTCAGAGTACAGATTGGATTCAGTTCTTATCCATCTACAATGACTGGGTAGTGGATGATGAAACAAACTTATACGTTCAATTCCAAAATAATAACGTGGATAACGTTCCAACGTGCTAGGAGGTAGCTTATGACAGTTGTAGATAAAGATATATGTAAGGCTTGTGAGGACTTACAAGCCTATGCACCTGAATTTGTTATAAAAGGTGTAACCGATACGATGTGTGCAAATCTAGAAGCCAATCAAGGATTGATGAACAAAGGCAGAAAGAATTGCACAGATATTCATAATGCTATTGATTGTTTGGTTGGTGGAATGGCAGAAAAAGCACAAGCCTATGACCCTTGCAAACCAAATCAACCAATTGAAGATTTAGCTAAAAACGTTATGCACGTAATGGATATGTTGGCTTGTTCAGATTGTGGACAGTGGGAACAAATCGAATTGATTTGGGAAGAAATTCAAAAGATATGGGATGCTATTCACGATTTGGAAGATTCTTTAAGCGATGCAAACGGAAACATCAGTAAGATTCAGAATGCATTGATTAAACTTCTAACTAATATGCGAAACGCAGGTTATTGGGAAGCATCAGGCGATATTTTAGACGGAAATGTGAAATCAGGAGTTGGAGTAGCCTATGGAACGATGAATCACTTTGGTGGTACTGCCGATGGTAACTCATATATCCGTACAAATACAGGACAAACAGAAAACGATACTGTTGGAGGTATCTAATGGCATGGAACACATTTTGGGGTGCATACGATAATACAGGTCCATTTTCAAATGTTGTGCTAGGTGGAGACCCTAGTGCAACTGGACCATTTGGCATTCCTTTAACCGATGCTCATAATGCAGGGTTTGGACAAGGGATTGAGTTTACGGATAATGGGAACTATGGAGTTACGTTTAAACTGAATTTAGTTGGATATGCAGTAAATGATTCGCAACAGTATGTTCCAAACTTGCACTATGTTCCTTATGGTGGAACATACGATTATATTTTGATCGTTTCAACTTCAAACAATAATCAGGCTTCTTGGAATCAGATTTTCAACGCTAAGATTTTTTCTCATCCTGGAGGGGCAAACCTATGTTACGGAGCAAATTGGCACGTAATCGCACAGTCTAGTCAATGGTCAGGATTTTTCCAATTACCAACCGATACAACACACGTAAAGGTTGAGCTACGAGGTGAGGATGCAACTTTACCTCACGAAAATATATATTCCATTCAACAGATTATTCCTGAATTTAAGCCTTGGGCAATTCGTAAAGCAAAACAATGGAATTCTTTAAATAGACCAAGTGGATTCTTCCATATCCGTAAATCAGGACAATGGGAAGATAAATCAATCATGAGTGGCAGTGAAACAGGACAAGTCAATCAAGGAACATCGAGGATAAGAAAAAATAACAACTGGGTTGGACAAGGAAAGGTAGGTAACTAATGATACCTTATTTTGAAATCCTAGAATTTGGCAATGTAAAAAAACGTTTTCAATTATCCTTGTCAAATATATCTATGTCTAATGAAATGATGTCTATACCTACGATAGACATTGATGGAGTAGCCGAATTACTTCCTTATTTGAGAGGGAGAAAAGAAATTCGTGTTTATACAGAAAATGCCATCTTCTATTCCAATACACAGTCTGTAAATGTGAACACAAACACTGGTGTATTAAGTATTTCTTGTTCTCATGTCATTAAGGAGTGGGAATACAGACAAGTGCCTACAAACTATGCCACGAAAGATAAGACGATACCTCAAATCTATGAAGATGACGAGATGAAGTATTCAAATGAATGGATTATGAACTTTGATGAAAAAGCATCTCAAGAAGTCATTGACTATGTGTATTCAAGGCAAGATAAACTCAGTGCCTTAACTAGAACGTGTGAATTGACACCTGATCTATTTTGGCGAGTTCCTTTAACAAAGGATAAACGAATTGAAGTAGGTGTTTTTGGAGAGAAGAAAAGTTACACTGTTTCTTTAAGACCAAGTGGAAAAACCAATATTCATATCTTAGAAGAACCTGAAATCAATGAGGATTGGTCTAACGTTATCAACTTGGCAACAGTGTATGCGAATAAATCAGACAGTGGGATGTCTTCACTGTCTTTGAGAGAGGTATATAACGATACTTCCTTGCAAGACCCTAACTTTCCAGTAGTTATTATTCGTAACAATATTAATAACGAACGTGATTATAACTATATAGATTATCCAAAACTAGCTCCAAACAACCAGTTGGAATATGCAGTTATCGATACAGAATCCGTTGCAATGGAAAGTGGATTGTTTATTGAGGGAACGTTTGCTTTTGATGATTTAAACCCATTCTCATTGGAAGAAGATGTAGAAGATGGGGAAGAACCAGTAGGAAGTGGAAATTGGTCTCCTCAAGCCTTTATAGATGAGTATAACGGACAAAGAATCGAGATGGATGGTGTTCCAGTAGCACAACCTTATCAATGTGTAGATGCATTCAAAAAGTGCCTTGAAATCATTGGTTATCCAAATCCATCTAGAGCCATTGGTGGTGATGGATATGCATGGAATATTTGGTTTAACAGACAATCATTAGGGTATGATGCTTATTTTGATTATCCAAGTACACCTCAGTTTGGAGATTGGGCAGTCTTTAATAAAGCAGGAGATACACCTGATTCTCACGTAGCTATGTTTGTTTCTGATAACGGAAATGGAACTGCTCAATTCTTTGGGCAGAATCAACCTCAGCCATATTGCACAGTTACTTCGATATCGACTGCAAATATCTTAGGTTGGTTGCGTGTAAAACCTGAGTTTTGGCAAGGAACATACAATCCTGAATCAGGGAATGGTGTTAAAAACATTACCGATGAGGACAGAATCAAATGTGCCAAGGCAGTGTACGATGCTACGATCAAAAAACTAATCTACGCTCGTAGAAAATATCAAATCACTGTTCAGACCGAAGAATTACCTAGTGATATCAATGTAGGCGATAAGATTCGTTTTATTTACGATATGAAGAAATTCCATATCGAAGAATGCTCAAACTATATGCGTAAGCTTATAGAAGAAGATGATTGGTATTACATCGTAAAAATGGAACGCAACGTCAATGCCGATGGAACAACCACTGGAAAACTTACCTTTGAGAAGTTCTTACGAGTTGATAGAGAGGGGAAACAAGAATCATGATGGATGAATATAGCAGAGCCATAAATATCCTTGCAGAGAACGTATACGAGCTTAAACAGAAGCAACGATATAGTTCTGTACAACGAAGAAATCAAAGTGTCGATATGTACGGATATGAATTGACTGGTCATGGTTCTGCAAGCAGTCCTGCTACGCTTGGTATCAGTGTTTCCCAAGACTTGATTTATTACAACCGATACGAGTTTCAAATCGTTATCGAAAATGCAAGTGCAACTTCTTTTCAGATTCTGATTGATGGAATCGATTTAACACCTTATTTCCAATCTCAGTTTAATGGAGCTTGGATTACTGGAAATGGTGTTTATCCAAACAAAGGAACTGCACATTATGATGTACTTCTTGCGACTGGATATATGAACGAAGCCGAAAGAAACCAAATTTTAGAACCTGGTTATAAAGAAGTACAAGTGGTAGGCAATGGAGATTTTGATGTGAAGATTATCAACTATATGAAGTATTCACATTGCAATCGATAGTTTGCGAAAACTCACTATTTTAAAATCCATTATATAATTTTATTGTAGGAAAAAACGCATATGAATAGACTTGAAAAAATGGAACTTCACTTGAAAAATCACCCTAACGATTATCAAACTGCTATCGCTTTTTTGAAGTATCGTAGCAAGGAATTTGACAAGGAAAGAAAACATAAACAAGACAAAATGCGAAAAAATATAGCCATGTATAAAAGGAGGCTTAAAAGTGCAGAATAAACACTCTAGCGACAGTATAGCCGAAGATTTGATACGTGCTTTCACACAAGTAGGAAATACCGAATTACATACGAAAACACTACTAGAAAAGCGTGTATCTGAAATAGAAAATGGCATGATTGAGGACGATCAAATTTCTGATCAAATGGAAATCATCAATGAGCTTAAAGAAGATTTAGAAGCACAAGCTCAGACACGTAGAGAACTCATGCTTTATTTGTACAGGCTTTATGGAGAAAAAGGCAATAAGGAATATTGGTGTGTGATAAAGCATTTGTCATACGCTATGTACACAACCTTTGAAGCATATCAGGCAAGCAATAAAGACGAAGAATTATTTTCGTTGTATCTGCAGATTAACAAAATGTTCATCAAGGCATTATCGCAATTCCTAGGTGTAACCATTACGGAATGCAGTGCTTGTTTTGGCGATATCCTTAAAGCCGAAATGAAAGGAGACGAACAATGAGTCTAAATCCACGAGTATGTAAAAAAAGCTATAAAGTACACATACCTATGATGGGTGAAGCGTGTGAATTTTGGCTTATTACAGTAACAGATGAACAGTCTATTACAAACCCTGATAAAGACCACGCTTATTTAACAGATGATGGTAAATTATTTGTGTTTAATGGAGATTCATTGGTTCGAGTAAATTGCGATATATGTTTTACGCAAGAAGAAAGAGAAAAATTAGAAGGAATTGAAGAGAAAGCTAATAATTACACATTGCCTGAAGCAGATTCAAACCATTTAGGTGGAATCAAAATTGGATATAGTGAAAACGGAAGAAATTTTGCAGTCAAATTAGACAACGGAAAAGCCTATGTTACAGTTCCTGAAGATGACGAACAATCTATACCTTTAGCATCAGAAGAAAATGTTGGTGGTCTAAAAACAGGATATGAAGATAATGGGGATTATCATGGAATCAAATTGGATAATAGTGGAAATGGATATGTGAAAATTGAAATACCCGAGACTGTTACTATTTATTCAGGAACATCAGACACCCCACCTAGTGAGTGGAAAGATGGTGATATTTATGTTCAGTATGAGGAATAGTGTATGGCATTTGGACAAAGTCAAGAATTAGGTTGGATTGAAGCGTGGTCAAACGGACATTATCGTGTATCAAACTATGTAGCATATAAACAAGATTTAGAAAATAGAAAACTTGAAATCACAATGACGAACCAACAGTGTTGTTCATTGGATAATGCTCATACATTCCACAATGACGTAGGAGTAAACAACGGATATGGTTGGCAAGTCATGGGAGGACAAGTAGTTGATGTAAATGATGCCGTTAATGTTCCTGCAGGAGGGTGTTGGACACATAGTGGTGATAGAAACGCAGTTGTAACAGTTAACTATTATGATGATGGAAGTGTTCCTGACATACTTATGTCAACGCAATTTATAGCTGGCATAAATCAATACGATACACCCGAATTTGACTGGACAACTAAAAACATAAAAACGTTATTTCCTAGTATTAACGCTAAGGTGCAAGCTCCAACAATTACTAATGTAGATGTTATTTCCTCCACTTCAGCAACAGTAGAATTTACAAGCGTAGAAAACGCAACTGAATATCATATTACGTTGAAACACGTAGATGGAGCAGTTACGGCATATATAACAACGGACACGAGATATACATTTAATTATCTTTCTCCAAACCAAAACTACACTGTTACAGTTCAATCTGAAGATGCCTATGGAAATCGAAGTGACGCATCTGAACCTTACTCATTTTCAACGAAAATTAATGTAGGACAAGTTGTTAACCTGATATATACAGAAAAGACAGCAACCAGTTTCGTATGTAAGTGGGATGAAGCAACCAATGCAACCTATTATTCAATAGAAGTGAAAAACACAAACAATCCCAGTTTATTTGATGAATCTTATGAACAAGTTGAAACAGAATTATCGGTAGATGGCTTAAAATCCTATACTCAATATACAGTCATTGTAAAAGGCATGAATGGAGATATTGAGGGCGAGGAAACACAATTAAGTGTTATAACAAATAAGTTTGAAGCTCCAACTGTGAGTACAACAATAGGAGTTAATCAAGTGACTGTTTCATCTTCTGATGTAGGAGCAAGCCAATACAACTTTAACCTATACGATAGTGATAAATCACTTTTAGAATCGCAAACAATCGAAGGAAGAACTTACGTTTTTCGTAATTTGGAATCTGGAAATTATTTTGTTCAAGTTGTTGGGTATGATGGAAATTACGGAGAATATAGTGGGTATTATGCATTCTCGATTACTGAAGAAATCTTAGACCCACCTGGAGGTTTATCGGTAGTAGAAACTACACCAACTAGTGCAACTTTATCATGGGATGCAGTAGCAGATGCTACTGGATATGCATTATATCTGTATGACGAAAGTACGACAACTCAAATTAAGAAAATATCGCCAATAACAAGATTGGATTATACGATTACAGGATTAACACCTGAAACATGGTATTCTGCAAGGTTAAGCTCTATTAATTCAGACGGAAAAGAAGGAGAGAAAACTGACATAATAAGTTTTGAAACATCAAAATTAAAGAATGTAAAGGTTCTTGTAAACGTAAATGGCGTGGCAAAAGAAGGTACTATGTACACAAATGTAGCAGGAGATTCAAAAAAAGTTATAGATATATATTTTAATGTTTTAGGAGAAGCAAAGGAGGCAGTTTAGTATTATGAGTGAATGCAATTTTGTCGAATATGATGAAGTTCTTGTTCCCGTTCCAAGTCAACCTGACGTGGAATATGTAACTAAAGATGAACTTGAAGAAGTCGAAGAAAAATTAAGTGATTATAACAATATTGAAAACAAACCAAGTATTAATGGAGTTACACTAGAGGGCAATTTAACATCAGATGATTTAAAAATCGTATCAAAAACAAAACTTGTTGAACATGGAATGAATGATACAACATTTACTCTTCCACCAAACGAATTTCATACATGGGGAGAAATAGCAAGTTTGGATATTACTTTGCAAGAAGGAGAAGAGGGTGTTGTTAACGAATATTGGTTTGCATTTACTAGTGGTGCTTCTCGA
>ERZ826146.1159-NODE-1159-length-26415-cov-36.290288_pt1 | contig 26415 bp, 18 predicted proteins | sample MGYA00519857_ERZ826146 | MGnify/ENA primary metagenome ERZ826146 (study PRJEB31778, sample SAMEA3449222) | human gut metagenome | biome: human gut; feature: human-associated habitat; material: faeces | place: United Kingdom | collected 2010/2012 ...
GTACGAGAATGGTCATCACCTCGCTGTCGGACATGAGGCACGGGCGGTTGCGGCGGCGTTTGCCGCAGGTGTCAAGCGTGTGTTTTTTCAGTTCAGGAGCAAAATATTTGCAGAACTCATCGAGAATACAGAAAATTTCTATTAAATTTGCATCAGTCATGGGAATGGATGTTTTTATGTAACTTATTGATTGTCAGTTATAAAGATACTAAAAATATTTCATTTCCACAACTTTTTCAATCGTTTTCTTATACCGAACTCACGTTAATTTAGACGAATTGCTTACTTCATGGCAGGCATTATATGTCAAGCGAGTTCTCGTTCAACAGGAAGTCGTAAACGCTCATTGTAGTTATACCAGCTTCATTGCGGTGGACCATTATATCGTCACCGGTAACTATGATTCGTTTGAAGAAATCGTCCACTTTCATTAACGAAGCCTCTTCCTGCTCGACTTTCTCCCTTGTCGGCAAAGAATACGCCGACTGCACATAATAACGTTTGCTGCCGAGGTTGCATACAAAGTCTATTTCCAATTGCACACGTTGCTGTTTGCCTTCATGGTTTATCGTCCTTGTGGGAACAACACCGACATCAACGTTAAAGCCACGCATAAGCAGTTCGTTGTATATGACGTTCTCCATCAGGTGCGTTTTCTCCGTCTGGCGGAAGTTCAACCTTGCGTTCCTAAGCCCCAAGTCACAGAAATAATACTTGAACGGCGTGTCAATATAACGTTTGCCTTTTATGTCATACCGTGTGGCTTTCTCTATCAGGAAGGCATCCTGGAAATAATCAAGATATTTTTTTATCGTCGCACTGCTGATTTCCGCTTTCTTCACGCTCTTAAACGTGTCTGCAAGCTTGTTCGGATTGGTGAGACAACTGACGTTCGACGAAATGATGTCAAGCAGCTCTTCAAGGTCATCATCCTTCCGTATGTTATATCTGTCTTTAATGTCACGAAGGTAGGTTTCGGAAAACAGCGACTTAAGGAATTGTGATTTTTGCGCTTCCGTGGTATAGTCGAATATCTGTGGCAGGCCGCCGTATGTCATATATTCATCAAGTCCTTTCTGCACCGTTCCTTCATAAACGGACATATACTCCTTGAACGACAGCGGATACATCCTTATTTCATGGCCTCTTCCCCTGAACTCGGTTATAACGTCCTTTGAAAGAAGTCTGGCATTGCTCCCGGTCACATAGATGTCAACATTGCTCCTCCGCAAAAAGCTGTTCAATACGTCGGCAAAATCATCGACCAATTGGATTTCGTCAAGAAGGAAATAGTGCATACCATTATCCATTATGCTTTTGTCAAGGTATTGATAAAGTTCATCCGGATTACGGAGTTTCCTGTTTTGGAAGCTATCAAGATCCACCTTTATGATATGAGACACGTCAACACCAATATTGAGCAGGTTATTATAAAACAGGTTGAACAACAGGTAAGACTTGCCGCACCTTCTTATACCAGTGATTATCTTAACGAAGCCGGTATGCCTCATTGCCTCCAATTCTGAGAGGTATCTATCGCGTTTTATTTCCATGCTATTTCAGATTTGTGACTATATTGCCGGATATTTGCAGTACAAAGATACTCCAATTTTTCCAAAGAGCCAAACGTCTATTTCATATTTGTGGCATCTTGTCCATATTTATAAAATAAAAATCGGAAGTGCTTAAAATATGGCAAAATAATCGTTAATGGCCAAAAAGCAACGGATGAAATGTCAGCAAATCTTGCTTAATATTACACGGAGGATAGACCTAAACGGCTGTCTTTCTTATATTTTTCATGATGAGATTAGAAAATCAATAATTTGTTTAATATCAAAATGATTTTTGATGGGTTGCAACGAAAAAAATGGCCAGTTAGGGTCTTTGTCTATGCAGGGGAAAAGAAAAATAGGAACAACTACGTAACGGATTTTTTACAGAGGTTATGCTATTATTTTTGAAGATATGGTAGTGTGGATTAACAGTCAGCTTCCCACCGACGAAGAGATTAGGCAAGCATTAAGAACGGAGGTACGTATGTATCCTGAAATGGCAATTAGGGAGTTGACTGTTAATATGCTCATTCATCAGGGTTTTGCAGAACAAGGATTCCCGATGGTAGAAATATATTCGGATAGGATTGAAATCTCCAATCTTGGGCTGCACCTTATAAGTGTAGAACACTTTATTGACGAATATCAATCAAGGAACGATTCTTTGGCTGAGAGAAAATGAACAATCAATCATTAAGGACAAAACTCGGTATTGAGGACAGGAATTATCCAATGGCTTCACGAATTATAAAAGACACTTTGGAGGCCAAATTAATAAAAGAGGAAAGCCAAAATGGAGCATAGCGGCATAATTATATTCCTTATTTGGCATGAAGAAACAATGTAACTGGCACGTAACTGATATGTAATTGGGAAAGCATGCGTGCATTATAAGTTTTTGATAATCAGTGTGTAAATTTTGCAAAGCCATGTAACTGGCATGTAACTGAGAGGTGTGAATGCCACAAATAAATAAAACTTTATCTGACATTTGCTATATCAAGAATCTGGTACTATTGGAATGCTGTCACAGTATTTTACATCATGTTTTTGCGTTATAAGTGATGAAGTTGGCTTTTATTCTGAGATAGTTCTATCTTTTTTTTACAAGTTTTTTGTTAATTAGAAGAGAAAACGTTTTTTTACCTAGAGGCAATATTCAACAATCACAGAAAACAAGCTACATTCTTTACATTCAATAGAAGTGTTAATCTGGAAAGATTTTTGTATGATTAAAAACAAATAATTATATTTGCATATAAGTTTCTTGAGTAAGTGAACGAATAGATACAATTCACTATATCTCTTATTTTTTATTCACTTTAATTTACTGTTTATGAAAATCGAAAGTGCATTAGATATAATCAACAAAGGTTGGGAAGAGAATATGCCGTCGTTGGATAAAGGTTTTTTGCTGTTAGATACTTTTGTCAAATATCCGGATTCAAAATTGCCTCAAGACCTTGACGAAATTTATAAGAATTTTTTGGATTATGTTTTATTCGTTGAGGGGTTACAGTTTCCATACTTTTATTATCTGAATCGCATCTTATCAGATTCTGAAACTATTGGGAAACTGTTAAAATACATACGACAATACCAAACCGATAAACGTTTAAATACGAAAGAAGCATATAAACTATTAATCCATATAAACAAGGATTTTAACGGCAATGAAGAATATGACATGGTAAGGGGCATATTTGATGCATTCAATTTGCCTGATAAAGTTTACACCCCTGCAACTATTGCGTTATGTAATAATGATATGGAGTCATTTGTCAAGGCCTTTGAAAATGAAGACTGCACCGAGCTTATGAAAGCTTTATGGATTCTTAAGTTTTTGCTCTATGGTTCGGTATCATTAGCAATAGGTGATGAACACGAGAAACTTTATAATGACATTTGGTTTAACGGCCACGCATATGATGCCTTTTTCTATTATGGCTATGGTGTGAAAGGTAAAATCAAGGATGATGTAATAAAAGATATGATTAAACTGTTTATAAGTAAAAAATATCGTTATGATTTTTCACCATATAATGCACCAGTATCAAATTTTGTAAAGCGATATAAATTGAATGACCAATCATGGTTAAATAAATTAAATGAGAAGAATTATAATGAAACCATTAATAGGTCCATAAAAGACGTGGATGTTTTTAAAGAGGATTCATTGGAAACCGAATGTCAAAATATTGGGATTTCTTTCTTGTTAAATTCGTTAAATTATCATAAGGGGGCATTAAAAAATGATTTTGACAAGCCTTTCTTTGATACATTACAATTTGAGTGCAAAGAAATGCCAGCCCCTGATTCTATACAAATATCATTTGCAGATTACATCGAATCGTGTCTTGCGAGAATATCGTTTTCTTACAATGTAGTTAAAAATATCATACCTAATGGCAATAGTATTCTAACAAAAATAATAGACCGTTTCCCTGATTTTAATAAAAGGATAGTTGGTTCTAATTCATTTTTTGATGTTTATTTTACACACTTATTCCCAATACCAATTAAAGAGAATAAAAATGATGTAATTAAACAAAATAAGAAGCCAAATAGTAAAGCCCATCTTGTCGAAAATTTCCAACTGGATAGATTTCCTAAAGAATGTAAAGGAATAACTAAGTGGTACCAGGGTGAGGATGATGAGACATACGCAAGTGCTCTTCATTATTTATATTTATTTTTAACAGGACAGATTGCATTCAAAGAATCCGAGCTTAAGAGTGATGAAGTCAGAAGTATAAAACTTGACATAGAGATTGAAACTGAATTCATAAATACAGAAAGATGTTCTGAAGAAGATTTTATTTACATATTACATGGCAAAATTGACAAGAAAAAGGTAAGTGCGAATCCGATAATTGAATGGAAAGAAGACAAAAAGATAGGAACTAAAATAATGATGGGTGCTTTCTTTTATGTATGTTGTGGAGCAGAAATTGGGAAGGATGAACTCGGAAATCTTAAACCTAATCCAGGTGAGTATAGTAACTGCTACAGTTTTAATGGTGAATTTGTAAAACTTTCAGAACTAAAGAACAAGGGTATAGATAAATATTATAAATTTTGGAGTGTTGTAATAAGATTATGTTGTGCAAGAGCAAAAAAATATCCACAGATTTTATGATTGACAGTTTGAAAACACGGGGAATTTGACGGGGATTTTTAGCAAAATAAAATGCTAAATAATTGAAATTCAACTACTTAGCACTTTTTACAGTGACCCCGTTGGGATTCAAACCCAAGACCTTCAGAACCGGAATCTGACGCTCTATTCAGCTAAGCTACGGGGCCGGCAACATGGATTTGCGGCGCAAGACGGCCGCGAACCGTGTGCAAAGGTAATACATTTTTCCGACATACAAGGCTTTTCGGCGGTTAAAGTGAGCGCAGGCCGTTAAAGTATTTAAAACGAAAGATTGTGCAAAACTGTTGCCGTTGTTTACAAAATTGTGTATTTTTGCAGCCGTTATAATACTATTTGACCTAAAAACAGCTAAAAATGATAACATTTATCATCAGTCTCATAGCCCTCGTGGCGGGCTATTTCATCTACGGGCGCGTGGTGGAGCGCATCTTCGCTCCCGACAACCGGCCCACTCCCGCGGTCAGCATGGCCGACGGCGTAGACTACGTCGTGCTTCCCGGATGGAAGATTTTTATGATTCAGTTCCTCAACATCGCGGGCACGGGCCCCATCTTCGGCGCCATCATGGGTGCGAAGTTCGGCCCCTCGGCCTACCTGTGGATTGTCCTTGGATGTATCTTCGCCGGCGCCGTTCACGACTATTTGAGCGGCATGCTGTCTGTGCGCCATGGCGGAGCGGGCCTGCCCGAGCTGGTAGGCGCTTACCTTGGAGGGCGCACAAAGAAGGTGATGCTTGTGTTCTCGGTGTTCCTCCTGCTCATGGTCGGTGCGGTGTTCGTGTACAGTCCGGCCCTCATCCTCGGCGACCTTTGCGGCGATTCGCTCACCTGGGTGTACGTATGGTGCATCATAATCTTCGTTTATTACTTCCTCGCAACGATGCTGCCAATCGACAAAATCATAGGCAAGATATACCCGTTCTTCGCCATAGCCATGCTGTTCATGGCCGTAGCGCTGATGGTTGTGCTGTTCGCCAAGTGGCCGTCGCTGCCTGAACTGACCGACGGCCTTGCCAACATGAGTCCGCAGTCGGGCACAATCTTCCCCTGCCTGTTCATCACCATAGCCTGCGGAGCCATCAGCGGCTTCCACGCTACGCAAAGTCCGCTCATGGCACGGTGCATGAAGAACGAGCGCCAGGGGCGGCCCCTGTTCTACGGGGCGATGATAACCGAGGGCGTGGTGGCCTTGATATGGGCCACCGTGTCGTCGTATTTCTTCTACGGAGGGGCGGCCGCCGAGCTTGGCGTTGCAGCCAACCTGCAGGCTCCGGAGGTGGTAACAACGGTGTCGAGCGGATGGCTCGGAGCGTTCGGCGGGGCGTTGGCCATCATCGGAGTCGTGGCCGCGCCGATAACGAGCGGCGACACGGCCCTGCGCAGCGCACGCCTTATCATAGCCGAGTTCCTGCACTTGGAACAGCATTCCATACGCCGCCGCATATATATCTGCATCCCGGTGTTCGCCGTTACGCTCGGCCTGCTGTGGTTCAACATAGCCGACGAGAACGGCTTTAACGTCATCTGGAATTACTTTGGCTGGGCTAACCAGACGCTGGCCGTGTTCACCCTGTGGGCCGTTACGGTGTACCTTGTGCGCAAGCGCAAGTTCTATTGGATTACGTTGCTGCCCGCAATGTTTATGACCGCCGTGTGCACGGCCTTCCTTCTGACATCGGACACAGCCTTCGGGCTGCCCGTAGTCGTCGGCAACGTTGCAGCAATAATAGTCATTTTGCTGTCTGCCGTGCTCTTTGCGGTGTGGAAAAAGAGGGCGGAAGGCAAAAAACAAGGAGATTAAGAGTTAAGAATTAAGAGTTAAGAAAATATGTCTTGCTGGATTATCTGCAAGACATATTTTCTTAACTCTTAATTCTTAACTCTTAACTTCTCAAAGTCTTTCAAGCTGGACGGTGAAGTGGCGCATGAGCGGAGCTTCCCATGTGATGCGCACACCGCGCGTTATCTGCTCGCGGCGGTCGTACACATTCTTCAGCGCGGCTGCTATGACGGCCATGTGGTTGTCGGTATATACCCGGCGCGGAATGGCGAGGCGCAGCAGGTCAAGCCCCGTAAAGCGGTTCTCCCGGGTAACAGGGTCGCGGTCGGCCAGCAGGTATCCTATCTCGCATCCGCGTATTCCGGCCTCGAGGTACAGTTCTACCGTAAGCGTCTGGGCGGGGAATTCCTCTTTGGGAACGCGTGTGAGCACCTTCGGGGCGTCAACGAAAATGGCGTGGCCGCCGGCCGGACGCTGGTAGGGAATGCCGTACCCGTCGAGCAGGCCGGCAAGATACTGTACCTGGTGGATGCGCGTCTCGAGGTTGTCGAACTCCGTATTCTCGTCCAGTCCGATGGCAAGCGCGTTCATGTCGCGGCCGTTCATGCCTCCGTAAGTAAGGTAACCTTCAAACTGTACGCAAAAACCCTTTGCGCCTTCGTACCACTCTTCCTTGTTGGTGGCGATGAAACCACCCATATTCACGATGCCGTCCTTCTTGGCGCTCATCGTCATTCCGTCGGCCAGGGAGAACATCTCGCGCGTTATCTCCTTTATTGTCTTGTCGGCGTAGCCTGCCTCGCGCGTCTTGATGAAGTACGCGTTCTCGGCGAAGCGTGCCGAGTCGAATATTACGGGCTTGCCATACTTGTCGGCAACGGCGCGCACCTGCCGCAGGTTCTCCATTGATACGGGCTGTCCTCCGGCTGTGTTGTTGGTAATGGTCACGATGATGAAGGGTATGCGGTCGGCGTGTTCCTTCAGCGCGTTCTCAAGCTTTACGGGGTCGACGTTGCCTTTGAAGGGCACTTCAAGCTGTGTGTCCTTGGCCTCGTCAACGGTGCAGTCGAGCGCAACGGCCTTCCTTCCCTCGATGTGTCCTTTCGTTGTGTCGAAGTGGGAGTTGCCGGGCACGATGTCGCCGGCGTGTACAAGGTACGAGAACAGCACGTTCTCGGCGGCGCGTCCCTGATGGGTGGGGATGAAATACTTGAAGCCGGTGAGCCTCTCTACCGTTTCTTTCAGCTTGAAAAACGAGTCGGCGCCGGCGTAGCTCTCGTCGCCGGTCATGATGCCGGCCCACTGCCTGTCGCTCATCGCGCCCGTGCCGGAATCGGTCAGCAGGTCGATGTACACTTGGTTGGCCTTGAGTTGAAACACGTTGTAGTGGGCCTCGCGTATCCACTGCTCGCGCTCGGCGCGCGTGCTCTTGCGTATAGGCTCCACCATCTTGATTTTCCAAGATTCTGCAAAAGGTAGTTCCATAGTATAAATGTTTTTCATGAACGTGTTGCAAATATACGACATTATGTCTCATCTTCCAAGTACCGGCACGTATTTTTAACACAGTTTCCAAGTAGAAAAGCGCAAATAAGGCCATAAAAGGTGACAATATGTAAGGTTTGGAGGCTGCGCCTGGATGGCTTTTGAATTGAGAATGGAGAATGGAGGATGGAGAATTATGATTTGCCTTGTTGGCAGACAGCCTTATAAGGTAATCATAATTCTCCATCCTCCATTCTCCATTCTCAATTCAAAAGGCGGCAAATTGCAAGGCAAAAGGCCGTCTTTTGCACGCTAAAAGGCCATGTTTTGCAAGGCAAAAGGCGGCATATTGGAAACCTTTTGGCTATCAGGCCGTTAGCAGGCGGCTGCAAGGAGGAGGGCGACGGCAAACCGGGCTGGCTACTACAAAAAACCAAAAATCTTGCCACGGGCGGCACATTTAACGGATTTTTTATGTAATTTTGCATAAGGCAAGTGACAAACACTCTTAAAAACCATCCGCCGTATGCAGACAAAATGCCATCTGTCGGTGCTTGTCAACAGGCAGGCCGAGAAATACGGGAAGCGCCGCGCTCTGATATACCGCGGCTTCGGCGGCACCAAGTGGAAGTCGGCCACATGGCAGGACTTCGCCCGCAAGGTGCGCCATGTGTCCAACGCCATGCTCAACATGGGCATCGGAGTGCAGGAAAACGTGGGAGTGTTCTCGCAGAACTGCGTGGAATACCTGTTCACCGACTTCGGCGCGTTCGGTATCAGGGCCGTCACCGTGCCGTTCTACGCGACGAGCAGCGAGCAGCAAATCCAGTTCATGATAGACGACGCGCAGATACGCGTGCTCTTCGTGGGCGAGCAGGAGCAGTATGACAAGGCGCGGAGGGTGTTCGCCCACTGCCGTTCGCTGGAACGCATCATAATCTACGACCGCCGCGTGGAGATGAACCCGGCCGACAGGTCGTCGATATACTTCGACGATTTCCTTGCCCTCGGCAACAACAGTCCGCGCCAGTCGGAGGTGGAGAAGCTGCACGCCGAGGCCTGCGACGACGACCTTTGCAACATCCTCTACACCAGCGGGACAACAGGCGAGAGCAAGGGCGTAATGCTGACCTACGGCCAATACCGCGCCGCTTTGGAGGCCAACGACAGGATAATACCCGTAAGGGAGACCGACAGGGTGATGGACTTCCTGCCCATGACGCACATATTCGAGCGCGCATGGCTGTTCCTGAGCATAAGCGAAGGCGCGGAAATAGTAATCAACACCAACCCGAAGGACATACAGCAGGCCATGCGCGAGATGCGGCCCACGTGCATGTGCGCCGTCCCGAGGTTCTGGGAGAAAGTGTACGCAGAGGTAATAGACCGCATCGACCGCGCCACGCCCGCGCAGCAGAAACTGCTGAAAAGGGCGTTGGAGATAGGCCGCAAGCACAACATAGAATACCTCAGCCGCGGCAGGCGGCCCACAATGGCGCTCAAGATGAAGTATGCGCTGATGCACCGGACGCTGTTCAAAATCGTGCGCAACGAGCTGGGGCTCGACCATCCCAACATATTCCCCACGGCGGGAGCCACCGTTTCGCCCGAGATAGAGGAATTTGTCCACTCCATCGGCATCTGCATGATAGTGGGCTACGGGCTTACCGAAAGCCTCGCCACGGTGTCGGCGGACCACAAGGGGCGGCCGTTCACGGTAGGTTCGGTAGGCCGTCCGCTCGACGGGCTTGACATAAAGTTCGGCGAGAACGACGAAATACTGCTCAAAGGGCCTACCGTCACAAAGGGATACTACCACCGCGAGGAACTTAACAGGCTGGCGTTCGACGAGGAAGGCTACTTCCATACGGGCGACTCGGGCTATATACGCAATGGCGAACTCTTCCTGAAAGACAGGATAAAAGACCTGTTCAAGACGTCCAACGGCAAGTACATAGCGCCGCAGATGATAGAGTCGAAACTACTGGTTGACAAGTTCATCGACCAGATAGCCGTCATAGCCGACCGCCGCAAGTTCGTCTCCGCGCTCATAATACCCGACTACGCCCTGCTTGAAGAATACGCCATGAAGCACGGAATATCCTTCAGCAGCCGCGAAGAACTGTGCGCCAACGCCGAAATCCACTGCATGATGGCCGAGCGTATAGAGACACTTCAGCAGCAACTCGCCAGCTACGAGAAGATAAAATGCTTCACCCTGCTGCCACGGCACTTCACGATGGAGAGCGGAGAGCTTACAAACACGCTGAAAATAAGGCGCAAGGTGCTGGCGAAAAACTACGCCAAGGAGATAGAAAAGATGTACGAGGAGGAAGAGACCCACCCCAACCCTCCCCAAGGGAGGGAGCTTGATTAGCTTGGAAGCAGCCTCCCCTGGGTTGTGTATCAGTACTATCCGCCCCATCAGTCCTATCCAACAGCCGTATAACCCCATAACCGTAAAACCGTATAACCCCAAACAGCATAACCGTAAAAACCAATGATAACAGCAGAACAACTCAAGGACGTGATGGAGCGCGCTGACGCGCTGCACCGCTATCTTGAAATAGACAGGAAGAAAATAGAGCTTGAAGAAGAAGAACTGCGCACCCAGGCGCCCGACTTCTGGGACGACCCGAAGGCCGCGCAGGAGCAGATGAAGAAAGTGAAAGACATCCGCCGGTGGGTTGACGGATACAAAGAGGTGCGCACGCTGGCCGACGAACTGCAGCTGGCCTTCGACTTCTACCACGACGAAATGGTGACGGAAGAGGAGGTGGACGACGACTACGCCAAGGCCATACACGCCATAGAAGACCTTGAACTGAAGAACATGCTGCGCCAGAAGGAAGACCCCATGGACGCAGTCCTCAAGATAAACAGCGGCGCGGGCGGCACAGAGGCGCAGGACTGGGCGCAGATGCTCATGCGAATGTACATGCGCTGGGCCGAAGCCCACGGCCACAAGGTGACCATAAGCAACCTTCAGGACGGCGACGAGGCCGGCATCAAGAGCGTCACAATGGAAATAGAAGGGGGCGAATACGCCTACGGTTACCTCAAGAGCGAGAACGGAGTGCACCGCCTTGTGCGTGTGTCGCCGTTCAACGCGCAGGGCAAACGCATGACAAGTTTTGCCAGCGTGTTCGTCAGTCCGTTGGTTGACGACACGATAGAAGTGTACGTCGACCCGTCGAAAGTCAGCTGGGACCTATTCCGTTCGGGAGGAGCCGGCGGACAGAACGTCAACAAGGTGGAGACGGGAGTACGCCTCCGTTACCAGTATGTCGACCCCGATACCGGCGAGGAAGAGGAGATATTGATTGAAAATACGGAAAGCCGCAAACAGCTGGAGAACCGAAACAACGCCATGCGACTGCTAAAATCGCAGCTGTATGACCGTGCGATGAAGAAGCGTCTGGAAGCCCAGGCCAAGATAGAAGCCGGCAAGAAGAAGATTGAATGGGGCAGCCAGATACGCAGTTACGTGTTCGACGACCGCCGCGTAAAGGATCACCGCACTGGCTATCAGACAACAGACGTCGACGCGGTGATGGACGGCAAGATTGACGGTTTCATCAAAGCGTACCTCATGGAGTTCCCTGTGAACGAGGAAGAATAAGCGTATGGTAGCTAAAGAAGTTAAGGAAGTTAAAGGAGTTAAAGACGTATGTCTTGCCAACTCCGTGCAATCAGACATCTATCAGCACAGCAAATGTCTTTAGCTCCTTTAACTTCCTTAACGCCTTTAACTACCAAAAGAAAAAGAAATAACCTTAACTTAAATATCAAATAACTATGAGTCAGAAAAGCAAAATACGCCACGCACAGCGCGAGGCGCAACAGGAGAAGCAGGCAAAGAAAGTAGTTGCATGGATATTCGCGGCGCTGATAGTGCTCGCCGTGCTGTTCCTTATAATCGCGGCGATGAGCTGACGCGGCATGAGCGGAATGGAAATAGAGCGCAAGTTCCTTGTACACAAGGCCGGAAAGCCGTATAAGGAGCAGGCGTATGCCAGCAGCCGCATAACGCAGGGCTACATCTGCGGCGAACGCGGGCGCACCGTCAGGGTGCGCATCCGCGACGGCCGCGGCTTCCTTACAATCAAGGGAGCGTCCGACCCGACGGGAACGGCACGCTACGAGTTTGAAAAGGAGATAACGCTTGACGAAGCGCAACATCTTATGAAGCTGTGCCTGCCGGGACTGATTGACAAGACCCGCTACCTCGTCCGTTGCGGAACGCACGTCTTCGAGGTAGACGAGTTCTACGGGGAAAACGACGGACTGGTGATGGCCGAAGTCGAACTGCAAAGCGCCGAAGAGCCTTTTGACAAGCCGGAGTTCATCGCCGAAGAGGTGACAGGCGACCGCCGCTTCTACAATTCACAGCTGATGAAGACGCCGTTCAGTGCCTGGCGCGACACCTTGCCGCCAGAATTCCGATGACGGCTGCAAGCGTAACGCCGGTAGCATTGGCGGCAAAGTCGAGCCAGTCGCCGCTCCGCCGGCCGCCTGTACAATAAGCCTGAAGCAGCTCTATCACGCCTCCCATCAGCACAGGGGCCAACCACGCCCACACGAACAGCCGCCTGCCGCTAACCGCCTTGTGCAACTTCAGATACTCAAACCATATTGCAAGGCACGTGCCTGCATACATTATTATATGTGTCCACTTGTCAATGAACGCGACATTGTCGAGCGGAGTATGCGGCGGAGTGCAGAAACACAACACCCATATCACAGCCAAAAACAGGCAGGAAACGGGGTATTTCCTTATCAAATGACTTCCAATCTTCATTTTTACTTATATTTTGCTGCAAAATTAAGATGATTTTCATACATTTGCAACTGATTGACAAGTAAAAATATAATTATCCCCGACACACCCACCGTACACCGCCTGCACCGCTGAAAGCCGCAGGCACGATGGCGCCGGGGCACAACCAGACACATCATCATGGCAAATCTTGAAAGGGCGAGCTTCGGAAGCAAGCTCGGAGTAATCCTTGCAACGGCCGGCTCGGCTGTCGGCTTGGGCAACGTATGGCGGTTTCCTTACATGGCCGGCGAGTATGGCGGCGCGGCGTTCATCATCATTTACATAGGCTGCGTGCTGCTGTTGGGCATACCGTGCATGGTCAGCGAGTTCATAATAGGCCGCCACGCGGCGGCGAACACAGCCCGAGCGTACCACAGCCTGTCAGGAGGCACACCGTGGGCGGCCATCGGCTATTTCGGCGTTTTCACCGGAATGCTTATCACGAGCTATTATGCCGTGGTGGCAGGATGGTGCCTTCAGTACATCATGGCATCGGCATTAGGGCAGCTTAAAGGGTCGCCGGAATTCTTTGCCGACTATTTCACCACTTTCGAACAGGACCCGTTCAAACCCGTATTGTGGACTGTCGCCATCATCCTTATAACCCATTACGTCATCGTACACGGCGTCCGCGGCGGCATCGAGAAGGCCTCAAAGCTCATGATGCCGGCGCTGTTCGTGCTGTTGCTCATCGTCGTTGTGTCGGCCTGCATGCTTCCGGGAGCCATGAAGGGAGTGTCGTTCCTCTTCAAGCCCGATTTCAGCAAGGTTGGCGGCGACGTCCTGCTCGGTGCTTTAGGGCAGTCGTTCTATTCGCTGAGCATCGGCATGGGCTGTCTTTGCACGTATGCGTCTTACTTCAGCCGGCATACGAACCTTATGAAGTCGGCCGTCCAAATAGGCGTGCTTGACACATCGGTAGCCATTCTGGCAGGACTGATGATATTCCCGGCGGCGTTTTCCGTCGGCATCAACCCCGATTCGGGTCCGTCGCTCGTGTTCATCACCCTGCCCAACGTGTTCCAGCAGGCATTCGCTTCCGTGCCGGCGGTAGGCTATATTGTTGCCATCGCCTTCTACGCCCTGCTCGCCCTGGCGGCACTTACGTCGCTAATCTCGCTCCACGAGGTGAGCACCGCCTTCGTACATGAGGAGCTGCACACCACCCGCAAGCGTGCCGCGTGGGTGGTAACGGTCACGTGTTCGGTCATCGGAGCAGTGTGTTCGCTCTCCTTGGGGAAGTGGGATTTCCTGAAAATCGGCGACCGCTCGCTGTTCGACTTCTTCGATTTCGCCACAGGACAAATCATGCTTCCGCTCGGCGGTTTCCTCACTTGCCTCTTCGTAGGCTGGTATCTGCCGCACAAGATGGTGCGCGACGAGTTCACCAACTGGGGCACGCTGCGCGGCAAACTGTTCCATACCTACCTGTTCTGCATCAAGTTCGTGTGCCCGGTGTGCATCCTCCTGATATTCCTCCACCAGTTCGGGATAATATGAAAAGCGCCTTGCACCGTATAGCCTCATAACCTTACAACCCGATAACCTTACAACCTGATACCTTAATGAAATCCTTTTTCTACCTGCAACGCAACGACCGGCGCGCCTTAACGGCCGTGCTGGCCGTCATTGCGGTTGTTGCCGGGATAATGATATACATCGGAGATGGCGGCAGCATGCCGCCTGCAATCGCGGCTGACTCCACTGCCATTAATGCCGCCGGCGGAGATGCGAGGGGCGGCGGAACGCAAGACGGCGGCTACTACGCCACGGAAGGACGCAAGGCGGAGCTGTTTGCGTTCGACCCGAACACAGCCGACAGCACCCAGCTGCTGCGCCTCGGCCTCGCCCCGTGGCAGGTAAGGAGCATCTACCGCTATCGGGCAAAGGGCGGAATTTACCGCGACAAGGCCGACTTTGCGCGCCTTTACGGCCTCACTGTGGGGCAATACCGGCGGCTGGAACCGTACATCCGCATCTCGCCCGACTACCGTCCGGCCAGCGAAGTGTACTCGAAGCCAAGCCATGACGCATACGCCCGCGACACCATAAAATATCCATTGAAGCTGAAGCCGGGGCAGACCGTCAGCCTGAACGCAGCCGACACCACCCTGCTCAAGCGCGTGCCGGGCATCGGCAGCGGCTTCGCCGGAGCGATAATCCGCCTCCGCGAGCGGCTGGGAGGCTTCTACGACACAGCCCAGCTGCTCGAGATTGCAAACTTTCCGCAGTCAGCCCTGCCTTACTTCACAGCCGACCCGTCGGCCTGCAAGAAGCTTAACGTCAACAAACTCACGCTAAACCAGCTGCGCCGCCATCCCTACATAGGCTTCTACCGCGCAAAAACCATCATCGACCACCGCCGCCTTCACGGCCCGATACGCAGCTTCGAAGACCTACGGCTGTACCGCGACTTTCCCCAAGAAGCCATCGAGCGGCTAAGGGCATACGTGGAATTTTAAGGAGAAGAAGAGCCTGACAGCTATCGCAAAGCGCACAGACACCCACCCCAACCATCCCGAAGGGAGGGGGCGTGGCATGCTTTTGCCGGTTAGGGATATTGGTCTTATCGGCCTTATTTGTCCTATTCAATTGAATTGTGCCGATAAGGCGAATGGGGTTTATGAACCTTTGAACGAGAGAGAAACCGCCTGCCGCTAACTGCCTGGTAATCAGCGGCCAGCCAAAAGGCCACCTTTTGCAGTCCAAAAGGTGGCCTTTTAGCTGGCAAAACACGGCCTTTTGCAAGCTAAAAGACGGCTAATTGCAAATTAACCGTTTTTTAATCACACCGTTACCATTAAATTAACCTCTTTTTAACTACTGCAAAGCTATATTTGCCAAGACATGAACGATACACATACAAGTCAGAATTAACCTATCACCAAAACACATCATGAGAACAAAAGCATTAGCAGTTTTAGTCTTTTTACTGTCCGCCGTAAGCGCGGCATGGGCCGACGGCGGCCGTTACACCATGTCGCTTGACGGCGGAGGATGGTCATTGTGGTTAGACAAGGAAGCCTCGTGGCAGAACGACAAGCTCTATCTTCCCGACGAAGCAACCGACCTTTCAAAGCTGCCTGTCAACCCTCCGACGGGCGGATGGCAGCGGCTTGAGGGCAACAAGGACGCCGTACAGGTGAAAGTTCCGGGCACGGTTGAAGAGTATATGACCGTAAGCGACAACCCGAGGCCGGAACATTCAATCGGCGTAAGCTGGTGGTACCGCACTATAGAAGTGCCCTCCGAACAGGCCGGCCACCGCTTCCTGCTCTTCTTCGAGTCGGTACGCCTGCGCGCGGAGGTCTACCTCGACGGCCAGCTTGTGGCCTACGACATCATCGGAGAGACACCCTTCAACGCCGACATAACCAAGTTCGTGAAGCCTGGACAGCGGCAGACACTGGCCGTCCGCATAACCAACCCCGGCGGAAACTTCCACTGGCAGGACTTCACCGCGCAGACATGGGGCAGCTATCTCATACCGCCGGGCCGCGGATTCAGCGGCATAATAGGCCGCGTAAAGCTCATCGGGGTCGACGATGTACACATTTCCGACCTCTATATGCAGAACACGCCGGCCATGACAACGGCCAACGCCATAGTGACAATCGACAACACGTCGGGCAAGACGGCAAAGAAGGACATCGAGATAACCGTCAGGGAAAAGGCCGAGGGCGGCAAGACAATCTTCACCAAACGCCTGAAGAACGTCGAGATACCGGCTGGCGGCAAGGAAGTGACCGTGAAAATCGAAGCTCCCGACGCCAAATTGTGGGACCTCGGCTCGCCTAACCTCTACGTTTGCAACGCCGAAATGAAGAAAGGCAAGCGCACGCTTGACTCAGAAAGCCGCACGTTCGGCTTCCGCTGGTTCTGCGCCGACGGCATCGGCAAGGACGCAGTGCTGCGCCTCAACGGCAAACGCGTGATGCTGCGAAGCGCCATCAGCTGGGGATATTTCCCCGTAACAGGCCTCGGAGCGACCGAAGAAATGGCTGAAAAGCAGGTGCGCACGGCACAAGACATGGGCCTCAACATGCTCAACTTCCACCGTTGCATGGGCAGCCCCATCGTGCTCGACAAGGCCGACGAACTCGGACTGCTCTACTACGAGGAGCCGGGCGGATTCCATTCAGCCGGCCACGACCCCTTCATACGCGCCATCGTGAACGAGAAACTGCACCGTATGGTGCGCCGCGACCGCAGCCATCCCAGCCTCATCATATACAACCTGATTAACGAATTCGGCGGAGCGTTCTCCCGTGACAAGGAACTTGTAGCCAAAAGGATGAACGACATGCGCAAGGCACACGCCATAGACCCCAGCCGTATAATGACGTTCACGTCGGGATGGGCCGGCAAGGAATGGGTGGAAGAAGACTCCAAGGCGCACATGATGCCCTACGACTCTACGCTGTACATGCGCGGATGGTATGACAACCACCGCGCCGGAGGCCCCGCCACATGGATGGAGGAATACTACAAAGGCCCCAATGACAACCTCATGTACACCTCCAACCGCCGCGAAATATACATGCGCGGCGAGGAAGGGGCTATCTCCACGCCGCCGCGCCTTGAGCTTATAAACGCGAAACTGTCGCAAACCGGCAAGACGGGATGGGACGGTCTGTTCTGGAAAAGCCAGTACAAGGCGTTCACCAAGTTCTTCCACGACAAGGGGCTTGACGCCTGCTTCGGCACGCTTGACTCTCTTACGCGCAGCATGGGCAACGTCCAGCTTGAGCATCAGGGCCGCCGCATACAGGGAATGCGCATGCAGGACATAGGCGACGCATACGTGATAAACGGATGGGAGGCCATGCCTTACGACAACCATTCAGGCGTTGTGGACATCTACCGCAACCCGAAGGGCACGCTGTCGATGTTCCAATATTACACGCAACCGCTCTATGTGGCCGTCGCTTCGCGCAACCAGGTGGTGAAACTTCCCGGCCAGGCGGCTGTCGATTTCTACATTGTAAACGAGAAAGACGTGAAGGGCGCGCACACGCTTAGCGTGCGGATGATGTCGCCCGACGGACGCGAAGTGTACAGCAGGACGGCAGACGTGAACATCGCCGGCGGCGACACGTTCGGCCAAAAGCTGCTTGAGAACATAGGCATGCCCGTAAACAGCGGCGAGGGAACTTACCGCATTGAGGCAGAACTGAAAGATGCGAGCGGCAAGACAGTGGCCCGCGGCCACGACGAAGTTGTGGCAGTAAGCTGGCAGGCGTCAGACCTTGCAGGCCGCGGAGCGTACTACGGCAACGGCGGCGACAAGGTGGCGGCCTTCTACAAGCAGGCTACGGGACGCGAACTGCCGGCCTTCACGCCCGAAAGCGGCAAGCTCGACTGGATCGTTGTCAACCGTTCGTCGCTCGACGAGCCTACCGTCATGCCCGCGTCATGCTTCAAGGACAAGGACGGAAAGAGCACACTGAAGGTGTCATGGTTCCGCGACCAGGACTTCAACGGCCTCGCGGCGACCAAGACCGCGGAAGACATCAACCGCACGTTCGTTGACGGAGCGCAGCCCGACGAATGCCTGCCGGCCAACCAGCCGTTCTCAGTGAAGTGGGAAGGCGACTTCTACCCCACCGAAACAGGACTTTACATGATTGGCGTCGAGACTGACCGCGGCGTGCGCATACACGTAAACGGCGAACAGCTTGTCGACGAATATAACAACAACAAGCCAGTGAAGAAGCAACGCCCGATAAAGCTCGAAGCCGGAAAGCCCGCCCACATAGAGGTCATTTACAGGCAGAGCGGACAAAGCGGCACGGTAAAGGTGAAGTGGGCAACGCCCAGTTCGACGTCCATTGCGCCGGAGAAGCTGCTCGAAAGAGTGAAGAACGACGGCACGACGCTTGTGCTCCTCGGCATGACGGAGACATGGATGCAGTCAGTGGCCGACTATACCGGCACCGACTACAACGGCTACTACGCCGTAGGCAAGGACTGGATTGGCGGCATACACTTCGTCAAGGACCATCCGCTCTTCGACGGGCTGCCCGTCAACACCGCCATGAACTGGCCCTACCAGGCCGTTGTGCGCGACGGCGACCAGCGCTTCTGCTTCCGCATCAACGGCGAAGACATGGCGGCAGGCTCATACCGCAGCACGCCGTTCGAGCTTGGAACAGCCGTGGGAGTGATACCGTGCGGCAAGGGAAGAATCATCTTCTCTTCGCTCGACATAGCCAACAACCTCGACAATCCGGCAGGTCCGGCGGAAGTGGCAAGGAAACTTCTCTGCAACTACATCAAGTATTCATCCGCCAAATAAACGCGCGACGGCAGCTGCGGGGACACCATCTAACCATCAACCAGAAATCTCCATGTAACCCGTTGATTGCCAGCGCGTTGGCAAAAGGCCGTCTTTTAGCTCCTAAAAGACGGCCTTTCAGGCTGTAAAAGGTGGCCTTTTGCCCTCTAATTTGCCGTGTTTTGCATTGAGAGTTGAGAACTGGGAATTGACAATTATGATTTGCCTTGCTAACAGACAGCCTTAAAGGTAATCATAATTCTCCATCCTCCATTCTCCATTTTCAATTAAAAGAAACACCCACCCCAACCCTCCCTTCGGGAGGGAGCTTAATATGCCCTTGTCAATCGGCCTTATTAGTCCGATCAGTCTTATTTGCCCTATTCGTCCAACAGAATTACCTTTCCCCTCATTTTACCACCAAACATCTAACAAACGAAAACCACAATGCAAACAAAACATAACCTTACAACACCCAGCAAGTGCGCGGCGGTACTGCTGCTGGCAGCCTTCGCCATCACAGCCGACGCCCAGCAGACAGTGTTCAAGCGCGACTTCTCGCCGGCAGAAGGCATCATAACGCCGGACGAAAAGCCGTACCGCGAGGAGATTTGCCTCAACGGTTACTGGCTGCTTCAGCCCAAGGAAGTACCCCAATCATGGAAAAGCGGCACGGGAACGGCACCCGAACTGCCGCCGCCAACCGCCGACGGATGGGAGGAAACACGGCTGAAAGTGCCCTCACCAATCAACGTCAACGACTGGGGACGCGGATACAAGACCGGCGAGGGGACGAAAAACCCGTACACGCCAAGCTCGGTCTACTTCCCCAGCTACCCCGAACGGTGGAACAACGTGCGCATGGGCTGGCTGAAAAGGACGTTCAACGTGCCCCGTGAATGGGACGGGAAACGCATCGTACTGCACTTCGAAGCCGTGGCAGGCGACTGCGTTGTGATGGTCAACGGACGCGAGGTGTGCCGCAACTTCGACTCCCACCTGCCCTTCGAGGCCGACATCACCGCCGCCGTAAGCACCGGCGGCGACAACGAACTGCTTGTAGGCGTGCGCCACAGCAAGCTATTCGACAAGGTGCATCCCGACTATCCGAAGATGGCGGCGACATATCCGCCCGGCTCGAACACCGACAACCTTATAGGAATATGGCAGGACGTGTACCTCTGGGCGATGCCTGCCACATACGTGGACGACGTATTCGTGCAGCCATTGGTCGACAGGGGCGAGCTTGTAATGGAAGTGACCGTAGCCAACAGGTCAGCAAAGGCGCAGACGGTGACCGTAGGCGGCGAGGCGAAAGAGTGGCTCAACCACGCCGGAAACGACGTTCTTACAGCCCCGGAGCCAAGCTGGAGCCTCGGCAAAAGCACGCTCACCGTGCCCGATGCGCCAAAGATGAAAATCCCGGCAGGCCAGAGCCGCACGTTCACCATACGCCAGCCGATAAACGGGGAGCTGGCTTTCTGGACACCGGACACGCCCAACCTGTACACACTCCTGCTGCAACTGAAGGACAAGAAGGGACGCACCATTGACTGCAAGGGCACCCGCTTCGGCTGGAGACAGCTCAAAATAGTCGGCGACGAGTTCCGCCTTAACGGCAAGAAGATACAATGTTTCGGCGACATACAGCACCCCTTCAGCGCATATATATGCTCGCGCCGCTTCGCATACGCATGGTACAAGATGATAAAAGACTTCGGCGGAAACGCCGTAAGGCCGCACGCGCAGCCGTGGCCGAGGGTGTATTACGACCTGGCCGACGAGATGGGACTGATGGTTTTGGACGAAACGGCCCTCTTCGGAAGCTCCATCCGCCTGAACTTCGAGGACGACATGACATGGGAAAGGGCGCACGAACACCTGCGGAGGCTCATCATGCGCGACAGAAACCACCCCTCGGTGATAGGCTGGAGCGCAGGAAACGAGACCTTTGCCATCGCCCTTCTGAACAAGCCTCCTAAGGAAATGGCCGCCAAATGGGACGACAAGCTCGTGCAACTGACGCTCAGCGCGAAAGCCACCGACCCCACACGAGACTTCATTACGCTTGACGGCGACCGCGACATGGACGGCCGTCTGCCGGTATGGAGCAAGCATTTCTCCCACGGACTGCGGCTGCAAGACCTGCCGGAGGGCATAGGCAAGCCGCTGGTTGTAGGCGAGTCGGGCGCGACTTATTACGGAAAGCCCGCGCAGCTGTACCCGTTCGTAGGCGAAAAGGCCTACCTTTCATACGAGGGACGCAGCGAAGCGCTGGCCATCGACGTGTATCAGAACGTGCAGCAGATGGCCAAACCATACCTCGCTTACTACTCCCCGTCGGAAGTATGCTGGTTCGGCTTGGAGCACATGAACCTCGGCTACCACGACTTCAGCCGTCTGCCGCGCCTCACCGACGGCGTTTTCGCAGGCAAACCATACGTTGAAGGCAAGCCCGGTTACCAGTACGAGCGCATCCCTCCGTATGTAACGACGTTCAATCCGGGGCTTGACCCGGAGCTGCCTCTGTACAAACCGCTGCCCATGTTCAACGCCCTCAAGGCGGCAGTGACAGGCAACGGCACGTGGGCGGAGTACAAGGAAGTGAAGCATCCGCAGCGTCCGGCATTCCCGGAGACGGCCTACGGCACTGCATATCTGGTAGGAAACGGCAGCGCGGAGCTTAGGGATTTCCTCGCGCGGAGCGGCATAACGCTGGCCTGGAAGCCTGAAGACACGCGCCTGTGGATAGTCGACGCCGACGCCGTTACAGCCGAAGAAATGGCCGGAATGGCTGCTGTCATGGAGAAAAACCGCAACAGCGGCAGCCTGCTCCTGGCCTTGGGGACAGGCGAAAAGCTAAGCCCGGCGCTCTGCGGATGGCTGCCCGAGACGGTGACTCTTACCGACAGGCAGAGCACTTCACTTGAAGTCGACAGGCAGACGGCATGGGGACGCTATTTCGAACTGCCCGACCTGTACTTCAGCGAGGCGGAAGGCGACCGCCGGGTGATGAAACACGGACTGGCCACAGGCAAGGACTCGAAGGGCACGGTGGTGCTGAAAGCGGCGCGGACCGACTGGAGTCTGTTCAACAACGCCGCCGAACACTGGAAGTGCGCGCAAACAGTGCTGTACGAAAAGCTGAAGAAACCCGAAGGCGCGGCACTGCTGACATTCCCATACGGCAAGGCGACAATAGCCCTCTCGGTAATCGACTACCGCCCGAAAGCAAAGGAGTACGCCGCCTTCTGGCAGCTGCTGTTCAAGGCAATGGGCATAGACGTCAACCCCGACAAGGGCAAAGGACAGCTGGGAAAGCGGAAAGAACACGACCTGCTGATGGACGGGCCGGTGGATTAAAGGCCGCTATCAACCTTCCCAAAAAACATTTCAGGCTCTTTCCTTGCGGAAAACGCGGCGACAAACTTCGTGCCGAAAGCGGCGTAAGCGTCGCCGCGGAACATGCGTGCGCCGTGCGGACACACCACAATGCAGCGTCCGCAGGCCATGCACTTCGCCGCATCCGTGGCGCAGGGGTCGGCCGCCGATATGGCTTCAGCAGGGCAAAGACGCACGCAGGTGAGGCATCCCGTACACAGCGAGGCGTCGCCCGTGGGGCAGAACGTCGACGCTCCGCCCTGCTTGTAAGGACGGTTGCCCTTTACCTTGAGCGCGGGCAGCGAGGCCACGTCGGGCGTGCCAGCAAGCAGCGAGGCGCAACGCCGGGCGAAGTCGGCGGCCTTCTGCATGTCGGCGGCATCGGGACGGTCGGTTGCGACGGCAGGGAATATGCAGTGGCGGCCGACAAACGCGGCTGCGGCAACGGCCTTGAAGCCCTGCGACTCGACACAATCCTGTAGCTCGACGAGCGCGTCGTCATAGTCGCGGTTGCCGTAAACGCACACCACAATGGCCGGAACGCCGCTTCCGCGGAACATCCTCAACGCCTCGGCCATGCGCCGTGGAATGCGCCCTGCATAAACTGGAGCGGCGGCAACGAGCAGCTGTCCGCCGCCCTCTACAAGCGTCATGGCCGTCGGCAGGCCGCAGGTAACGTCGTGCTCCACCGTCTCGCAGCCGATAACGCGCGCAATCTCGCGCACCACCTTGCGCGTGGTGTACGTCGCACTGAAGTACACCGAATGAATGGTTGTTATGTCCATAGCGAACTGTTTTTGTTGAAATAATGAAAATCTTGTTCGTGAAACAAAGGTAATGCAAATCCGCCGAAGTACAAAATAATATCTGCCGAAAGGCTGAATGACGATTACCGGAAACCCCTATTACGGTCAAACAGACGCATGAAATCAAGCTCCCTCCCTCGGGAGGGTTGGGGAGGGGCTTCCATATGCCACCTTTTGGCCTGCAAAAGGCCATGTTTTAGCGCGTAAAAGGCCACCTTTTGCAGCCTAAAACACGACATATTGCAAAGCCGTTGATTATCAGGCAGTTGCAAAGCGGCAAGAAGCCGCCTTGCAGGCGGCGGCGGAAGAGGCTTTGGCGTATGCCACAAAAAAGGGCGGATAAATTTGGGCGTGCCCGTGATTTTCATTATTTTTGTTGCACGAAATATATGATGCGGTAAGGCAAAGAGACGTCCCTTTGCACCCATCTTCCGCTATACAAACATCAGGACAAACACTGGCAACGCTATGACACAAGAAGAAAAAACCGCAATAGAGGAAAGGATTGTCGACGTGCTGAAGACCGTCTACGACCCGGAAATACCGGTCAACATCTACGACTTGGGACTGATTTACAAGATTGACGTGAAAGACGACGCGACGGTTGACATCGACATGACGTTCACCGCGCCGACCTGTCCCGCCGCAGACTTCATCCTCGAGGACGTAAGGCAGAAGGTTGACGCGCTCGACGGCGTAAAGGCCGCCACGGTGAACCTCGTGTTCGAACCGGCCTGGGACCAGAGCATGCTGAGCGAGGAGGCAAGGCTCGAACTGGGGTTTGACTGAAGACACGCCACAATTGAAACAAAGTAGTTAAAGGAGTTAGAGTAGTTAAAGTAGTTAAAGTCAAATGCTTTGCTGCTCAATTCATGCTGTAAACAAGTTGCAAGACATTCGACTTTAACTACTTTAACTACTCTAACTCCTTTAACTACCAATAATCCAACGCCTATGCACAAGAACATCTACATACTGTCGGACGCCCACCTCGGCTCGTGGGCAATCGACCACGCACGCACGCAGGAACGCAGACTCGTGCGTTTCCTCGACGACATAAAGGAAAAAGCAGCCGCAGTGTACCTGCTGGGGGACATGTTCGACTTCTGGTACGAATACAAATACGTCGTGCCAAAGGGTTACACGCGCTTCCTCGGCAAGCTGTCCGAACTGACAGACATGGGCGTAGAGGTGCATTTCTTTACCGGCAACCACGACATCTGGGCGTATGACTACCTTGAAAAGGAGTGCGGCGTGATACTGCACACTAAGCCCGAGACGACCGAAATATACGGAAAGATATTCTACCTGGCCCACGGCGACGGCCTTGGCGACCACGACCCGAAGTTCAACTTCATACGCCGCATGTTCCACAACCGCACGTGCCAGCGGCTGTTCAGCGCCCTGCACCCGCGCTGGGGCGTATGGTTCGGCATGACATGGGCCAAGCACAGCCGCCTGAAACGCGTCGACGGAAAGGAGCCTCCGTACCAAGGCGAGGACAAGGAGGAGCTTGTGCAGTACACCAAACAGTACATGAAGAGCCATCCGGACGTTGACTATTTCATCTACGGTCACCGCCACATAGAGCTTGACCTGATGCTGTCGCGCAAGACGCGGATGATGATTATCGGCGACTGGATATGGCAGTTCACCTACGTTGTGTTCGATGGCGAACACCTGTTCCTCGAGGAATACGTCGAGGGAGAAAGCAGACTATGATTGAAAGGTGAGAAGGTGAGAAAGTGAGAAGGTGAGAAAAGAAGATATAAAGGTGAGAAGGTGAGATGTTGAGAAGGTGAGAAAGCCCAAGCGTTTGAAAAAACAATCAACGCGTCTGCGCTTTCTCACCTTCTCAACATCTCACCTTCTCACCTTTAAATTACAGCAGGTTCATCGTGTCAGTGGCAATCATCAGCTCCTCGTCGGTCGGGATTACGCATACCGTAACCTTCGAGTCAGGGGTAGAGATGACGGCTTCCTCGCCGCGGATGGTCTTGTTCTTCTCCACGTCGAGCTTAACTCCCATGTACTCCATGTCGCTGCATACGGCCTCACGCATCTGATACTGGTTCTCACCTACGCCCGCCGTGAACACGATAATGTCGCATCCGCCCATCGCGGCAGCGTAAGCTCCGACGTACTTCTTTATGCGGTAGTTGTACATGTCGAGTGCAATCTTTGCCATTTCATTGCCTGCCGCAACGGCGTCATCTATCTCGCGCATGTCTGAAGAGATGCCGGTAATGCCGAGAACGCCGCTCTTCTTGTTAAGCAGGTTTGACATACCGTCGGCGTCAAGGCCGAGTTTCTTCTCGAGGAAGGTCACCGCTCCAGCGTCGATGTCGCCGCTCCGGGTGCCCATCATCAGTCCTTCAAGCGGAGTAAGGCCCATCGACGTGTCAACACATTTGCCGTTCTGAACGGCTGCCACACTGCCTCCGTTGCCGATGTGGCAGGTTATTATCCTCTTGTCTTCATACTTTACGCCGAGGTAATCGCAAACCCTCTGCGACACATAGCGGTGGCTCGTGCCGTGGAAACCATAGCGGCGCACGCCGTACTTCTTGTAAAGCTCGTAAGGAATGGCGTAAAGATACGAATGGGCGGGCATCGTCTGATGGAACGCCGTGTCGAAAACGCCCACCTGCGGAAGGCCTGGCATCAGCTCGCTGACAGCCTTTACACCCTTGAGGTTCGCCGGGTTATGCAGCGGAGCGAGGTCGCTGCACTCCTCGAAGGTCTTTAGGACCTCGTCGTCAAGCAGCACGCTCTTGTTGAACTTCTCGCCTCCGTGCACCATTCGGTGGCCTACCGCGTCGATTTCATCGAGGCTTTTGATTACTCCTATCTCGGGGTCGGTAAGCAGCGAGAAGATGAACTTCACTCCCTCCGTGTGCTCGGGAATGTCGTGCATCACCTTTTTCTTCGTGCCGTCGGGCATCTTCACTTTCACAAACGCTCCGTCGAGGCCGACGCGCTCCGCGCCGCCAGACGTCATGACAGACTTGTCGTCCATGTTGTAAAGTGCGTATTTGATGGACGAGCTGCCGCAATTCAAGACTAAAATTTTCATGGATTTTATTTTATTTAGGTAGTTAAAGTAGTTAACAGTAGTTATAGTAGTTAAAGTCAATAGCCTTACTGGA